>JACCDH010979000.1_pt1 | contig 31053 bp, 22 predicted proteins | sample 7442481 | NCBI WGS metagenome assembly JACCDH01 (sample SAMN15323433, study PRJNA562643) | freshwater metagenome | isolation source: river surface water | place: USA:Blue River Watershed | collected 2017-08-15
CCAAAGATTTGGAAAGACGCAAGGTCCTTCAACATTACGAAAGTAGAGGATATTGAAACTGATAAAGAGAAAGTAACAGAAATGCTAAACCTGATTAAACGAAAATCAGGTAAAGAAAATGTATTATTTATTATAGACGAGGTTGGACAATATGTTGCAGCAGATGATTCCCTTATAACAAAAATGCAGGGTTTAATGGAAAATCTCAAAGACATAGGCTCCGGTAAAGCATGGTTAATGGCAACGGCGCAACAAACATTAACAGAGGACAATCCCAATGCTCAATTAAATTCGGCCAAACTCTTTAAACTGAATGACCGTTTCCCAATAAAAATTGAAATTGAAGCTTCTGACATTAAAGAAATCACAACTCAGCGATTACTGGGGAAATCGGCCAACGGTGCGAACGAATTGAAGAAGTTATATGCAAGTAGTGGTGAAATGTTAAAGTTGAATGCTAGACTTGATCAGGTTGAACGAACTATTTATAAAGCTGAATTGGATGAGAAGATTTTTATTGATTTGTATCCTTTTTTGCCTCATCATTTTGCACTGCTTCTGGCACTATTACAACGTCTTGCACAAAAAAGAGGCGGTATTGGACTCCGTTCTGCAATAAGAGTTATTCAAGATGTATTAACCGAGAGTACCGGAGATAAATTGGCGGAATCAACTGTCGGTACACTTGCCAATACGGCACATATTTATAATGTCTTAAAATCAGATATCAGAAGGTCATACCCGCATGTAACCACTTCAGTTGATAGAGTCATTGATATCTTTGGAGAAAACTCATTACAGGCTAATGTAGCGAAATCAATTGCAACATTGCAAATCCTCGATGACTTTTACTTGTCTACAGAGAATTTAACTGTAATGATGCATCCTTCTGTAGAAGCAACTTCTCAGAAAGATGTGATTCAAAAAATCATCAGTGAATTAAAAGATACCAAAGGACTTACTTTATCCGAAATAGAAGGCCAATTACGATTCATGACGGATGCCATCATTGGTATAGAAAAAGAAAAAGAAAAGATTCATGTAGGTTCCAATGAAATCAGAAAAGTACTGGAAGGTCAGATTGAGGATATTTTTACTCCAGTACCAACTGCACGTATCTCCAATACCAAATCGGTTAAAACTGGAATTCAGTTTGTCCGGGATGGAAGGCTAACCAAACTCCTTGAGCCAAGTGATGAAATTCAAACAGAATTGAATTATTCTCAAGCTGCTGAGTATGCTGACAAGCTTGAGGAATTAAAACAAAAGAGCACAGAGACACAGAACGAAAACAAAATTTATTATTTAGGCCAACTTGACGTTAACATAGATCCAACTTTAGAGGATATTGTACGTTGTGTTGAGATTTCTTCTAGAAAAAATAGATATACAGACAAGGAAATAATCGACTACCTGAATAGTCAATACCAGGAGGCTGAAAATTTAAAATCTATTCTTCGCAGAACGTTAACGGCTGCGCTAGAGAAAGGTGAATTTATCTTTAGAGGTACTTCAAAAGCATGTAAAAACATTTCGTCATCAGGCTTGAGAGAAGCTGCCAACAGCTGGCTAAAAACATGTGCTGAAAAAATTTACCACAAATATGAGTTGGCCCCAGTCCAGGTTGAAAGTGCCACTCCGCAGCGTATTTTACAGTTTGACGAGCTTAAGTTAGTGCCTCCAGCGCTGAATCACTTTAATTTAATACGATCAGATGGTAGTATTGATGTGAATTCAGCTCCATTAAAGGCTATTCATGAATATTTGCAAAAGGAAGGACAAGTTGAAGGTCGTAAAATTTTAGATCGCTTCAGCGAAGCTGAGTTTGGATGGCATAAAGACAGCACGAGGTATTTGATTACAATTATGTTTCTGGCATCCGAAATTAAATTAAGGATTTCTGGAGAATATGTTACGGTAAAAGGACCATCTGCCATCGAGAAATTATCGAATGCAGTTAATTTTAATCAAATTGGAATTGCACTGCACCAGGATGATCAACCCACACAGGAACAAAAATTATGTGCTGCTAAAAACCTGACAGAACTAACACTCAACACTGTTCCTCCGCTACCACAAAAGATAAGTGAAGCGGTAATGAAACACTTCCCTACTTTCCTTACTAAATATGCACCACATGATGTAAAACTCAAAAACCTAGAATTGCCAGGAGGTGAAAGATCGCGTGCGATTCAAGAAGGGATTGAAGAAATTTTGAAAGGCGATGCCTCTGACGCAACTTTCCGTTTAGGAAAACCTGATGCAGAATTATACATCAATTTAATTTGGGCAAAAAATCTGCAAAAGGCTTTTGATAATGGCATAGAAGAGGTAATTAAAAAAATCAGAGAAATACAAGCTGGAGTTGATGCACTACCCAATGATGGACTAACCGGTGAATTGAAAACACAATTAACACCCATTTTTGAAGCAGTGAAACACATACTCAACGAAGATACTTTCTTTGAGAAGGCCGCAGATTTAAAGGATAAATGTAGTGATATAGAAAATGTCCTCTCTGATGTTTGCGAGAAATTCAAAGAGCAAGAAAATCTGAACCTCAAAAATGAAATTGATCGTATTAAATCATCCTATCATTGGATGCAACTCAGTGACGAAGCAAAGCAAGAATTCGCTAATCGACTTGACGCAATTTCCATCAGCGATAAAACGGGCTTGGAGGGCATTAGGCAAATCATCAACGATGTTTTTGGAATTAATAGTCAGCTCAAGGCAATTGAAAGAGAAATAGAAGAAGCAGCCAAGCCTAAAGAACCTGAGCCAGGAACTAAAAAAGTAAGAAAACATTCGCTTTCGCATTTACCTAAGCGGATAGAAAAGAAGGAAGACATCGATAAAATCATTCAAGAATTTACAACAATCAAATCGCAGTTGAAGGACGATGAAATTATCGATTTAAACTGGTAGAAAAGTATATAGTATGGCACTTACAAAACCGGCAAGGTCTAAAATATTGGCTTTGGTACAGGATGCGAAAAGGCTCCTGATGAAAGAAGTAGAAGAACAGCTGCAACAGTACTACGGGATTCGTCCGGATGGCACTGTGCTCATGATTGAGCAGCTAACCACCAGTGACTCTGATTTTATTTACACTGCGAGGGTTTTACGGCAACGACTTGATTATATCAAAACCAATTTGCCTGACAAGAAAAATGAAGATGTAGAAGCTGTGCGTCAATTGGTGCGTGAACAAGCCTTTACCATTCTGAACCGCTTTGCCAGTTTGAGAATGGCCGAAGAGCGAGGCATCATCAAAGAAACCGTAAGAAAAGATTACAACAGTGAAGGGTTTCAGGTGTTCGACAGCATAACGGGCCAAGGGCAAACAGCCTCTCAATATATTCGATACAAATGGTATGTCTATGCGATTTTTGATGAATTAGCACTTGATCTACCCTCTGTCTTTGACCGCTATTCTCCTTATGCACTGATTTTCCCTTCGGAGCAGGCCATGAACCGATTGCTTGATATCATTAACCGAGAGGAAATAACATTGCACCGTGAAGAGGGCCTTCAGCCAGTTAACTTATGGAAAGAAGACGAGACAATAGGTTGGATTTACCAATACTACAATAGCCGCGAAGAAATATCTGCCATGCGCGATTCCAGTAGTGCTCCCAGAAACAGCCAAGAGTTGGCAGTCCGCAATCAGTTTTTTACACCGCGATATGTGGTGCAGTTTTTAACCGATAATTCGTTGGGGCGCATTTGGTACGAAATGACCGAAGGAAATACTGTTCTCAAGTCCATTTGCCCTTATCTCATTGTAAGAACCGGAGAGATTTTTTTAAGAAAAGGAGAGTTTAAGCCTGAAAGTAAAGATGAAAATACGGTATACATTGACCATAGGCCCATTAAAGACCCCCGTGAGATATTGATGCTCGATCCAGCTTGTGGTTCGATGCACTTTGGATTGTATTGTTTTGATTTGTTTGAGCATATCTACATCGAAGCCTGGGAAAATTACCCTGAATTGCTAACGGACTTGCGCAATAGCATGACAAGGTCTGAGTTTGTAAGGCAAATACCAGAGTTCATAATACGCCACAATATACACGGAGTGGATATTGATCCGCGGGCACTGCAAATTGCCGGACTCAGTCTATGGCTCAGAGCCCAAAAAAGTTTTGATAAGCAAAACCTGAACGCTAACCAGCGGCCTCAAATAACACGAAGTAATTTGGTATTAGCAGAACCTATGCCCGGCAGCATTGAAACCCTTAGCCAATTGGTACAGCCGCTGGATGCTCCCATGCGAAAATTGGTAATGGCTATTTGGGACAAGATGAAAATAGCCGGTGAAACCGGTTTGTTACTCAGAATTGAAGATGAAATTGACAAAACAATCAATGAAATTGTCAAAGAATTAGCAGATGGGAAAATGAGTACACAGCTAAGTTTTAGTGCAGATGCCACTGAACTACAGGCCGCTGAAAAGGCAGCCATATATGCGAGCAAACAATACCGCGAACATTTTTTAAATTCTGCCGAAGCAGAAGTGCTTAAGATGCTGAAACAATTGGCAGAGACAGCCACAGATGGCGATGCTTACCAGAAATTGTTGTTTGCGGATGATACAGCCCGAGGTTTTGCGTTTATTGAGCTTAGTCGAAAAAAATATGATGTAGTTTTAATGAATCCGCCATTCGGAGCATCAAGTATAAATTCTAAATCTTACATTGATGATAACTATACATTCAGTAAAAGTGATTTAGCTGCAGCTTTTATTGATCGAATGAATAAGCTAATTTTGGAAGCAGGTTTTACAGGTGTTTTATCTACTAGAACAATTTATTTCATTGGTACATTTGAAAGTTGGAGAGAGAATTTGCTAGATTCATATAACATTCAATTTGCGGATTTTGGTAGAGGTGTACTAGATGCTCAAGTAGAAGCAAGTGCAGTAATTTATAAATTAGGTTCATCCGTTAGCTCAGATTTTTATAGGATTTATTCTGAATCAAAAGACATAGAATTAATTGATTGTATAAAAAACAAAGGGAAGAACTATTTCAAATATGATATTAACAGTTCAAGAAATATTCCTAACAAACCATTTTGCTATTGGTTTTCAAACTCCCTTTTAGATTTATTCAAAATTTCTAATTATAAAAATTTACAAGGTGGTGTAAAAGCAGGCTTACAATCTGGCGACAATAATAGATTTATAAGAAATCATTGGGAGGTAAATCTCGGAAATTCTTGGAATAGATCTTTGGTAGAGGCTGGAAGTACTAGATATTACACCAGAATAGATTGTTGCGTTTTTTGGAAAAATAATGGGCTAGAAATAAAAAACTTTATTAATTCAAAAGGAGAATTAAGATCCGTAATTCGGAATGAACAATACTATAATAACTTTGGCATATCTTTCCCCAAAAGGTCATCGCATTTTCGTCCGCAAATAATACCAGAAGGAATTATTTTTACTAATGGGAGATTTTTAGCAGTTGCAAATTCCAAAGATGATATTATTGTAACAGTTGCAATTTGGAATACTGACTTATTTGATTACTTAGTAAAATTAAGCGTTGGAAATATTGATGGGGTACAATTTGAAAATGGACCTATTGAGAAATTTCCGGATTTATCTACATGCATTAAGAAAAAGTCAAGAATTATACAGCTAGTCGAAAGACAATATCAAGTAACTAAGTTTAAAAATTCGTTTGAATCAAATAACATTGACTTTTGCGATAACTCTTTTAGAGAATTTAATTCTTTGAAAGAATACAAGGATGTATCAATCAATAAATTCCATGATTATAAGAATGAGTATGAAAGTAATCAAGTTGAGTTAAACAATATTGTTTATAAAGAACTAAATTTAAGTTCAGAAAACGTTCAGTTTTTTAATACTTTTAAAGGTAATCTAACAATCTCTGAAGACATTGATGAAAATTCATTTTTTAATAATTTAAACGATATATTAATCGGATGTGTTTTTGGTCGCTGGGATGTTAGATTAATCAAAAGATGGAAACGAGAGTGGAGTGATGAAGACATGTTTAAAGCACGCAAGCATAGCCCTTTTATGTATGGTCAGAAAGAATCAACACTTGATTTGATTCTTCCAGAATATCACAAAGAAATTGAAAAAATATGGGAAGAACCATATCCACTCGTAACACTAATGGAGAGCGCTTCTACCAATGCTTTGGTAAGTAAGTTAAAAGAGGTAATTATGTATTTCTGGCCTGACTCTGCATCAACAATTGAGTTTGAGTTACAAGATCATTTTGGGGTAAGTGATTTAGAGACGATTTTCACTAATCCTAATAAGTTTTTTGATAGTCACTTAAAGGATTATTCAAGAAACAAGAGAATTAGTCCTATTTATTGGCCTATTTCTACAGCGTCCGGTAACTATACTATTTGGCTGTATTACCCTAAAATGAATGACCAGACCTTGTTTAAAGTGGTAAATGATTACATTCTACCCAAACAGATAGAGGTTGCGCAACAAATTAAAAAGCTGGAAAACAATCCTGATTTAGATAATAAAGGGAAAAAGGAATTGCTAGACAATCAGAACTTGCTTCATGAATTGAAGGATATGGAAAAGGATTTGTTGGAGGTAGCAAGCTTGCCATACAAACCCAACCATAATGATGGGGTTTTGATCACAGCATCTCCGTTATACAAGTTTTTCCGTCATAGCAAATGGAAAAAATCTACGGAAGAATGTTGGAAAGCCTTGCAAAAAGGAGAATATGACTGGGCACACCTGGCCTACAGTATCTGGCCAGAAAGAGTCGCCAAGAAATGCAAAAAGGATTTGAGCATGGCCATTGCGCATGGTTTGGAGGAAATCTGCGAGATAAAACCCAAAGAGAAAAAAGAGAAGAAGGTTGCTAAATCCACAAACAAGAATATTCAAGGAAAACTCATTGATTGATGATACGTCAGTTTATAATAGATCATTTTAAAAAGAAGCTCAAGGATTTGCCTACGCTGGTAGTCTATGATCCTGAGCTGCGTTACAGGGAATTATTGACTGAGATTCAGGATGAAAACATCCGAGTATTTGATGGTTGCACCAAATTGTTAAACACAAGAGAAGAGGCGATAGAATATTACACGAATACCTTGCCCCACGACGGTAAAGCAAGGATGATGTTTTATGTGCCGTTTAAAGAACCATTAGGCCGTCAGGAAAAACTGATGGATCCATTTTATATTTTTTCTTTTGGTGGAACTGTCTTCCCTGGTGATGCCTCCGATAGGTTTGAATCTTTATGTAAGGCATGTTTTCCGGACAAAGAACAAAAGATAAACGAGCTGTTTGCGCAGGAAATACCTGATTTCGATACCTTGGATGCCTTGGGAGGCGGAAATACCTTTGCTAAATTACAGTCACTTACCGGAGGAAAATCTGAGAAGGAAATATTAAGTGTCATAATGGCTCCTTCTGAGAAACAGAAAGAGTCGCTTGTCAAAGACAAGAACTGGCATAAAGAGTATCATGAATTAGTCGCTGTTATTGGCTTGAAGTCAAAAGAGAAAAACTATGAAGTCATAGCAAATGAGTTGTGGCGTTTTATTTTGTTCAGTGAATTTGTGTTCGATTTGCCTATTGCATTGCCAGCAGAACTGCAAAACATAGCTAAGGCCAAACCAACCGCGCAGGGACTTGTATTGGATTTGTGTAAATCACTTCGTAACAACAAACAATGCGAAGAAATTTATATTGAAAAGGCCGATGAGGTAGCCAAGCAATTTGGGTTGGCAGAAATGTTTAAAAATGAGCATCAACTGGGAGAGATCATAACCTTCGCCTTTGAAGACAATACTTATTTCTATCATTTCACCGATTTGCTCAAGTCGGCTAAAACAACAGAAGCCAAAGAAATTATTTCCCGAATCAAAGAAAATATTTGGTTACACCACGATGAAGAAAGAAGTCGTTATTGGAGAATGGCAGGATTGGGATTGGAATTGCTGAAATTAACTGATGCACCAATAAAAACATCCAACTCATTAAAGGCAGCAATTGAATTATATACCCAGCAAAATTACAAAGTTGACCAATTGCAAAGACGATTTGAGAAGCAGGCATTGGAAGTGATGGAAGAAAATTCTGCACTTTCAGAATTGAAAGCTTTGGTGCGAAATCGTTATAGTCAATTCTCGGAAAAATATCAAAAACAGTTTCAAGAATTAGTTCAAAAAGAAAACTGGCCTGTTGAAGGATTCTTGCAAAACATCGAAGTCTTTACAAAGCAAATACAACCTCTGTTAAAATCTAAAACTAAGACGGCCTATTTGCTTGTAGATGCACTCCGCTTTGAATTAGCCAAAGAGCTAGAAGAGAATATTGAAAAATATTTTTCTATTCAAATCAATCCCTCCTGCGCTTACCTACCAACAGTGACCAAATATGGAATGGCAGCGCTGTTGCCTGATGCCGATAAAGATTTAATATTAAAAGAAAGCAATGGAAAAGTAGAACCTTTTATGGGGGATAAATCTTTGCCTTCTCTAAATCAACGCAGAGATTACATAAAAGAAAAATTAGGCTCACTCTGTGAAATCACGACATTAGGGAATGTTGTTTCTTCGGACATTCCCGATGTTGAATTATTAGTAGTTACCACCAATGAAATTGACAATGCAGGTGAGCAAATGGCCGCCAGTGCATTGATTGCAATGCAACAGGCAGTACAAAACCTAATCAAAGGATTGAATCTATTGAGGCAAAAAAGGTATGAGAGAATTGTGATTGCAACAGATCATGGATTTGTTTTGCATCCCAATTTCTTGCCCGGAGACAGCGTTTCTAAACCTGCTGGAGAATGGCCAATGGCCAAATCAAGATCTTTGGCTGGCACCGGTGCAACACCGGAATATGCATTAGCATTTTCACCAGAAAAAATTGGTGTTAAATCAGATATCAAGTCTTTTGTTTTCTTGAAAAATTATGCAGTCTTTGAGAAGAACACCACCTATTTTCATGAGGGTATTTCTTTACAGGAGAACATTGTACCCGTCATGATTCTCACTGCTCAAAAAACAAAAAAGGAAAAGAAAGTTCAGGTAAATATTACCTACAAAGGAAAAACCGATGGCATTATCACAACTCGAAGACCATTTATGGAAATTACCTGTTTCATTGAAGGTGAATTGGGATTCGAGCCAATTACAGTAAGAATGGAGGCAATCTCTAATGAAATAATTGTTGGAAAACCTGGCTTAGGAGAAAATGTCAATGAGGTATCGAACGATTTAGAAATTATTCCCGGACAGGCCTATAAAATACCATTGGAAATGAATGCCGACTTCGAAGGAATTTTTGAGGTAAGGCTTTCAGACCCTCTAACTAATAAAATGTATGCATTAATCAATTTAGAAACAGATTACATCTCATGATGGAAGCATTGGATAAAAAACTTAACGAGGTTTTTACTGGCAAAGTTGTCAGAAAAGATCTTGTTCACCAGATAAAGAAAGCAGCAAATGTTCCATCCTTTGTGTTGGAATTTTTGTTGTCAAAGTACTGCGCAACGGATGATCCGGCAGAAATAGAAGCTGGAAAAAGAGCGGTATTAGATGTAGTAGAAACAAATTATGTTCGTCCGGATGAATCCAACTTTGCTCAGTCAAAAGTCCATCAGCAAGGTCGACATAAATTCATTGACAAGATTCACGTAAAATTTCATGAAAGGGAAAGACGCCATTGGGCCGAAATGGAAAACTTTGGATCAAAACGTATTGCCATCAATGAGAAGTTTTACAAGGAAAACGAAAAATTATTAGAAGGAGGCATGTGGGCTGAAGTTACCATAGCACACAATGATGTTGAAGATGATAATTATGCGTTTTATGTTGAAGACCTACGCCCTATTCAATTGGCCAGATTCAATGAGAATATTTATTTTGAAGGAAGAAAACAGTTCACACGAGATGAATGGATTGATGTGATTTTGCGCAGTGTTGGTTTGAATCCTGAAATCATGGACAATCCACCGCCAGAAATTAAAGCAAAGTTTCCTTCCGGATTGCGATTGAAATTGCATTTTCTCTCAAGGTTAATTCCATTGGTTCAGAATAATTTCAATTACATTGAACTAGGTCCTCGAGGAACAGGAAAGTCTTACTTTTATTCAGAGTTCTCTCCTTATTCAACGTTATTAAGTGGCGGCCAGGCAAGCACTGCAACACTCTTGTATAATAATGCTCGGAGAAAAGTGGGAGCGGTTGGTTTCTGGGACAATATTGCTTTTGATGAAGTGGGTAACATGAAAATCAAAGATTCGGATACCATACAGATCATGAAAGATTACATGGCCAATGGAAGATTTTCTAGAGGACAGGAAGTTATTGCAAATGCGAGTTTTTCGTTTGTTGGAAACATTGACCAGTCTATTGACCAATTGGTAAATTCCTATGACCATGATTTGTTTGTAACCCTACCTAAAGCCTTTGATTTAGCGATTCAAGACCGTTTCTTCTTTTTCATGCCAGGTTGGGAAATTCCCAAAATGGATAACAAGTATTTCACGGAACGCTTTGGATTGATAACAGATTATATGGCAGAGGCTTTTCATTTTATGTTTAAGCACAACAAGGATTATGTTGATGTTGTTAACAGGCGTTTGAAATTAGGCTCGAGTGTTCAAGGTCGCGATGAATTGGCCATTAAAAAAACGGTAACAGCGCTTTTGAAAATCATTCATCCTGCTGGTGATCCTTCCGAACAGGAGTTCAATGATATTGTTGAATATGCTATTGAAGGAAGGAGAAGGGTTAAAGAACAAATGAACAAGAGAAAACCTGACGATGAATTTGCACTAATTAACTTGTCATATTTCACAAGTGAAGGCAACGAAGTTATCGTCCATTGCCCTGAGAGTAAGCTGTCAGAAGCGACACAAAATCCTCGTGGAACAGAAACAAATAAAATAATAGTCAATAATGATTTATTGAAATCAAGTAGGGATTCAACGGATTTAGTAAAAAGAGAATCTGTTGAATTAATTGAAAAAAGGATAAAAATATATTACGGTGATACTGGATATAGTTTTGAGTCACTTTTTAAAAATTACTTGGTCGGAGCCACTGAAATTATTTTGGAAGATCCATATGTTAGACAAAAACATCAAATCACAAATTTTCTTCGATTCTGTGAACTATTGGTTAAAATAGGAGATTGTAAAAAGTTGACTCTAATTACTGGGGTAGATGACGAAGTTCAGAAACAAGAAAATAATTTAACATTTGATCAAATTTCAGACAATTTGTTTGAACATGAAATAGAATTTCGAATACAATTCAGTGAAACAATGCATGACCGGGAACTTAAACTTAGTAATGGTTGGAATATAAAAATGGGCAGAGGGTTGGACTATTTTCAATCATTAGCAGGAAATTATCTGCAAATTGGTGTTAGTGATTATGATTTAAGACCTTGTTTGGAAACAAGTTTTGATTTCTATAAAACTTAAAAAGTATTGAATTCAATATTGATAAAATGTGACTTTGCAACATATCACTTCTATATTTAAAAAGATGTGGCAAGATTTTTACATTTATTCTAGTTAAACAATTATTCCTAGATTGCATAAATTTATTTTATAGACAATTACTATTCGTAGAGTTTTAAACGGTAAACATGAATCAAATAAATTAGTTTTGCGCATAAATTATATAAATGTTAAAGAAATTAATTAACTACAAAAATCCGGACATAGAATTCAATGTAATTGATTCTCTTTCAGACGAATTATACCTTGAAGAAGGCACAGAGTTCATTGTAATTCTTGATGAAAATTCAGAAGATGATATAATTGAATGGGCTGATAATCAGGAATTCATTGACGATTATAGAAATGCTGATGGTTCATTGGATTTAGAATCACTTAAAACAATGAAAGAAGAAGCAGATCTGGTTGAATACAATGAAAATCCACCAAATCGAGCTACTCCAAGCGGAAGAGCATTTGAATGGTTTGAAAAATTGAAGATAATTCTACCAAATGGAGTTTATTTGGTAGAAGGGTCTCATCCAGGTAGCGACTGGCGCGGAGTTACCTTAACGAACATAAATCAATTACAACCACTTCAAAAATTTTTATTCAAAAAAGGTTTTAAAGTAAATTTTCATTTGAATTTTTATTACGAAGAAGACTAGTATAGGTGGAATTTTCATAAGATATTTAAATTGATAATTTTAGAGTTCTACATCAAAAAAATGCCTCAGAAAATCCTTGGATACATAAAGGCATCCATTTTTAACCCCTTGCTGATGTATTTGTAATTTCTCTCCCAAGTCTTTGACCATTATTATCGGTTTACCTGCCAAATAATCACCATGCACTTTCTGTATACGATGTATCAAATTAATCCAATAACTATCATCTAGTTCACTTTTTATAATTTTACTTTCATGCAACCATAATAGATTACCATCAAGAGTAATTTCACTATCAATCCAAGAAATCCCTTTTAAATCTGGGTGTTCCTGATTTATCAATGGAGTGATACGATCACGGACCCCATATATCAATTGTTCTTCCGCCAGTACGAAATCTTTTTCCTCAATTAGATTGCTTGGAATCAGTATCTCCTCAATAATTGAATGAAAATTCTCAGAAGGTGACATCATATCATGTGTCATAATAAGTTCCCCATTCGAAATTAAATTACATTTTAGTTTTGATTGAAATTGTTTTAGCTCATTAGAATTGGTTGCTACACTTTGGTATTTTATAATTAGGCTTGAACAATGAATTTTTAATTTAGGGGAGTTGGTTATCGTAATGCTCATGATTTTATTTGTTTAACAATAATCCTTAAAAAAACGCTTTAATTTTTCAGTTTGTTCAATTGCGGATCCAATTGCATGGCCAGTGGTGCCACCACCTTTTAATTTCCAAACTGAAAGATATTCAATCAGTTTGTCTTCAAGTATCTGAAAATTATCGAGAATGTCATTTTTTGTGATTACGTCATTATTGATTTGGTTCAAATCTTCTGGTATATTTTCTTCATGTATATCTGCCATAACACAAAACTAAAAAATACCTATTGAAATTGAAAAATAATAAAAATTGAACAATTGGTTTTTTTCTATTCAGAACATTCCAATCATATTTGAATTTATTTATTGACGATATTATAATGATCAGTGGGTCAATGAAAATATGTAAGATCAATAAAAATACATAAGAACAATTTTATTAAATCCAAACTTGAACCTTCCCAAAAGTAATAAATCCTATAGTTTTTTGATGGTTTTATTTGCTAGTGATGTATTTTGTTAGTCTATATTTATTCCTTACTCACCTCAACACCCTCACATAAATTTCCTCAGGGTGATTGCCCATTACCACTTTGGTTACGTTGCAGAGCCAGACCAGTTTGACCATTTTGGGCTTGTTGGTTTTGTATGTGGCGCCCCAAGGGTCTGAAAAGAGCTTTTTCAATCTGATTTCTGAATCTGGCATCGCTTTGTCTGAAAATCGAAGTGTTATTTCCACTCCATCTTCAGACAATTTGTCGAGCATTTTATCGGCGCCCATCACCATCAATAAGTCCGATTTTGATCCACCGCGCTCTATGTATTCAGGGAAATCTATGTACCATTTTTGCCCCTCCTTGTAAAATGAATAAGTGTATTGCATAACTGTTTTATTGGTTATTCTCATGTTGAAATTTAATTGATTTTAAATACTCTTGTTTACTATGAAAACTCTTTTCTGAAAACGATTCCATGCCTTTTTTGAAACCTTCACCGGTGTTTGCCATTTTTACATTGTGATTGAATTTCATGGTTTCAGCCATTTCTTCCACCGATTTGTCTGACCCGTAATAGTGAAAGGTCCATCCAACTAATTTTAGTCTCTCTATCAGTCTTTTGACTTCGTTTAGCGAAAATTCCCTGCTAGAATTTTCAAAGCCATCCGTGAACAAGGCCACGTTCACAATTGTATTTTCATTCGTGATTCTCAATCGCATGAGTTCCTGCTCTAATTGAGTGCAAGCGGTTCCAATGGCATCGAAAAGTGGGGTAGAGCCATTGGGTTTTAAAATCAAAGGTTGCAACTCGCTATCGGGTTCAATTTTTGTAAGTTTTTGTTTCTCAGTAATCCTCGATTGACCGAAAGACCATGTGTTCATGAATTGAATCATTTCAGGCATGTTCAAACATTCTCTTTGAATGTTTTGAACAACACCCAAATGGCTTTCTTCTGTGGCGCTTTTGAGTGCTACCATGCTGCCACTTTCATCAATGAGCATGAGTGTGACAGCGACAGCTTTTTCTGTTAAGTGATTTATGTTTTGCTTTTTCATAAGTTTCAATTTGATGTAGCAAAGATTCACCCGTTTTTGAACCACCACAGATTTTTGCAACCTTGCAAACGGGTTGCTCTATGAAACATATTGATTAACTTTGTTCAGTATTCACGTTATGATTTCATCCTTGGTTCTCTATATACAAATTGGTGATTCTCCCTATCGAAATTACATTCAAGAAAACTTGACTGAAATTCAAAATCGATTTAAAGAGAATAGGCAACAATTTGTGTTTTTACCAGCGATGAGGGAAGCGCGTACAACAGAATTCGACACCCAACTTCAGCATTATCTCGAAATTTACTACCCTGGGTACAATTTATTGAGCGTAGAACAGCAAATTCAAATTTTATACATCATTTCTTCTACTTCTGGTGAACAAGCGGTGTATTCTCGCTTGCAGGAAATGTTTGGGTTTAATTTAACTGATGGCGCTTATTTATGCCATTTGTTGAATGGTCGTTATCGTTTGCAAGAATTACCCAGTCATTTTTCCCCAAATGAAGGAATTGAAAAAATTCGCCCTCAGTTTGGAGAGACTTCTCTGTCGTTGCCTGACGAAAATGGATTAAAGTATTTTAAAAAATATCAGTTTTATGAGGAGGGACATGACATTGAAGATAAAATATCCCTCATACAGAAAGTTGAAAGTGATCCATTTGAGCGTGTCATTCATTTTGTAGATGATGCAATCATTCCTGCAGAGACACAACGTTTATTGGATACGGTAAAGGCTTTGAAATTAGAGGAAGGGCTGTTGCAACTGATAGAACTTATTTTAAATAAAGTTGGGGGGGATGTACCAAAATTGGTCAACAAGTTAGAGTCAACAACTGAAAAATTGAATCGGATATCGATAAATAGACCTTTAGGGAAGATTCATTTCAATTACGATGGGAAATTATTTTTGGGGGAAGACGAGGTTTTATTAAATCCAATTTGTCGTGCTTTGTACAAACTTTTCCTAAACCACCCTGGAGGAATAGAGTTGCGGAACATGAGCGATCATTTTGAAGAATTACATTTGTATTATAGAAACTTTGCAACACACACAGAACCTGCAACGCTCATAGAGCGGGTTAAAATGCTTTGCAATCCATTAGACAACAGCATCAACGAAAAAATTTCTCGCATCAACAAAGCCTTTAAGGAATTACTCGGCGAACATTCCAGCTTACCCTACCAAATTCTCGGCGTCCGCGGCGAAGCAAAAAAGATAAACATTCGAAGTGAATTTTTAGATGTGTGAGATTCTCAAACTCAACTTAGTAACTTTTTTTGAAGTTTTATCACAAAACTGATTGAATGAGGAAATTTGTTTTTTTTAATAATATTAATTTCAATTAATCAGAAATTACATTCAATCCCTCAAAAAATTAAAAAAACTTTATATGATTAAATCTTTCCTAATTACTATAAGCACCGTAACCTTGTTCCTGGAGCAAAGTGGTTAATTTCAATTCATAGTATAGGGCTTGGTAATGTCGGAGATCATCCACAAGCACATTGAATTTTTTGGCTAATTCATAGGTTTTGTCAGCTGATTCATAAGGTTCTATGCCAAAGTTTTTTACGAATCTGTTTGAACGGATGCCATTTTTATGTTCATTGTACCTTTCCTCTCTATTTTTGGATGTTTGACCAATATAAAATGAGGGTTTGTTTATATCAATATTAGGATTGTGTTGTAAAAATCCTGGCACCACATTTATTTCATCATTCAATTGAAATGCATAAACTCGATTGTTTTTTTGTGGTGTTTTGTTAAGTAAATGATACCGTTTTGTCCCGTCTAAAATAAATCTTTCCATAGCTACGCCAGCTGTTATATGGCTCTCATCTTTTAGCTTTTTAAAGGGCTTCAAAGAATTCAAAAATCCGCCTACATCCGTGAATTTTAGACCACGAGGTAATTTTAGATTCTCTTTAAGAAATTCGCCTCTCTTTTTGGTGGCATCTTCATCATTCTCAAGATTGACTTCTGAGTATTTCCGATAGAAATAATTTTCGATTTCCTTAAATTCACTTTCACTATAAATTTTGTTCGTTAATACTATCGGCAATAGTTTACTGTCCCTCAAATCATCTTTTTCAAGAAGCTTCAAAACTCTTTTGGTTTTCTTTAATTTTACAGCAAGTGATTGGTACATAGTTTGTAATTTGCGATTTTAGTTTATTTTAGGGATAAAGACAATTTTAACTTTTTCAATGTGCCGCGTTTTGCAGTTTTTAGTTTATTTGATAACTTTTCTTTGCTTTCGGGGGCTAGTTGCTCGATATATTCGAATGAATCTTCAAGCATAAAGTCTGGATAATAGTAAATAGCGTGGCGCGAATCTATGATTGCGTTCAAACGTTCAAGGGGATTTAATTCAGCGATGCGATCCAATTCTGTTAGACGGTTTTGCGATTTGAGATTGTGTTTGAGTTTCTTTTCTAATTTTTCAATTTTTCCAAGAATGTAATGAATGGTTTTTCTGTGATCGTCAATAGTCGAATAAATAAGATTCATTTTTTGTGAATGCGTCAATCAATGATAATATCAAATATAGTTCATTTGAGGAAATAATAACTCCAAATAAAAAATGGGCAGCTCATTATGATTTGTATGTAATGGAATTGTGCCCCAACTGCAATTTCAACAACAAGGGCGTTAATAATCAATGTTGCCCAATATGTTAAATTTGATTGATTTTCAATGTATTTAATATTGTTATCATACATAATGAACAGAAAATAACAACTATATAGTTTTGAAATCAATAATTATTAGTAGATTCCACCATGAAACCCATCACCTCAGAAACCCTTACCAACTTCCCATTTGAAAACCTGGTTTACGCCGAGTATGGTGAGCTGGGAGGGATGGGGTTGAACGGACAAATTAATTGTTATGTGATTGAAAACAATGAATTAGTAAGGTATCATTTTGACTTCGATGAAAACAATGAAGATGTTTTTTGTGACTTCATTGAAGTAATTCAACCGCTCACAGATTCTACGTTCTATTATTACATTGCCATGAAAAAAAAATGTCCCGCAAATAGAAAAATCGATTTTATTTTATGGAATTTATGGAGGGATGGGAACCCATACTTTTTTCAATCGTAATTTTCGTGTTGAGGTAAAAGATGGCTATTTTCAAATGACCATTGCGCGAAAAACGTTTGATTTTGAACCATCCAATCCAATGATATTTAATATTATAAAGCCTTGCATTTTAAAGATATATGCGTATTTGGAAGGGGAGGGGTAAAGTTTTAAATTTATCAGTAAAATAGCAACCGCAAAAATTTCTGTGAAAAGCAGAAAAATCATTTCGAATGATAACGATTCATTCTATATCATTTCCATTTCTGAATCCGTCCATTTGCATAACCTACATAAAAGCAATTTTCATCGGAATCGATGAGGAGAGACAAAATTGCATTCTTTAAAATTGTTCATTATATTTGTATGTTCACGAAAACGTGAACGTAATTAAATAATGAACGTAAAAAAGCACAATACGATAACAACCGCTTTGGTTAACCTTCAAAGAACTGCCCAAATTAATGGCAAATGGATAGATATTGCCCAAAAGAAAGCTACTAAAGGATTGAATGGGCAAATTGAGTTTGTACTTAACCATAATACCATAAAATTCAATGCAGAGGTCAAAAACAATCTCCGTGCAATCAATCTTCCCTTGATTTATGAATTGGCAAAAGAACAGGCACCACTCATGATTGTGGCAGATCTTATTTTGCCGAAAATAAAAGAAGAATTAAGAAATCATGGTATCGCATATTTTGAAGCCAACGGAAATATTTGGTTGAAAAATGGTGAAACGTTACTATGGATTGATGCCAATAAAACATTACCCGTGGAAAAAGATAAAATTAACCGTGCGTTTACCAAAACAGGACTAAAAGTGGTTTTCGATTTTCTTCTTGACGAAGCCTTAATCAATGCGCCATATCGAGAAATTGCCCAACAAACTGGCGTTGCGCTTGGAAACGTGAATTACATTTTAAATGGACTAAAAGAAAAGGGCTTTTTATTGAAAATTGGTAAAAACAGGTATGAACTCACTAAAAAAAAGGAGTTGTTAAATACTTGGATCATAAATTATGCTGAAAAATTAAAGCCCGAATTAGAAATTGGTACATTCAGATTTTTGAGGGACAATGACTTTGTCAATTGGAAAAAGTTACCCCTGAAAACGGGCAAAACGTGGTGGGGGAGTGAACCAGCCGGAAATATCTTAACCCAGTACTTGAAACCAGCAGAACTCACACTTTATACCGTCGAAACAAGAAACGATATAATAAAGCATTACAAATTGATACCTGATCCCACAGGAAATGTGAAAGTAATCAAAAAATTTTGGAAGGACGATGATGCCGAAAATACTGTTCCTCCATTATTGACTTACGCAGACCTAGTAAACACCGGCGACCACCGCTGCATTGAAACAGCACAAAAAATATACGATGAGTTTTTTAAAGAAAAATTTTGAACGACTAAAAAATGAAGGTCTGAAAGAGACTTTTGAATTATTAGAACGGGCTTTTAAAAAGTACGGAATAGATTATTATTTGATTGGTGCAAGAGCGCGCGATTTGTGGACAGATCACATTGCTCTTCGAGGAAAACGAACCACTGAAGATGTAGATTTTTGCATATACATCAGTGAACATGACCAATACAAAATGCTTGTGAAGGATTTAATCGATAGCTATGGTTTTACTAGAGACGATAAAGAACCCTATCGCTTTTATTTTAATGGTACCATAGATTTGATTCCTTTTGGTGGGATAGAAAAAGATGGCGAGGTATTATTGGATAATCCGCCAATTGAACTTTCTGTGTATGGCACAAAGGAAGCCGTGGAGCACGCTGAGATTGTTGATGGTGAATTTAAAGTTGTTACACTTCCTGGATTATGTGTTTTAAAACTCATTGCTTTTTTTGAAAAACCTGATAGGCGAGCTAAGGATTTGGAAGACTTCTATTTTATATTGGAAAATTACGGTGAAATATCAGGTAATCAGTTATTTGAAGGAATCGAATTTGAAGATTTAATAACCGATGACTTTGAACTTTCAATGGCATCGGCTCGTTTACTTGGTCGACAAATTAAAAATATCACAGTAGGAAGTCCCCAACTATTAGACAAGCTGAACCAAATTTTAGTAAATAGGTTACAAGGATTTTCAGAACGGGAAATTAATTCAATGTATCAAGCGAGAGAAAACGGTGACAAAATTATTGAACGATTTAAACTAGTTTCTGAGGTAATCAAAGGTTTCAACGATTAAAGGTTGTCCCTCAAAATAAAAATTACCGATATCCAATTGCAAATTGCTGAATCAACTGTTGAAACACCAAGGTCAGATGATAATCCTTCAAAAAGAGTGATTGTATGCACACTTCAAAAGGGAGAGAAATCATTTTCTGCTGAAGCTTGCCTCGATGTTTGCAAAAAAATTGATTTTAAACCATCTAATCCAATGATATTTAATGCTGTAAAGCCTTGTCTTTTAACAATATATGCGTATTTGGATATGGCGTAGGATGGGGTGAAATTGATTGAAATGAAATCGATTTTCAAATATATGAACCAATTAATTCAATAAAGCTTCAAACCAGTTTTTGAATTTTTCTTTTTCAGAACTAAATGTCCCTTGAGGGTTATTACTTTGCGTTATATTGTTCGAAAATATGAGCATATTTGCAAAGTCTTTGCTTACGCACAAAACCAAAACATAAGAACCATTACCTGTATTCGATTTTAATGCAAAAACAGTTAATTCATTGATGTCATTGAGCCATGCCCAATCATTGAATCCCATGTCCATTTCCTTAATAAACCTTTTTTTCGTGTAACCAGTTAAGTCAAAATAATAATCATACTGATCATAAATTTTCAAGACTTCATTGGGCACATCAGACATAGATATCACTTTTGTTTTGATTGAATCGTTGGTCGGTTTAAAAGTCGTCCAAAGATTTTGTTGTCCAAACACTGAAGTTGAGAGGGTTACCATGATTATCGCTAACACATATTTTTTCATATTGGGGTAAAATTTTGATAAAATCATATAGTTAAATATAATAAATTAATTGTGTGCAAACATACGAATTTAGGGTTTTGGATGTTAATTGCATACAGATGCGTTGAAATCAAATAGATTAGATATTGGGAATTAATTATTTTATTTAAATTCGCTACACTAAAAATTATGAATCATTGGAAAGATCCGAAAGTAGTAACACCAAAAAACCATCAACGAATTTTAATTTGTCGGGATGATTTTTTCATCATTATTGGTAAATATCAGGACGGACTTTATCATGATACTCGATACAAAACAGAGGAGACTATTTCGGTCTTAAAAGGGGATTTCTATTGGATGGAGTTGCCATCTGTTGAGGAATTGAAGGGGAAAACTGCGAAATTGTAGTTGTTGAATTTATTAATATTTATAACGCGATATGTCTATTGCCGCAAATTGTTTAATTGATAAATGTTGAGCATCAGTAGCCAATACGATATGAGTTTCGTATATCCCATTTTATCTGAAGAAGATTACAATCAAAATAATCAATTTATAGGTGAACATGAAGATTTCATCATACAGGGTGATGGTAAAATAATCAAGACTGCCAGAAAATTACAAAAAAAATGTTAATCCAATAATTTTCTCAAAACATATAGAAATACTGAATAAAATTGGTAAATTACATAATACACTTTAATAATGATAAAATTTCATGAATGATGATCAAATAATATTAAAAAAATACTTTTCACCAAATAACATGCGGCTCTCTTGGGAGAGAATGATACGTTCAAATGGAACAGATATTAAAGATTCTTTTGGGATAGAAGTCTATTCCTCTAATCTTGATAATAATTTAGTCCGACTTTCAGAGGCAATTATAAATGGAGAGTTTAAACCGCAAAGACCCTTCAAATATTATGAGCCCAAAGCATCCAAAACTCATAGGACGAAATCAGTTTTAAGCATCGAGGATGCGTTGGTTTATCAAGCAATAGCCAACACAATTGCAACTGAAAACTATAAACGATTGGAAGAAAATAATCGTTTTGTTTTTGGTAGTGTTTTGCATCCAGAAGTTGAAAAAGGTCTAAATTTATTGAATGTACCTGATGCTGACTTTTATTTCTTCGAATATTACATTCCGCTTTACAATAAGTTCATTAACTCGGTGAATACCGAAATCAATGACACAAACATTCGTTTTAAATTAGAAACTGATATAACTGGTTTTTTTGATTGTATACCGCACTCCAAATTAATGATCATACTTCATAAATTTGGAGTAGAACCTGAAATCCTAGATTTATTAAATGACTGTTTCAATATTTACTCTGGAACTAAAGAATCAGTTACTCCCGGAGTTGGAATTCCTCAAGGGCCTGCAGCTTCGTTTTTTTTTGCTAATGTATTTCTTACTGACCTTGATTATGAAATAAGTCAGCGAGGCTATACCTATTATCGTTACATGGATGATATTCGTATTTATGAAGAAACTGAAGATGAGTTAACCGAGGCACTTGTTTTAATAGATAATTTCTTGAAAGGCAGAGCATTATCTTTGAACACTAAAAAAACTTCAATTGAAGAATTTGGTGAAGATAGAGAATCTGAAAAACTTCATTTTCTTGCTGGCTCAGGGGCGGAAATTTCAGATTATAACTCAAATCCATCAACATTTGTAAAACAAAAGCTACATTCTGAGCAAAGCTCTGATAGTGACGAAAATGAAAGATATTTAATTAAAACAATTGAAGGAAAGGAATTGATTAATTATTGTAAAAAAGAAATTGTCGAAATCGAAGAATATTTGTTCGATAAATTTAAAGATATTTCAAGCCCTAATTTTTCAAAACGAACTTTGGCAAACGATGAGCAACTCAAAAAGGAAATTATTCAAATTGCATTTCGTTGGAGACGTTCAAATTCAATATTGAAAAATATTGACCAACCTATTCTCAATAAAGATCTGATTGAAATTTGGATTTTTTGTTTAGAACATTTTTTTTGGAAAGCCAATCATTTTTGTTGGAATTTAAATCAGTATGGCCCAAATAATTTAATAGCCCTTAAGCTCAATGAAATTATTCCCAAATTTAAAAGCTTTGAATGGGTGCGGTATCAAATTTTATCTAATTTGGCAAGCGTGCAAAGTTTCAATTCAACAGAATTGAGAGAGATTTTTAGAAAAACTAAAGAAGAACCTTCCGGATTAGTGAGACTTGGTTATTATATGATTTTGTTGAAGCACCTCAGGACTGAGCATCAACTATTTGCATCACTTCGACAAGCAATAAAAGATGACAAAGAACCATATATAAAAAATCGTTTATCGACTTACCTTTCGAGAATAACTATTTACGAGAATGTTGATCAAATTAAATTTTGGTTTGGCTTATGAAATTTAAAGAAATAGAACATATTGAAAATTTAGCTGCCTCGGAGGGAACTAATTTAATAAGTAATTTCAAGCTAGAAATGATTTCTGAATATTTGGAAAAAGAAGAGAGGAAATCCAAGGCAAAAGATAATCCGTTTGTTTTTTTCTATGAAGATGTAATGTCATCATCCTTGGATTTTAATTTCCAAAAAGTTTTAGGTGCCATTATATTCAAAAACGCGTCTGATGATGCCAAAACTTGCTTAGCAACTTGTACTGAATTTTATAAACTCTCATCTTGGGCTGTTAGTGGCTGGCTTCAAAACGCTTTGAAATTCACAGACAATATTGTTTTACATTATATACAAGATTGCTGCAAAGAAATTCCAAAATCATATTCAAATGCTGGAATTGAAAAATCAAGGTATATCCATTTAAGTGAAAAAGATGGAGATAAATATAGAGATATAGCCGTTGCCGGCTCGGAATTAAAAGACTTATATGATTTAAGAAATAATCTTGAGCATAGAACAATTATTTATCCAAATGGAACTCAAGAATTAATTTCACCGAAGCTAAATTCAGTTAGGCAAGTTGTTGTTAAACTTTTTCCTGATGCTTTAATGAGGATATTAAAGACTTATAAACGTATGTATCCGAGTTAAGTTTATTTGAACAATATTTTATAAGAATTTATTAAATCACTTTTGCATTTTGGTTCATATGCTGTCATATTATCTAATATCTACGTTGTTTCAAAAACTCTTTCAATGAAATTGTTTTGATTCCTAGTCCCTTACATTTGATTTGCAATCCATTATCTGATGTTAATAATATTGGATTTTCTGATTTGAATTTTAATGCAACTGATAAAATCATATTGTCAGGCGATTTTTTATTGAAATCGTTAGGTAAAAGTTCCAAATCTGCTACTTCCATTTTAATTCCTCGTTTATCAATATCTAAATTAATTTGCCTTAATGCTTTCTGTACGTTTTTCTTTTGGTCTTCTGAAAGTGATATTTTCAAATAATCTAATTCATCGATCACTTTTGCAGAAAGGACAACAGTGTATTGTTTATCAATTTTAGAAATTACATCAGGGCAATCGACAAATACATTGGTGTCGATAATATAAATGTTTTCTTTTTCAAGCGAAATCTCTTTTTTAGGTTTTTCGAATTTGGAAAGGTCGATTTTATCGATTATTTTAACTGAAATATTTCCTTCTTGAAGATTTTTCAAATGAGTATTTTTCCGGGGTGTCTTATCATCATTAATAGCGTCAAGTTGTTCCAAATATCTTTTTACATCATTATTAATATAACTATAAAATTCTTTTATATTAAGATCACATATTAATAGAGTGCAGAGTTTTGCTCTTGACGTTGCAACGTTGAATCTATTCACATTAAGAGCAAATGGAATGCTTTCATTTGGAATAAAAAAAATACAAAAATCAGTTGTTAATCCTTGGATTCTATCAATTGTTTCAATTACTACATTTTCTGTATTAATGCAATTTAAATAAATAGATCTTTGAAGAGCTCGAATCGAGTCTCTATTTAAGGCTAATACTGCAATTTCGAACTTTTTGTTATATTCTTTTAACTGTTTTATTATAGATACAATAAAATTACTACACTCAGTAGATGGAATTCGACCTTCAGGTAGATTAAATTTCTTAATACTGCTTCCACCATAGTTATTGAAAGTTTCTTTTAACAGCGGTTGGTTTTCAAATTCAAGAGGTAGTTTCACTTCTGATTTGCTATTTAACATATTGTTATAAAAGCAATTTGTTAAATTTACAGAGTTTTCTGTCAGTCTAAAAGAATCAGTTAAAATATACTGCTTGGTGTTTCTTAAGAAATAACTAATTGATTTAAGTCCACACACCATCCAATGATAATTATTTTCACTATCAAGAGGGAATTCTTTATGAAAAATTGGTTCAAGTTGATTAATGTCGCCAATTATTATACATTTTTTACCTAATTTACTTGCAAGCGCAATTGTAGACAAAAATGCTTGACTCGCTTCTTCAATTATTACATAATCGAAGTGTTTGTCTTCAACCGCTTTTAATGCAATTTGACTCATGACATAATATGTAACTAAAAGCAATGGTGGTTGTTGCTGACTTATACTCCTGAAGGCCTGCAAGCCTTTGACTTTTTTATTTTTGATTTCATCTGAAGTTAATGCAGATTTGTATACTTTACCCAGTTCTAAGTCTTCCTTAAGATGTTCTTTTTCGGCAAGTTCTATAAGAGCTCGATTAGTTAAAGCCGTAACTAATATTTTATTGTTAGATTTTAAAAATGCACTGCACAACTGAGCCATAAGATAGGTCTTGCCAGTTCCTGGAGGCCCTTGTATAATAATAATATCATTAACTGAAAAATCGGATTGAATTCTAGTTACAATATGCTCATCTACTATTAATGGATTTGGATTCCAATTTGAATTTTCAATATTTAATTCTAGAATTTTATTTGAACTAGAATTTGCTTCTTTTAAGTAGTTTTCTAAATTTATTAAATATTGTAAAGGTGGATCGGTTGGTGCAAGAAATATCAAAGTATTTCTTTCATATTTATGAATATCTTCGATTTTAAAACCTGACAGTCCAACAATCGTGTAATCTTTTTCATAAGTGAAAAATACAGTTTTACATTCAGTTTGTGTTGAAACATTGGTTCTTAAATCTTGATAAGTCATACTCCCCCAATTCTTAACATTATCATTTTGGATTGGAGAAATAAAACAGTGAAGATTTTCATTTCTCCTTGGAGGACTACATATTTTGTGGTCAAATTTTACGATAAGATTTCCTCTCAACTCATCAAATCCTTGAAATCTGCAAATATATAGTTCATTTTCTATAAACATTTTTGCTGCTTGCTTTCGCAGCAATTTCTCAAACTCATTTGTTTGATAGATTCTTTCATCTTGTAAAAGATTTATATGTTTATTATTATTGATAGTCATCCTCATCTTCTATGTTTAATAGTTTCAATAAAGCCTTGGACTTTTCTCCAGAATTATCTTTGTCAATAATAAGTAAATGTTTGTGAGCTTCTTTATTTACCTCACAAAATTCAATTAAATCATCCATTGTTTTTTCGTGTTGATATGCTAAAATATGATTGGTATTCAATTTTAAAATTTCGTCTGGAGTGTGATATACTTTAATTCGAGTTTTTGTGCTAAAATCGAGAGCCATTTTATACCCATCATAACGCATTTTTAATATTTCATTTGGATGAATATATGCAAATGCTCCTCGGGCACTATGGACAAAGTATTTTTCATCATTATTCACTAAAATATTGTAATCCTTGTCTGCAATATCAAATTGAATATTTATTTCCTTTGCTAATTTAATTTTTGCGATTAGATTAAATAATTTTTGTTTTTCTTTTGGTCGCGATATAGATAGTTCAATAAGACTTTTCAACTCAGGAATGATCTCACTCCATTCCGATTCTTCGAGGTTAGAAATGAATTCATTTATTTCTTCTATAAATTTGGAATTAGTGGAATTGTTTTCTTTTTTTGATTCGTTTTTTTCTTCTTCAAACAATTCCCATAAATTTTCAAATGAAAAGTTATTACTATCATCTGATGCAACTTTTTGTAGCGTTTTTTTGATGTCAGCATATTCGTTTATATAAATTGAGGTCTCATTCACTGCAAAATCAGTTTTGTTAAAATGATAGAAAACATAGTCATCCATTTCATTAATTTTCACAATTTTTGGTAATGTTCCATTAAAAAGATAAATGGAAAATTCACCGATAGATTTCCATTTTATTGATTTCATTTTTAAAAACTCAAAATCAAATTCTTCTTTAATGATCAATTTTTGTTCTTCTGATCTTTGGGTATTAATAACTCTAACTACTTCTTCTAAAACCCAAAAATCTTTCTCATTTTCTAACTGAATTTTATTTACTTTAAGGAATTTTAATGTGTTCAAAAGTAATTTTTCGTTTGATGAAAGACTTATTGCTATAGAATTTACATTAAAATCTATTTTGGATAGGAAAAATTTACGTAATAAAACTAATGTTGAATTTTCGGTATAAATGCCTATTTTATCGAGATCAGATAGTTTGATTTCTTTATTTATTATCCATTTTTGTAAATAATCTGGTATTCTTTCTTCATCTAATGCAAAATCTGAGGGATATACGGCAAAATTAATATCAAAGCCTAATAATGATAAATCAACTGTTTCAATGTGATTATTATAATTGATTAAAAAATACAATTGTTCAGCATTTTGTAAAGTTTCTGTTAGTTCAATAAACTTACTATGTAATTCTTTTATGTCAATTTCCTCATTTACACCAAATAAATCGTTTAAATTATCTTTTGATAATCCTAAGAAAGAAAATTGGGAAATTAAATCGCTAATAAGATTGCTGTTTTGATGAGTTGAAGGCAGAATTTTAGATAAACTAAATGGACGAGATGCTAGAATGAAAGTGTTCGTTTTTTTCGGAATTTCAGAATATTTGAATCTGATTTTTTCATTTTCTATTATAAATTTATTGCGAAAAATATGAAATTCATTTTCTTTTAAAACTTCACAGGCCCTATCTATTATTTTATATTCGTAATCTTCTTTTGTGTAAATTTTTTCTGGATTAAATTTGAAATCGGTAAGTTTTTGTAAAAATTTAAGATTGGGCTCATTGTATTGTATAATATCTACGAGTATTTCCTTTTGCTCATTTACATCAACAAAATCTAAAATTAAATTGTAGAGATCAAATGTTTTAATAATCCCGTCTTCTTCCTTATAGCTTAAAAAATCACTTGGGAGAACGAATAAATTATTTGCACAATTTTTATTAATAAAGTTTCGTGCTACTAGGTTCGGAGATTGAACTTGATAAGTATTTATTGTTTTTTTTATCGTTAAAAAACCATTTTCAATTTTCTTGATAATGAACTCTTTGAAGAATTGCTTTTGATTGTCTTGATAAAGTTTGATAAGTGATTTTATTTCGTTGACTTCAGTTAATTTTGGGAGTATTAAATCCTGTATAGGTAAATAAATTTCTTTGAACAAAGTTTCTGTATCCGAAATTAAAAAGGTTTTAAGTTCAGTAAAAAACTCATCGCTTTTAATTTTACTTCCGTTGAGCCAACTTGGGATATTGAAATTGTATTCAATGAGTTTATTTAGTGGTTTTATTTCTGAATCACTGTTGCAAAATAATTCTAAATTTTGCAAATTATTTTCTGTTAAATTTTCGAACTTTGTAGTATCATTCAATAAATTTAAAAAGAGTTTTTTCTTTTCGTCAACTGATAATTGATTTGTTTTGCATTTCTCTGCGATTGCATTGTATACATCCGATTCTCTTGGTAGATTTTCGGATAAAGTTGAATATATATTTTTATAAATTGAGATATTTATATTTGAAACTGCAAAACCTAAATTTTGTAATATTTTAGAAATATTTACTGTTTTATCTGTAACGAAAATAATTGATCTATTTTGAATTCTTTTTTGAATAGTTCTCGTTTTAGTTACATAAACATAGGTTTTTTTGTATTGGTTGTAACTTCTGACTTGGTAATATTCTGACGTATTTATTAATGTCCACGCATCATTTATTGAATAATATAAGTTGTTAGAAAACTTAAATATTTTAATGTCAATAAATTTATTTTTGGTTTCCTCACGTAAATAAATATTGCCTATTTCTTTTAGGAATATATTGTAAGTTTTTTGATCACAAATAGCTATCCATTTATTTATTTTGTCAAGATCTGCATTTTCAATAACATCCCTTATTCCCCACTCTTCAATTCCTAACTTATTTTCTTTTTTTGCTTCTTTAATCAAAATTTCGTCGTCTTCGTTATCCCAGTCGAACCATTGTATGTGACTCAATCCGAAATCATCTAAATTAATATTGAGGTTGGTATTAATTCTATTGATTTTTACTTTTTGAGCATCTGTGGAGAATTTATTCTCTTTGGTTGGGATATTATTTTGAATGTAATTCAGTAAATTATTATAGAAATATTCACTTTGCCAACCATTGCCAGAATAATTGTTTGAATTTTCTTCTGACATTAGAATACTTATAAATATATTTTTGAATATATTTCTGTTTTCAGTTTTAAATACATCCATTTTTCTAATAACTTGTTGAGATATTAACTCAAGCAAATTTTTATTTATTGGAGTTTCTGTAAGATTTTGTCTATTGCTTGATAATTCAAATAAATTACTATGGATTACAAATGACAATTGATTTACTTCCTTGACTGCAGGAAAATATTTATATATGTTTGGATGCTTTTTTAATTCGTTTGCAGATTTACTGTTGTTAGCAAAACAGATCTTAAATTTTGCATCTGATTCTTTGTCTCTTATTTCTGTTAGACCAATTTTATTAAATTCATCTGAATCGTTTTGAATATTAAATTCTAAAATATTCGTAGCGTTTGTATCTTTTTTTATTTCGTCATCATTTATTACCATTGTATCTAACGACTTTAAGAAATGCATAGATGTTGATAAGCCATTGAGATATTCTTGTTTTTGTCTCTCAAGGTATTCGTATTTTTTCTCGCCGAGTTTGAGAAAAAAAACAGTACCGCTTTCCAAAGAATTTAAGTCGATCCGATCACTACATGCTTCTATAAATGATTGAAATTCTTTTAATTCGTCTGATTGGAATGGTTCTATTTCTTTGAATTTGATATCTTTGATTTTTTCATATGGCTGAGCTGGGAAATTAGTTATGAGTATTTTCAACAGCCACGGTGCATTTTTTTGTTGAAAATCAACAAATTCAAATTCATTCGAGTTTATAAAATGTATAAACTGCGATTTTTCGGACCAAGAAAATAAAATTGGACCTCTATATCCATTTAAGTCTTTATTAAGTAATTCATCTAAACCAGATGATTTACCAACTAAGCGGTGCACTAATTTAAATCCAATCCCGTATCGTCCAATTTTATCAGGATCATCTTTCCCATAACTTTGACCTATATTTAGAATAGATTTTATACCATCATTTGAAAATACTTTACCATTATTTATTACCGCCAAATAGTTTTCATCGTAAAACATATAAAATTTTGTGGAATCACTATCAGCTGCATTTTGTACAAATTCGTAAATGGCTTGTCCATCTTCAGCCATTTCAACTTCTTTTCTCAAAAAATTATAAATTTCTACTTTATCGCCATGATACATTGTGAAAAATCCTGAAATATCATTGTATTGAACCCCCATGAAGTTTGCATCCCAAAATTGAGAAGCTTCTTTTCTTGCGGGGGTCAGATTTTTGTACCATTGTCTAAATGATTGTATACTTTTAATTTTCATTATTATAATTTTGAATGAGGGGAATATAATTAATTATTTTATACAAACTCCAACTTCAATTGAAGTGGATTTTCGTGAAGTTTCTTTTTTCTAGTTGTTTGGATTTTGAATGTCATATTGGGTAGAATGTTGTCTAATGTGCCCCGAACATGTTTATCATAGTATTTAACAATCATATCTTTTGTTTTGACTTTGTCCCTCAGAACCAAATAATTGTAAATGATAAAATCATCGGGATTTACAGGATTCGTTTTTATTTTATTGATGTGATTTTCTAAAATGTATAATCTTAGTGAAACTAAACCGATTTGAGATCCTTTAAGAACCAAAGAATTCATTTGTTTTATTTCTTCACTATCCAAGTATTTTATAATGCAGGCATATAAAACAGCGGGCAAAAGATTTTTCGGATATAATATACGAGGCTGATTTTCATCATTCTTCTTTTTCTTGATCTCATCTGGAAAATGAAAATACTTGCTCATTTGAATATAACCTATCTAATTCAAATATATCCATTCGTATGTGAATATTTAAAGAAATTTGGTGAATTCATTAAAAAACAAGTAGGGTAGTGGTGGTTAATGGCTTGATTAGTTTGTATTTTAATTGACTTGAATAGTTTCCCCTCCCAAACCACGCTTCACTCTCGCTTCTGTTGATAAGTTGTTTGTATTTTAAAGTGTTGATATATAATTGATTGTGTTGATATGTTCGAATCCCTCTCTCTCCGCAACCATTGCGAAAAGCCCCTTTAGGGGCTTTTTTTATGCGCGTGTGAGTTTGAGCTTCGCTCTAGTGAACACGGCATAAAAAAGGCAACAGCTGTGTAACAGCTGGCTTTTTGTAATGGTTAGCAGCTTCCCCCCCAAGGGATCACGAGCGGAGCGAGTACTCCCAAACTCCTTTCCTTAAATTCAAATTCCTAAGGCTTTTTAACG
>JACCDH010408116.1_pt1 | contig 31024 bp, 32 predicted proteins | sample 7442481 | NCBI WGS metagenome assembly JACCDH01 (sample SAMN15323433, study PRJNA562643) | freshwater metagenome | isolation source: river surface water | place: USA:Blue River Watershed | collected 2017-08-15
ACAAATTTAAAAACTTAAAAGATTTAAATACAAATCATTTAGAAGTTTTAATTCATCAATCAATTCAAATAAAAAATGAAATTGTTTCGAAGGATTTGAAGGAAGAAAATATTCGAAAATCATTAAATTTTGGACACACTCTTGGCCATGCAATTGAGAGTTATTTTTTAGAAGAAAATTCGCAAAACACACTACTTCATGGTGAAGCTATTGCAATAGGAATGATTTTAGAAAGTTATCTTTCTAGAGAGATGGGATTATTGAATAACGATGAATATCAAGAAGTTAAATACATTATAAACGACATTTTTGAACGTATTTTGTTTACTACTGATTCCATAGAAAAGATTATTGATTTACTAAATTTTGATAAGAAAAATGAGTTTGGAAAAGTGCAATTTGTACTTTTAGATGGAATTGGCAAATCGGTCATCAATCAAACAATAGATAAATCATTGATTTACAAGGCTTTTGAAGACTATAGCAAATAAATTATTTTTTTAGCAATTTTCCTATTTAGCTATTTTATTTTTTAACTTTGCCCAAATGAAAGAAAATAAAAACACTACTTATCGCAAGAGAATGCTCAATAATAGAAATTCTGATTCTTCTATTAGTGTACGTTTTATTTATTCTATTTTCTTATTTCATTTTATCGATTTATTTCAATCATCCAAAATACTAAGCGAAAAACTCCCTATACGTTTTGCAAATATTAGAGTTTGAAAATTATGTCACTTCTACATTTAGTTACTTCATAATTATTTTAAATCCAAAATTTCAAAATGAATACAAAATATTACGACTTAATCAATCAAACTTTTTATTTTCCGCAGGAAGAGTTTACTTTAAATAAAGATAATTTACAGTTTCACGGCATCGACTTAATGAAATTAGTTGAAGAATATGGAACTCCTTTGAAGTTTACGTATTTACCTAAAATTTCACAAAACATCAACAGGGCTAAAATGTGGTTTAGAAACGCCATGGAAAAGCACGATTATGATGCAAAATATTTTTATTGTTATTGTACAAAAAGCTCCCATTTTGAATTTATTTTAAATGAAGCTTTAAAAAACAACATTCATATTGAAACTTCCTCTGCTTTTGACATCAATATTGTAGAAAATTTGATGGAGCAAGGCAAAATAAACAAAAACACCTATATTGTTTGTAATGGTTTTAAACGCGATCAATATGTTACAAACATTGCGCGTTTAATTAATAACGGTCATAAAAACACGATTCCTGTTATTGATAATTTTGAAGAATTAGATTTATTACAAGAACAAATTGATGGTAAATTTAAAATTGGAATTAGAATTGCTGCAGAAGAAGAACCTAAGTTTGAGTTTTATACATCACGTTTAGGTATCGGTTATAAAGATATTTTACCTTTTTACAGAAAACAAATTGCAGAAAATAAAAAAGTGGAATTAAAAATGCTTCACTTTTTTATCAATGCAGGTATTCGAGATACAGCTTATTATTGGAATGAATTATTGAAATGTATGAAAGTGTACATTGCTTTGAAAAAGGAATGTCCTTCATTAGATAGTTTAAATATTGGTGGTGGTTTCCCAATTAAAAATTCGTTAGCATTTGATTATGATTATCAATATATGGTTGACGAAATCTTAAACCAAATCAAAATTGCTTGTGATGATGCTGAAGTTGATGTGCCACATATTTTTACCGAATTTGGTTCATTCACTGTTGGAGAAGCTGGAGGTGCTTTATATCAAGTTTTGTATCAAAAGAAACAAAATGATAGAGAGAACTGGAACATGATCGATTCTTCATTCATTACCACTTTACCCGACACTTGGGCAATCAACAAACGTTTTGTAATGATGGCCGTTAATCGTTGGAATGACACCTATGAAAGAGTTTTATTAGGTGGTTTAACTTGTGATGGAGACGACTATTACAACTCAGAGCAGCACATGAATGCCGTTTATTTACCAAAATACAACAAAGAAAAACCTTTATATATAGGATTCTTTAATACTGGAGCATATCAGGAAACAATTGGAGGTTTTGGTGGATTAAGTCACTGCATTTTACCCCAACCAAAACACATTATAATTGATAAAGATAAAAACGGAATCATTGCAACCGAAGTTTTTTCAGAACAACAAAAAGCTGAAGAAGTATTAGAAATTTTAGGATATAACAAAAAGAAAGATTAATAAAACAAAAAATAATGAGTAAAGGACCAGTTAGTCAGTTTATTGAAAAACATTACCTTCATTTTAATTCTGCAGCGTTAGTTGATGCTGCAAAAGGATATGAAGAGCATTTATTAGACAATGGAAAAATGATGATTACCCTTGCAGGTGCTATGAGTACAGCTGAATTAGGTAAATCATTAGCCGAAATGATTCGTCAAGATAAAGTACATATTATTTCTTGTACTGGAGCTAATCTAGAGGAAGATATCATGAACTTGGTTGCTCATAATTCATACAAAAGGGTTCCAAATTATAGAGATTTATCTCCACAAGAAGAATGGGATTTATTGGAAAATCATTATAACCGAGTTACAGATACTTGTATTCCGGAAGAAGAAGCGTTCAGAAGACTACAATCGCATTTATTTGATATTTGGAATAATGCCGATTCTAAAGGAGAACGTTATTTTCCGCATGAATTTATGTATCAAATGATCAATTCGGGTGTATTAAAACAATATTACGAAATTGACCCTGCCGACTCATGGATGGTAGCTGCAGCTGAAAAGAATTTACCTATTGTGGTTCCTGGTTGGGAAGACAGTACAATGGGAAATATTTTCTCTTCTTATTGCATTAAAGGGGATTTCAAAGCAACAACAATGAAAAGCGGCATTGAATACATGATGTGGTTAGCTGATTGGTATCCAAAAAATTGTGCCGGAAAAGGAATTGGTTTTTTTCAAATTGGTGGAGGAATTGCGGGTGATTTTCCAATTTGTGTAGTACCAATGTTATACCAAGATATGGAAATGCATGATGTACCTTTTTGGAGTTATTTCTGCCAAATTTCAGATTCAACAACAAGTTATGGTTCTTACTCTGGTGCAGTTCCAAATGAAAAAATTACTTGGGGAAAATTAGATATTCATACCCCAAAATATATTGTAGAGTCTGACGCTACGATAGTTGCGCCATTGATGTTTGCTTATATTTTAGGTTGGTAAAAAAAAATAAAAAAAATATTTCAAATTACTTGAAAATATAAGTTAAGGATATTACATTTGACGAAATTACAAGATTAAAAACAACCCAATGAAAAGAGTTATTGTTGATTACGCAAAATTAACAAATGAAATCTTAACCCTACTAGTTGAGAAATTTCCTGACGGCTATGATGATTCGGATATCATTCGTTTTAAAAATGCCAAAAATGAAACTGTTGAAGCAGTTGAAGTACGTACAACCGATACTGTTTTTTTAGTAAAAGTAAGTACTAAATTATCAGACAGAATAGAAAACTATGATGAAGATGATATCATTACAGAAGAAGTTGTAGTTGATAAAATTGTAGGTCTAAAAGAATTAGATATTGAAGATGATGAAGACGATTCAGATGATGAAGAAACAACTAATGATCCTGAAGATCCAGAAGATCTGGAAGACGAAGATTAATAAAAAAGGGAATTCAAATTATGAATTCCCTTTTTCAATTATAAATAACGCTCTATAATAATTTGTTTATGATGTAATTCGTGTCCTAAAACACAATACCCTATTCCTCTTATTGACACACTTGCACCTGATGCAGTTCCAAGTTTTAATAAATCTGAAGCTGAAAAATTTTCAAAAAGACTAATCGTAGCATCTCTAACGACAGAATATTCTTGTAACAAGCTCTCAAATTCACGTTCATTAGCATTTGCAGCTACCACATACCTATTTTCATCAAATCCAGGTAAAGCAGTTGAATCGTTTCTAGCAATTCGCAAAGCCCTGTATGCAAATATTCTCTCGGCATCAATTAAGTGCAAGAGAAGATCTTTAACAGTCCATTTACCTTCTTCATACCTATATTCTTGTTTAAATACAGGAATTGACTTGAAAAAATGAATCATTTCTTCTTTTTGAATGTTCAATCCTTTTAAAATATTTTCTTCCGATACCAACTTGATATAATTCATTTGATAAGGAACATATTCGTTTGTTTGCAAATTTTCCATCAGTATGAGATATTAAAAAAGCCTCTGTTGAGGCTTTAGATTATAATTCTTTAAAAATAGTGTGCATTAAGCGTTTTTTATCGTTAATACTTTCCTCTAAAGAAATCATTGTTTCTGTTCGATACACTCCTTCAATATCATCAATCATGAAGATTACTTCTTTAGCATGTTTAGTATCTTTTGCTCTTATCTTACAAAAAATATTAAACTTTCCAGTAGTTACATGTGCAACAGTAACATAAGGAATTTGATTAATTCGTTCTAAAACAAATTTTGTTTGTGAAGTATTGTGTAAAAACACTCCTACATAAGCAATAAAAGAATAGCCTAATTTTTCATAATCCAATGTAAGTGATGAACCTTGAATAATTCCTGCATCTTCCATTTTCTTAACTCTAACATGAACTGTTCCAGCAGAGATTAATAACTTCTTAGCAATATCTGTAAAAGGAATTCTCGTGTTATCAATTAACATATCCAAAATTTGATGATCTACTTCATCTAAACGAAACTTACTCATAAGTACTTATAATAAATGTTAAAATATTGACTTTTTATCAATATCGATACAAATTTATTAAATTATTTTTAACCCGTTATCAAAAAAAGTTGAATTATTTATGCTAAAAGTTGCTTTTGCTCCTATTTCTGGATAATTTTTTCCGTCTAATGAAAAAAGCATCGATTCACAATCATATTCAACATGACCAAAATAATTCTCTAAATCAGAAATTTTAGTAATAATTGCAACAAATTGAATTTCATCAGCAATTAACACTTCATGATATTGAGCTGCAAAGTTAATTATTTTTTCAACATTATTATCAATAATTTTGATATTTCTATAGATAAAATCAAAAAAACATTTATTATTTTGAGGAATTCTCAAATAATCAGTCAAAACGTTATCAACTACAACGTTTTCGCTTTTATTCAAAAACGAAGATAACAAGGCAATAAAAACAAATTTCCTACTTTCTTCTCTATTATAATCGGAATCAAAATGTCCTGCTTCAAATAAAATTGTTGGAGTTCCTTGACTCATAAAAAAATCACCCGTGCAATTCACGTTATAACTATCATCAAAACGCCCTATTTGATTAGGTAAATAAGGATTTAGGACTTCAAATATTGTATTTATCACTTCAACCGCCTTTAGTCGAGCTGCATTATAATTACACGCAACATCGTAAGAAGGTGCCAAAAAGGAAATCGTAGCAGGTAAATTAAACCCTTCGGTGCCAAAAATAGTGCGTTGATCGTGCAGATTATAACAAAAGTCAGGTTTAAATTGCTTGTAAATACCCTTTAAAATCTTCATCTCTGGTTGGGTTTCAGCCACAGCATCCCTATTTAGATCAACTGCATTTGCATTTTCTCTCGTGTAAGCCTTTGCACCATCAGGATTTAGCATCGGCAAACAAAGCAAAGTATATTCACGTTTTATAGTATTTGCTAATTCTGAATCTGAATTTAAGAAATTCAAAAAATCAAATAACCCTTTAGTAGTCGTAGGTTCATTACCATGCATTTGTGACCAAATTAAAACTTTTGTTTTCCCTGATCCAATTTTAACTTGATAAATACTATTTTGTTTTACCGATTGACCAATTTCAGCAATCTCAAATTCATTCTTAAATGAATTTAAAATGGGTTCAATCATACCTAAATGAATGTACTTTCCTTTCAAATCAGAAACAAGATATTCGGTGGCTAATGCTAAAAAATCCATACTTATTATTTGATTTACAAATGTAAACAAGTTTATATTTACAAATGTAAACAAGTGAAATTACTATAAAATTTACTTTTGTAAACATTTTTTATATTATTTAGTACAGGAATTGTTTACAAAATTATAATTATTAATTTTTAAATATTAATTTATTGTAAATCATAATATTATAATTATTTTAATAAACTATAAGTTTAATTAAAAACTAAATATTTAGGCTACAACTATTGCTTTTGTTTGAATAATAATTTACATTTGTAACAAATACCTAATTCTTACAATAATTACAATGGTAAACATAGACGATTTCATTAAACGCTTAGAAATTATATTGGATTATTATAATTTATCGGCTTCTGCTTTTGCTGATAAAATCAATGTTCAACGTTCTAGTTTATCTCACCTACTCTCTGGTCGAAATAAACCCAGTTTAGATTTCATCATAAAAGTTATTGAGATATTTCCTGAAGTAGATTTATATTGGATTTTAAATGGTAAAGGAACTTTTCCTAAATCTGATAAAAACTTTAGTGTTCACTCAGATAAGATTGAACTATCATCTGACGAAATAAATACACCAGATTTATTTTCTACTGTTCAAACCAATAGTAAGAAGTCGTCACCTATAATTAACGAAATAGAAAAGAAAACGAATAGTTTATCAAATAGTGAAGTAAAAACAATAGAACAAATCGTTATTTTTTACACCGATGGAAGTTTTAAAAATTATCAATCTTAATTATTTCTGTTTAGGAACATAGCTGAGCTCTGGATTTTTTCCTGTAACACCTATAAAATATTGTTCCAAATAAGCAATATCTGTTTCAATATTTCCTGTTGGATAATAAGGTTCGTTGTACACTACTTGTTTTTTACCGTAATCAAAAGCTACTGGGATAATTGGAACATTTGCTTTTAAAGCAATATAATAGAATCCTGTTTTCCATTCGGTTACTTTTTTTCTTGTTCCTTCTGGCGCAATGGCTAATCTAAAAATATCGTTTTTCAAAAAAACTGCAGCAATAGAATCTACTTTATTTTCATTTTTTTGACGATTCAAAGGCCTACCTCCTGTCCAAATGAAATAATAATGAAATGGAAAAACAAACAACTCTTTTTTGGCAACATAATTAATTTCGATGTCAAGAATTCCTCTAGAGAAAATTCCTAAGAAAAAATCCCACCAACTGGTATGAGGAACTGCAATAAGAACACATTTCTTTATTTCTGGGGCCACTGTTCCAATAACTTTCCATCCAAAAAGTGTGCTGAAAATAAATTTATACAGTTTTTGTTTCATGAGTGGCTAATTTTTGACAAAAATAAAATTATATTTACGATTACAAACAAAATCTAAATGATAAAGCGCTTATTAAGTTATTTTTTACCTATTAAGATATACGAAACTCCGTCAAAAACAAGTAAAAATCTTGAAGTTACTTGGAATAATGGTTATTTAGTATTGGATTCGAAAAACACTAATTACTCATTTGGTAGTTTACAGCGTGCATTAAAAAAAGGTTTAAAATATATTGGTTATGAACGAATTAGAAATTTTGAATCCATTTTAGTTCTTGGAGTTGCAGGAGGAAGTGTGATAGAAACCTTAAAAAAAGAAGTGAAATTTGGTGGAAAAATAACGGGTGTTGAAATTGATGCTACTGTTGTAGACATAGCAAATAAATACTTTGACTTGAACAAATATGATAATCTAGAAATTGTTATCGATGATGCTTTTGAATTTGTTTTAAAAACCAAAGACACCTATGACTTAATAATTATAGATATTTTTCAAGACACTACAATGCCAAATTTTTTATTTGAAGATTTTTTTATAAATAGGATTAATTTTTTACTGAATGTAAATGGCTTTATACTTTTTAATACTATGGCTTTACAATATAAAGATAGAAGAAGAAATGCTGTTTATAAAAGTAAGTTTGATAACAATTATTCTGTTAGATTATATCCGAAAATTGAAGAACACAACGAATTATTTACTATTAAAAAATTGAGTTAATGAATTTATTTGAAAAACTTTTATTAGGTAAGATAGCTAAAGATTATATTCCAAAATACAATCCTATTCAAAAAAGGATTCTGAATATAAAATCTATTTGGAATAATGACCATCAAGAAGATAATGGGATTGAAAAAATTGTTCGTTTATTTTTATCTTCCACCCAATTGATATTCCCAGGAATATACATTAAATATTTGGCTTCAAAAAAAGGATACGAATATCAAGATTTAGCAATAGATGTTTACGTTCTTGCTAAAGTTATTTTTCCAATTTTTATTTTAAAATTCAATTTGCAACATGAACCATATATAATTTACATATTAATTTATGTTTTATTGGAAACCGTATTATATATACCAACATTAATATTTGCTTCTGATTTATTTTCAAGACCTCGTTCCTATAAAAGATCAATGCTTTTACTGTTTTTTAACTATATAGAAATTGTGTTTTCATTTGCAGTATTATATACAATAGGTGAAAATATGAATAAACCATTTGAACATTGGTTTGATTCTATTTACTTTAGTATAATAAGTTCAAATTCTATAGGTTTTGGAGATTATTATCCAGTAACAACTTTTGGAAAAGTCCTAGTTAGTCTACAAGCAATGTTCTTTTTATTGTTTGTGATTTTATTCCTAAATTTCTTCTCTACAAAAATAAAAAGCAAAGGATATTTTGATGATGAACAAATTTAATTTTTAATTAATTTTCGTGCCTTTTCAAGATCTTCTTCGGTATCAATACCAATACTTCCGTGAGTTGTTTCAACCATCTTAATACGCTTTCCGTATTCTAAATAGCGTAGTTGTTCTAGTTTTTCTGAAGCTTCTAATGACAACATCGGTAAACTATAAAAATCTAAAAGGGCTTGCTTTCTAAAAGCATAAATTCCGATGTGTTTCATATACCTAACTCCAGCATTTTCATCGCGTGGAAATGGAATAACCGATCGAGAAAAATAGAGCGCAAAACCTTGTTGGTCTGTAATGACTTTAACGTTATTTGGATTATTGATTTCTTCTTTATCTGTAATTTGAAACATTAACGAACCTAAATCAACTTTCTTTTCAACATCGTTTTTAAAGACTTTTATTAGTTCTTCTAGTGGTTTTTTATTAATAAAAGGTTCGTCGCCCTGAACATTGATTACCAAATCAACGTCCATATTTTCAATTGCTTCTGCAATTCTATCACTACCACTTTCATGCTCTTTAATCGACATGATTGCTTTGCCTCCATTCGAAATAATTTCTTTGTAAATTAATTCCGAATCGGTGACAACAAAAACATCATCAAATAAATTTGTACTTACCGCCGCTTCATAGGTTCTGCGAATAACGGTTTTACCCCCTAAATCTTGCATTAACTTTGCAGGAAATCTTGTAGAAGCATAACGAGCGGGAATTACAGCAATTATTTTCATGTGATGTTTATTTTTACAAAAGTATTAATTTTTAAAATATTTGTCTTTAAATCCTATTAAATATAACTTTTCTTCGGCACGAGTAATTGCAGTATAGAGCCATCTTACATAATCTACATCAATCCCATCGGGTAAATAAGGTTGTTCAACAAAGACTGTTTTCCATTGCCCACCTTGTGATTTATGACAGGTAATTGCGTATGAAAATTTGACTTGTAAAGCATTAAAATATTCGTTTTCTTTTACTTTTTGAAGTTTTTTATACTGTTGTCTTTCGTCTTCATAATCTAATAATACTTCTTGATACAATTGATTTGATTGTTCATAAGTCAAAGAAGCGGCTTCACTCGTAATGGTATCCAACATCAAAATGGTATCAAATGGCGCTTGATTAGGATAATCAACCATTCTGATTTTAACAGTTGCAAATTTGAAGCCGTACAATTCTTGAATTTTTCTGATTTCCAATATTTCAATGATGTCTCCATTAGCAATAAATCCGGCCTCAGACTCTTCTTTCAACCAAAAATAATTGTTTTTTACTACCATTAAATAATCTCCAGTCGAAAGCTCACTTTCTTTAGATAATATGGAAGCGCGTATTTGCTGATTATATTGATTGGCTCTTTTATTTGAACGCACAATAAAAACAGTATCTTCTAATCCATAATTATCATAGGCTCCATGAATTGCATCTTGAATATCATATCCATCTTGCAATCGAATAATATCTTTGAAACCAGTTAAATTGAATTGAAAGGTATCAATAAAATGAGAATCTAATAAATCACGCAATTGTGTTGCATTATATAAAATTCCTGAAGTTTCGGCTTGACGCATGACTTCATCCAGTTCAATATGTTGCACATTCTTTTGATAATGTAAAGAAAGTGTATTGATATCTAAAGCTGGACTAATTGTCATGTTAACCGGTGGCAACTGAGCAGTATCTCCAACAAGCAATAGTTTACAATTTTTACCTGCCTCAACATAAAAAAACAAATCATCTAAAAGCGAACCATTTTCATATAATTTAGAATCTTGTGAAGTATCAGATATCATTGAAGATTCATCCACAATAAAAATAGTATTCTTAAATTTATTTTGCTGCAATGTAAAACTCACTCCGCCCGATTTAGATTTTTTGGGAAAATATATGCGTTTGTGTATGGTGTAAGCAGGTTTTCCTGAATAATTACTAATCACCTTTGCGGCACGACCTGTTGGTGCTAACAAAACGCATTTCATATTGATAGCCTCTAAATGATTGATTACCGTAGAAATTATGGTCGTTTTTCCAGTACCTGCATACCCTTTCAAAACGAAAATTTCATCGTTTGAAGTAGTTATAAGAAAATCGGCTATTTTTTGAAAAAATAAATTTTGTTTTACGGTAGGCTGAAACAAAAAATTTTGATGCAGTAACTTATAAAACAACGATGAAGTAATCATTTACAGAAATGGCTTTAATTAATTATCAAATATAGTGTTGATTTTTGAAAGAAAAGAGATATGATTGGAAAAAAATTGTAGCTTTGCCAATAGTATTAACCCCTATTGATCATAATTAAGGTTAGGAAAACATGGTAATTTCATCTGGTGACATCACTCAAAAAACGTATAAAAAATTAGTCCTTCAAGTTTCTTTGAATGAATTATCTTTTTGTGTTATTGATTTAATTACGCATAAAGTGGTTCATACGCAAGAAATACTTTTTGAAAAAAACAAAGTAATAGAAGAGCAACTATGGCGGGCATTTGTAGATTTTTCAATACTTACAAATTCTTATGATGAAATAATTGTTTTGCACAACAATAATTTAAATGCATTTGTACCAACATCGCTTTTTGATGCATCATTTTTAGCAAGTTATTTACAATACAATACCAAAGTTTTTGAAACCGATTTCTTTGCTTTTGATGCTATTGCTCCATTTGACATAAATAACGTTTATGTACCATTCATGAATATTAATAATTTCTTATTGGATCAATTTGAAAGTTTTGATTATAAAAATAGTAACTCTATTTTGGTAAAGAAATGCATGGAGTTTTCAAAAAACAAAGAAGAAAAGCAAGTATTTGTGCACCTTCAAAAAGAACATTTTGAGATTATTGTTGTAAAAAATCAAGAATTACTTTTATTCAATTCCTTTCAATATGCAACCCCTGAAGACTTTATTTATTATTTATTATTTACTTGTGAACAACTACAATTAAATCCAGAAACAATAAACGTTCAACTATTGGGTAATTGTAATGAAGGTGATGAATTATTCAAAATAGCTTATAAATACATTAGAAATTGTTCATTATATAATGCAGCACATCTTTCTGCAGCATTTGATGTTTCAGAAACTGAAATTCGAAAACACTTTATATTATATCATTCATGAGAATTATTTCAGGAAAACACAAAGGTCGTCGACTAGTTGCACCAAAAAACTTACCTGTTCGACCTACAACCGATATGTGTAAAGAATCGTTATTTAATATCTTAAATAATCATTTTAATTTTCACGGCTTAAAAGTATTAGATTTATTTGCCGGAACAGGTAATATCAGCTACGAATTTGCGTCTCGTGGTGCAGGACCTATTACCAGTGTTGATGCTGATTTAGGTTGTATTAATTTCATAAAAAAAACTACTGCTGAATTAGATTTAGATATTGCAACAATTAAAAGTGATGTTTTTTCTTTTTTGGAAAGAAACAAATCCAGTTATGATATAATTTTTGCAGATCCTCCTTATGATTTGTCTCAGGAAAATTTTGAAAAAATCATTCAATTGATCTTTGAAAACGAACTTTTAGATGAAGAAGGAATGTTAATTGTTGAACATTCAAAACATACTAAATTAGAACACATGACTAATTTTTCGTTCTCAAAAAATTATGGCGGTTCTGTTTTCTCTTTTTATGAATTTGAAAGCGACGAAGAAGAGGATTTTGAAGATGAAGAAGACGAAGGTTAATCTTCATAAAAAATAAAAAAAGCAGACCTGTAAGCCGGATTCTGTCTCCAATAAATTGAAGCCTTATCATTTATCTAGATCATGCATTACTACATGACTCAAGCTGCCTACCCTTCAACATCGGACGAGTCGCCCTTATTCTGATTACTCAGAAACTGCTGATATACTTGACATTTCACCGCATAGAGTTTACCTGGTTTCACTACAGCATTATCTGTACATACTTTCTGTTGCACTGGTCCTCATCTTTCGATGGACGGGCGTTACCCGCTATGCTACTCTTTGGTGTCCGGACTTTCCTCTCCCGATAAATCGGGAACGATAAGGCGGTCTGCGTTGCAAATTTAGAATTTAGAATTTAGAATATTGAACTTAATTCCATTTATTTTAGATTTAACCATTGCTATTGTGAATAACTTGTATACAACTTCTAATTAATTTGGAAATTCTAACTTGTTTTTTGGTGATGCGCTACTTATATTTGTAAATCAAATCATAGTATGGAACAATTCATCGTATCAGCCCGAAAATACCGTCCGCAAACATTTAAAGATGTTGTGGGGCAACAGGCTATTACCAATACGTTGTTGAATGCTATTGAAACCAATCACCTGGCTCAAGCTTTATTGTTTACAGGTCCTCGAGGTGTTGGAAAAACGACTTGTGCACGTATTTTAGCTCGAAAAATCAATCAGGAAGGTTATGATGATCCGTATGAAGACTTTTCGTTTAATGTATTTGAATTAGACGCTGCTTCAAACAATGGTGTAGATGATATTAGAAGTATTATCGACCAAGTAAGAATACCTCCACAAACGGGAAAATATAAAGTATATATTATTGATGAGGTGCACATGCTTTCTCAAGCTGCTTTTAATGCCTTTTTGAAAACATTAGAAGAGCCACCAAAACATGCCATTTTTATTTTAGCTACTACCGAAAAACATAAAATTATTCCAACGATTTTATCACGTTGTCAAATATTTGATTTTAAGCGTATTACTGTAAAAGATGCGAAAGATCATTTAGCAGAAATTGCCAAAGAACAAGGTGTTGAATTTGAAGACGATGCTTTACACATCATTGCACAAAAGGCCGATGGTGCTATGCGTGATGCGCTATCTATTTTTGATAGAGTTGTTTCTTATTGCGGAAAAAACCTTACTAGACAAGCCGTTACCGAAAATTTAAATGTATTGGATTTTGAATATTATATCAAAATCACCGATTTAATTTTAGAAAACAATATTCCCGATTTATTAGTTGCTTATAATGATATTTTAGCAAAAGGATTTGACGGACATCATTTTATTGCTGGACTAGCATCACATTTTAGAGATTTATTGGTTTGTAAAAATCCTGCTACTTTACAATTATTAGAAGCTGGAGAACAAGCTCAAGTATTATATGCTGAACAATCACATAAAGCAATGCACGATTTTCTAATCAAAGGAATCGAGTTGGCAAACGAATGTGATTTAAAATTCAAAGTCAGTCAAAATCAGCGACTTTTAGTTGAACTTTGTTTGATGCAATTAGCCTCTATCACTTTTGATGGAGAAAAAAAAAAGTAGCTAAATTTATCATTCCGGCTACTTACTTTAAGAACAACTCCTACTCTATTGTTGAAGTTCAAAAAACTGAAGTACAACCTCAAGAAGAAACTGCTACTGTAATTTCAGAATCTGTGGTTGTAACATCTATTCCAAATGAAGAAGCTCCTATAGAAAAAATTGCAATCCCTGAAATTCCAAAACCTGTTCTCACCAATATAAGCTCAACAGCTACAAAAGTTTCGGCACTTTCATTGGCAAGTATTAAAGCTAAAAAAGACTTAGAAGCCCAACAAAATCAACATCAAAAACACAAAGAAGAATTGCCTTCGGAAGCGTTTAATGAAACTGATATGTTGTTACAATGGAATAAGTTTGCTCAAAAAATGACGGATTCTGGCAAACGTTTATTAGCGACCTATATGCAAATGAACGATCCATCGTTAAATGGAACTGTTATTACTTTGGAATTACCAAATCAAAGTACAAGAGAAGAATTTTTAACGGGTTGTCATGAATTATTAGGTTATTTACGAGGAAAATTACACAATCACGATATTACCATAGAAGTAGTTGTAAATGAAACGGTTGAAAATAAATATGCTTTTACCCCACAAGAGAAATTTGAACGATTAAAACAAATTAATCCAAATTTAGATTTGTTACGAAAAACATTTGATTTGGATGTTTAATCAAATCTTACCATAATACATTGCCTTCACAATACCATCTGACAATCCAATTTTTGGCACATAGATATTGCGTGCACCACTCCATTTCATTGCATTTAAATAAATTCGTGTAGCGGGTATGATTACGTCGGCACGGTCTGGATTCAATCCTAAATCTGCAATACGCTGCTCATAAGTCATATTATTCAACTTTTGATATTGTGCTTGAATATACATGTAAGACAGGGGTTTATCTTGATGTTTTTCTGATAATTTGAATAATTTATTGATATTTCCGCCCGAACCAATTAATGTGATATTGTCAAACGATTCCGTATTACTTTTAATCCATTTTTCAATTTCTTCCCAAACTATGTCAGAGACCATATTATTTAATAATCGTACAGTTCCTATTTTGAATGATTTTGAAGCTATTATTTTTCCTTCTACAAATAATGAAAATTCAGTACTACCTCCACCAACATCGACATATAAGAACGCTTTTTCCGAATTGATGAATCGGGTTAAATCAGATGATGCAATAATGGCGGCTTCTTTTTTACCATCAATGATATCAATATCAATATCGGCTCTATTTTTAATAATTTCCACAACCTCTTTTCCGTTGTATGCTTCTCGTAAAGCCGAAGTTGCGCAAGCTTGATATTTTTCTACTTTATGAACTTTCATTAATAATTTAAACGCTTTCATAGCATCAACCATACGGTCAATGTTTTCGGGCGTAATTTCGCCAACCGTAAACGCATCTTGACCCAAACGAATTGGAACACGAACTAACGAACTTTTGTTAAACTGAGGCGCGCTACCCTCTTGCTCTACAATATTGGTTACTAAAAGGCGCATGGCATTAGAACCAATATCAATTGCGGCATATTTTTTTATCGTGATCATTCCTTGTCTTTGGTTATTTAACAGTTTCTGCAATTACGTCCAATTTCATTTGGTAATAATTATACATTTCTAATTGCGCTCTAAACGGTTTTTCATCACCGCGTCTTCTGTAATTGTTTGCAAGATCATTTGAGTGAATTCTAGCTTTAACATTAGCTTTCCAGCCTATTTCGAAGGTTTCAATCAATTCTTTTTTAATGTCTTCGTCATAAATTGGACAAGTAACTTCCACACGAGCATCTAAATTTCGTGTCATAAAATCGGCAGAAGAAATAAATACATCAGGATCTCCTCCATTAGCAAATATATAAACTCGAGCATGTTCAAGATAATTATCTACAATACTTATGGCTTCAATATTTTCACTCAATCCTTTAATTCCAGGAATCAAACAACAGATACCTCTAATGATTAATTGAATTTTTACGCCAGCATTACTTGCTTCATATAGTTTATCGGTCATTTTAAAATCCGAAATACTATTCATCTTTAATTTTATAAATGCTTCTTTGCCTAAAAGTGCGTTTGAAATTTCTCTTTCAATTAATTTATTAAATTTTCCTCTGGTATAGTGAGGTGAAACTATTAAATGTTTATAGCGATGCACGCGATAGTTTACATCAAAGAAATCGAAAATTTTTGAAGCATCTTTTAAAATTTCAGTATTACTCGTAAACAAGGTTACATCTGTATAGATTTTAGCAGAGTTTTCATTGAAATTACCTGTTGAAATTAAGCCATATCGCTTCACTTTTCCTTCTTCGATACGTTCAATAACACATATTTTACTGTGTACTTTCAATCCTTTAACTCCAAAAATAAGTTCAATTCCTTCGGTTTGCATTTGCTCCGAATAAGAAATGTTGCTTTCCTCATCAAAACGCGCTTGTAATTCGATTTGAACAGTAACTTTTTTACCATTTTTAGCAGCGTTTATTAAGGAACTTACAATTTGAGAATTCTTCGCTAAACGATACAGTGTAATTTTAATTGAGGCTACTTTTGGGTCCAGAGCTGCTTCACGTAAGAATTTAATAATGTAGGAAAATGATTGATAAGGCGCATATAATAAATAATCTTTCTTTTTGATTTTCTCTAAAATACTCCCTTCTAACGACAAGCCCGAAATTGGTAACGGAACGTTTTCTCGATATAATAAATCATATCGTCCTAAATTTGGGAAACTCATATAATCTCTACGATTGTGGTATCTACCACCAGGAATAATACTATCGGAACTATCAATTCGCATTCCACGTAAGAAAAACTCTAAAGTATCTTTTCCAATTGCTTGATCATAAACAAATCGAACAGGTTCGCCCACACGTCTATCTTTTACTGAAGAAGATATTTTTTCAATAAGACTTTTACTCAAATCACTATCAAATTCTAACTGTGCATCACGAGTTATTTTAATCATGTGCGCCGAAATACTTTCGTAATCAAAGATATTAAATATATTATTTAGGTTATATCGTATAACATCGTCTAATAGAATAATATACTGTTTTTCAGAACTTGATGGAAGCACTACAAATCGATTGATGGTATTAGGAATTTCTACTACTGCATAACGAATTTCTTTAGCTTTCTCATTAAATAGTTCGCTTCCTTTCATTACTAATTTAACAGCTAAATATCCTGAAGTATCTTTAAGTAAAGGAAACTCCTCCAAATCATTCAACATAATAGTAACTAATGCAGGACTAACTTTTTGAATGAAATAATCATGAATAAACTTTTCTTGCTCTTTAGAAATATCATTTTCATTAATAATGAATATGTTTTCAAGTTCAAGTTTTTTTTCAATCTCATTTAAAATTCGCAAACTTTCTGATTGTTGTTCGATAACAATTTCTGTAATCTCTTTTAATAACTGTTCCGCTTTAACGCCTAATATCTTTTCTGATTCGGTACTTTCGAGACTCATTCTACGAATAGCAGCATAGCGAACTCTAAAAAATTCATCTAAATTATTAGAAAAAATACCTAAAAATCGAAACCGATCCAATAAGGGAACATTTGCATCATTTGCTTCTTGTAATACCCTAGCATTGAATGTAAGCCAGCTTTTTTCTCGATCTATATAACTAGTGTAATTATTATTCATCCTTCATCCTTTAATTGTAAAATAGAGAAATTGAACTTCAAAAGGTGCAATTTATCAACAAATAGTGTAAAAAAATTAATTATTAGTGTATAAATAAATATTGTAACGTTTTAATATAGTTAATTTAAAATTATGGAGCTAATCGGTCTATTTTCCAATCAAATTCATTTTGCAATTGGTATCGAATTCGATCATGCAAACGATTTGGACGCCCTTGCCAAAACTCAACTTCAACGGGTCGTACAAGGAAACCGCCCCAGTGACTTGGACGTTCAATTTCTTTACCCTTCCATTCTTTCTCTAATTCGATTAAACTTTTTTCAAGGAATTCCCGATTTAAAATAACCTCACTTTGAGGAGAAACAAGTGCTCCAAGTTTACTTCCATCAGGTCGAGAAGCAAAATAATTATCGGAAATAGTTGCTGTTGTTTTTTCAGCTTTTCCTTTAATTATAATTTGACGCTCAACTGTGGGCCAAAAAAAAGACAGACAAACGTTTGGATTTTCAATAATCGCCTTGCCCTTTTCAGAATTATAATTGGTGTAAAAAATAAAGCCTTCTTCATTAAATTTTTTAAGCAACACAACTCTTGTTTTAGGAAAACCATCCAAACCTATAGTTGCTACAGACATTGCATTAACTTCATCAGCTGCATTTAAATCTTCTGCTTCATAAAACCATTTATGAAATAAGTTAATAGGATCTTCAGGTATCTGATCTTCCAATAACGCACTCTTTTCATATGATTTTCTATAATTGCTTAAATCTTTCATTTTTCTTAAATCAATTTAAAAAACAAAGTTACAAACTCAAACGCATTAATTTACTATACATAACAATATTTAAACCTTTTTGAATATCTTTAGTCTTATAAAGTATAGTTACAATTGATTTTGCAAGACGAAAAAATTTTCATTTCCGAATTATTAAATCCTAAAACGCAAAACGAAGCGTTTAGAAAGCTCTTGCAATTATATCAAAAACCTTTATACAATCATATACGGGGAATTGTATTGAACCATGATGATGCTGATGATGTGTTACAAAACACCTTCATTAAAGTACACACTCATTTAAATAAATTTAAGGGCGACAGTAAACTTTATTCATGGATGTTTCGAATTGCAACGAATGAATCCATTACATTTTTACAACAACGCGCCAAAAAACAAGGAATATCTAACGAAGAAGTTAAAGAAAAAGCACTCAATAAATTAGAAAGTGATGTTTATTTTGATGGAAATGAAATTCAATTAAAGTTGCATAAAGCCATCGCATCACTTCCAGAAAAACAACAATTGGTCTTTAAAATGAAATATTTTGAAGAATTGAAATATGAAGAAATTTCAGAAATTCTAGGAACTTCGGTTGGAGCTTTAAAAGCAAGCTATCATATCGCAGTTAATAAGATTGAAGATTTTTTAAAAACGAATTAAACCTTTTTACATTAATTTTGTCCAATAAACATGAAGAATTTTGATTTAGAAAATAACGATAAAATTCCTACGGGTTTCAATACCCCAGAAAACTATTTTGAACAATTTGAAGCAAAAATAATACACCAAATTTCAGCCAAACAAACTGAAGAAGGTGCTGTAAAAGTTGTTTCATTGTTTAACAGAAAACAAGTTTGGATAAGTAGTATTGCGGCATTATTTTTACTATCAATTGCACTACCCGTGTATTTTAATTCAGTTAATGAAAGTTCATTACATGCCGATACAATTGAGCATTATTTGGCACAGCAAAGCGTTGGAACAACAGAATTAGCAAAGCATTTAACTAATGATGATATTCTTGAATTAGAAACTTCACTGGGTGTTTCCACTTCAGAAAGTGAAGAAATAGAAAATTATTTAAACACAGAAGACTTAGATTATATATTAAACGAATAATAAAATGAAAACAAAAATTATTACATTATTAATTTTACTGGTTACTTTTAATTCTTTTTCACAAGGTTTTAAAGGAAAGAAAGACAAAGTTAAAGCTTTAAAAATAGCTTATATTACTGAAGAATTAAATTTAACAACCGAAGAAGCACAACGATTTTGGCCAATTTATAATGCGTTTGATGACAAACAAGCCGACTTGCGTCATGAAAAAATGAGAGCCATTCTAGATCGATTTGAGCCTGGAAGTGTTGAAAAACTTTCAGAAAAAGAAGCTAATTCGCTTTTAGCACAAATGGAAACAATAGAGGAAAGTTTATTCGCACTTCGAAAAAAATTCATTAAGGATTTACAAGGAATACTTCCTGCAAAAAAAATCATCAAACTCAAAAAAGCTGAAGACGATTTTAATCGTCAATTATTAAAACAAATGCGCGATAAAAGAAGAGATTAGTTATGAAAAGCTTAGTTAACAACTGAGCTTTTTTTATTTAATATCAAATCGTACCAATTTATTTTTACCCGTAGCATAAAACACTTTATTGGATTCAAATCGAAAGGTGTAAAAATCTTTATCATCGGATATTTTAGTCCAATTCTTACCAAAATCTTCTGAATAATAAATACCCGTTCCGCCCACTGAAATCAACTTTTTACCTTTTGATTTAGGCACAAATTGAACGCAAGAAGCATACCCAAAAGCAGCTTTATCAGCAATCAATTCCCAAGTTACACCACCATCAGTAGTAATCGCTTTATTAGACCAATTTTGTAGCTGTTTTAAATAATTTCCACCAGCGATAATTCCTATTTTCTCATTGTAAAAATCAGCAGTAAAAATACCCGTCATTTCTTCACCTTGCACTATTGGTGTTTCATAAACTTGCCAAGAAGTACCAAAATCATGTGACACAAAAACTCTAGATTTTATTCCTCCAGAAACCATAAAAACAGCGTTGCCTTTTACAATTAAATTCGTATTACTGGTTGCAAAAGCCGCTTCACCTGAATTGACTTTTGGTAAATTGTCACAAGGAAGTTTTTTCCAAGTTTTGCCTCCATCCGCAGTTTTAATCAATGACAAACAATTTTCGGTAGGATCTCCCATTGCAAAACCATTCAAGTTGTCTACAAATTGCATACTATCGTAAAAAACTTTCTCGTTTTCTTCAGTATATACAATGGTTTCTTGTAACGTTCTTTTATCAATTCTTATCAATTTGGCAGGATTTCCAACAGACAAAATAAAAACGAATTCTTTATTTGCAGCAATACTTCTGAATTCAGTTGAATTAGACACAAATTGACTTGCTTTCAAAATTAAGGTATCATTCTTCTTGTCATAAAAACCATATCTTCCTTTATCCATTCCCATCCAAACTTTGTCAGTATCCACAAGAATAGCTCTGCAACTTAATTTTGATTCCGATAAAATTTTGGATTCAAAAACTACAGGTTTATTTTGAGCAGTTGATGCAATTACAAATAGAAATGCGATAATTTGTTTCATCTTTTTAAAATTTATTTTTTAGCGTAACATTTCTTATCGCCTTTTAGTCATTAGTTTGCATTTACAAACTTTATCTTAATGGCGATTTCATAAACTTGAATTATATCCAAAGTTAATCAATTCATTACAATAAATTAAATTATTGGTTAGCGCTTTATTATAATGAAAATAAAAACAATTAATTTGTATCTTTGCCTCCCGAATTATCGGAATGATTTAAACTATAAAATGAGATTACACAGAAATTTAGTATTCACCACAATTGATTCGCTAATGGCGATTTTTAATGAAGGAGAATATGCCGATAAAGTTGTTGCGAGAGCTTTAAAAAAAGACAAGCGTTGGGGAAGCCACGATCGAAAATTTGTGGCAGAAACAATTTATGAAATTGTACGCTGGAAAAGACTTTATGTAGAAATTGCCGAAGTAAAAGAACCTTTTGATAGAGATAAAATTTGGCGCATATTTGCTGTATGGGCTGTTCTAAGAGGCTATACACTACCCGATTGGAAATATTTTGAGGAAACACCTGTTAGAAGAATCAAAGGAAAATTTGACGAATTAACAAAAACTAGAAAATTCAAAGAGTCAATTCCAGACTGGATGGATGAGTTGGGAGTTAAAGAGTTAGGTGAGGAAATTTGGACCAAAGAATTAGCTGCTCAAAACGAACAAGCAAAAGTAATTTTAAGAGTAAATAAACTTAAAACCACAAAGGAAAAATTAAGAGCCTTATTGATGGATTTGAATATTGAAACCGAGTTTCATAACGATTATCCAGATGCTTTAATTTTAACTGAAAGAGCCAATGTATTTTTAACAGATGCGTTCAAAGACGGTTTATTTGAAGTGCAAGATGCTTCATCTCAGTTAGTAGCTTACTTTTTAGATGTAAAACCTGGAATGCGAGTGGTAGATACTTGTGCAGGAGCTGGCGGAAAAACATTGCATTTGGCTTCATTAATGGAAAATAAAGGACAATTAATTGCAATGGATTTATATGAAAGTAAATTAAAGCAATTAAAAATAAGAGCCAAACGAAATGGTGCCTTCAATATTGAACCAAGAGTTATTGAAAGTACTAAAGCTATTAAAAAATTACACGAAAAAGCCGATCGAGTATTGATTGATGCTCCTTGTAGTGGATTAGGTGTTTTAAAACGAAATCCAGATAGTAAGTGGAAATTACAACCCGAATTTATTGAAAATATTAAAAAAATCCAAGCCGAAGTTTTAGAAAATTATTCTAAGATCGTAAAACCAGGCGGAAAATTAGTATATGCTACTTGTTCAGTTTTACCTTCAGAAAATCAAGAACAAATTAAGCAATTCTTAAGCACAGAAATCGGAAAAGAGTTTACATTTGTTCAAGATAAAAAAGTTTTAGCCCATGAAAGTGGCTTTGACGGATTTTACATGGCATTATTAGAAAGAAAAAAATAAATAATTATGAATAAAAACATTACTCTATTATCATTTTTATTGTGTTCGTTTATTAGTTGGGCACAAATTCCCGCAGGATATTATAATACAGCAACTGGTACTGGTTTAACGCTAAAGACCCAATTAAAGAAAATTATTGATGATGTAAATGATGGTTTAGCTTCTGAACATTTACATTCCGATCAAGGATATGGAGCGCTTATGACTCTATATACACACTCTGCTTTTAGAGATAACTATTATGAAAATGATGGTAGCTTATTAGATATGTATTCTGAAAATCCAACAGGAACAGATCCATACTCTTACACTTCAACTTCTCAACAATGTGGGAATTACACCAGTGAAGGTGATTGTTATAATAGAGAACATTTAATACCACAATCCTATTTTGATAATTATGCCGTTGACCCTATGAAAAATGATCCATTTTTTGTTGTTCCATCTGATGGTAAAGTTAATGGAGATAGAAATAATTTTCCATTTGGAAAAGTAGGTACAGCTACCTATACTTCACAAAATGGGTCTAAAAGAGGAAATGGAATTAATTCGGGTTATGCGCAAGGTTATTCGGGTATTGTATTTGAACCATTAGATGAATTTAAAGGAGACATTGCTAGAGCTTTTTTCTATTTTGCAACCCGTTATGAAGATTCTATGGATAATTTTTATAGTACTGCCAATGCCTCTACCTGTCAATCAAAAAATATGTTTGATGGTTCGATTGGTCGCGTGTTTACAAACCCTTTTATAGATATTCTTGTTAAATGGCATACAGACGATCCGGTTAGTGCAAAAGAAATTGCTATTAATAATGATATCTATTACAATCATCAAACAAACAGAAATCCTTACATTGATCATCCAGAATATGTAGGTATAATTTGGAATAGTTTTTTATCTAACAATTCGTTTACATTAGAAAATACAGTTTCAATTTACCCGAATCCTGTTAGTAACAATGAAGTTTTTATTGCAACCGTAACCGAATTAAAATCAATTGTCTTATATAATATCAACGGACAAATTATTCAAGAAATTAAGAATCCATCTAGAATTAACGAAGCATATAAGGTTTCTAATTTGCCAAAAGGATTCTATCTAATACAATTAGATTCTGAAAACGAATCGATTACTAAAAAAATTATGGTCAATTAATTTAAGTTTACAACTATAAAATAGCCTTTTCAATTGAAGAGGCTTTTTTTGTGTTCGATATAAATAACTTAATGACAATTAGCCTCAGGTTGTACAAACAAACTCAAATTACTTGGTGAAAAATAAGGAATATTCAATCCTAAACCTCTAATAATAAACAACATTCCAATTATAATTGCTACTAGAGGTATTAATTTTTGAATTGTTTTTCTATAAGATAATGAAAGATTATTAGAAAGGTAAACTATTGCAGTTAATAACGGAATTGTTCCTATTCCGAACAGTATCATGTATAAAATTCCTAAAGAAACACTCTGCATGACAATAGCTCCAAAAATAGCTACATACACCATTCCGCAAGGAAGAAATCCGTTTAATAATCCAATTGTAAATAACGATCTATAACTTTTATTTTTAAAATGTTGCCCAAGACTTGATTTTATTTTAATTATACTTCTATAAACCGGTTTTGAAAAATTATATTTGGCAAATACTTTTTCGGGTACTACTGCAACAACAATCATTAAGATTCCTAAAATAATAGATAGTTGTTGTTGTAAACCCGCTAAATAAAAACTCTTACCTAATAATCCGAAAATTAACCCTAATAAACCATAAGCCGTTAATTTTCCTAAATGGTATGTGATGATTTGAGTTACTCTTTTTGCTTCGTTGGTTCGATCTACAGGTAACATCATTGCAATAGGTCCGCACATTCCTATGCAATGAAAACTACTGATTAAACCAAATATGAAAGCAGTGTAAAGCATAACTATTCTTAAAAATAGATGGTTTCTTTATTCAAATAATCTGTTTCATTATAATTCCAATCTACAGAAATGTCCCAAAGACCGCCCGTCAAATTACTTTTAGGTATGAGCAAATATGGACTAGAAAGAGAAATATTTATTTCGAAATCTAGCTTTTGACTTGACGGTCTATATAAGGACACTTTTCCTTTAATTTTTGAGTAATCAAAGTTAGATGGAAATTCAACTGTAATTCCTTCTTCTACTTTTTTTATTACTACTAAATTCTTTAATGCATTAGCATTCTGTTTTTTTTCAATATCACTTTGAACAGTTGCCTCTTTTTTATAATATTCTTTTGTAACTAACTCATTATCATATTCTTGATTGGATTGCACTTTATAAACGAATGACAAAATAAATGCCATAAATAATCCAAATGCAATGACGATTCCTGTTCCCCAATTTATTTTCATAGCTTATATTTTTTAAAACATTCTTGGCCCCATGAAATTAGTAGTTGCCGTTTCTATTAATTTATTTTGACTATACACCTCAATCTCAATTTCCATTTTATCCCCTTCTATAAGTGCTTGATTAATTTCAATAAATAAAGTGCCTTGAACTAATCCTTGTTTTTTTACCACTACAAAATCTTTTCCAACTACTTTGATTGTTCCTTTTGTATCTTTCAATTTAAAATGAATAGCTTTCAAATCTTCAACCGTTTTATTTACTATCTTATACGTAAATACATTACTTATATTATCGCCTTTATGTTCAAACATTTGGCCAGGCATTCTTAATACAGTTGCCTCAACATCATTTCTTAATAATAACATGGATAATAACACTCCAATTAATATGATTAAGACTCCAATGTAGCCTTTCATTCGAGTTGTTAATTTGAATTGCTCCTTTTTAAGAATCTCATTTTCACTAGAATATCGAATCAATCCTTTCTGCAATCCAACTTTATCCATAATTGTATCACATTCATCAATACAAGCAGTGCAATTCACACATTCTAATTGAGTTCCATTACGAATATCAATACCTGTAGGACAAACTACTACACACTGATTACAATCGATACAATCACCATAACCTTTAGCTGATCTATCTTCCCCATTTCGCCATTTTTTTCTACCATTTTCACCTTCACCTCGCACATGATCATAGGCAACATTAATAGATTTATTATCTAGCAATACCCCTTGCATTCTTCCGTAAGGACAAGCAATAATACAAACCTGCTCCCTGAACCAAGCAAAAACAAAGTAAAAAATGCCTGTAAAAATCAACAAAGGAATTAATGTGCTTAAATGTATCTGAGGTCCATCTATAACTAATAAAAACAACTTTTCACTACCAATCAAATAGGCTAAAAATACATTAGCAATAAAGAAAGAAAAAATAAAGAAAATTAATAATTTAAATATTCTCTTTCTTATTTTTTCGGCATTCCATTCTTGTTTTGCTAATCTAAGTTGTGCTCCACGATCGCCATCAATCCAATATTCTATTCGTCTAAAAACCATTTCCATAAATATTGTTTGTGGACAAAACCAACCACAAAAAATACGTCCAAAAGCAACGGTAAATAATGTTAGTCCGACTACTCCAACAATCATCATCATTACAAAAAGATGAAAGTCTTGAGGCCAAAAAGGAAAACCAAAAATATTAAATCTTCGTTCTAACACATTAAACAGTAGAAACTGATTCCCATTAATTTTTATAAATGGTGCAGAAATTAAAAATGCTAACAAAAAATAACTTAATACCTTTCTTTTTTCATAAAATGGTCCTGATGGTTTTTTAGGATGAATATAATTTCTCTTTCCATCTTCTGAAATAGTTGCAATACTGTCTCTGAAACTTTCGTCTGGTAAATTGGGTTGATTAGACATGATTTTAACTTTTAAATGCTTGTAATTTTAGTATAGTTCAAAAAAGGTTTTGAGTAATCCCAAAACCTTTTTATTTTATTATTTTGTTGCTGGTACAACTACTTCAGTTTTTGTTGAATCCACTGGTGTTGCTGTAGCTGGTTTTGTAGCTCCTTCTTCTACCCATGGTTTTGCTTCGGGTTCTGTTGGCTTTGGTTCTTTAGGATTTGTTCCTTGTAACGATAATACATAACTTGCTACTTTTTGAAGTTCAGTTGGTTTTATGGATTCTTTCCAAGCGACCATTCCTTTACCAGGACGGCCTCCTTCCATTAAAGTATTGAATACATTTTTTATACCTCCACCTAAAATCCAATTTTCATCGGTTAAGTTAGGACCAATTGCTCCACCTGCATCTGCTCTATGGCATGCTACACAGTTAGTTTCAAATATTTTTTTACCTTCTGCTAAAGCTCCTGCATCGGTTAATAAAGTAACTTTATCTTTATTCATTTGATCTGGAGCCGTTTTTAAATATTCTTCAACCGCTTTGTCTTGTTCAACCATTTCGGTTACAAACTCTTCTTCTTGCGTATAATCTCCAATGACATGAAAACGAACTAAATATACTATTGCAAAAACAACACATGCATAAAATAATCCTACCCACCATGGCGGTAAAACATTATCTAATTCTTTAATACCGTCGTAATCATGATCTAGTAAAACATCTTTTTCTTGTTCGATTCCTTTCGAACGTGTAAGTTTTTCTACTAAATTTTGATAGAACTTACTTTCAGTAAACGGAACAGATTGTGCTTCTTCTAATTGCTTTTTCTGCTCATCTGTTAATAAATGATAGGTTACTTTATCAACAGCATTTAATACTATTTCTATTGCGACTAATAAAAACAGAAATACACCTAAAAATAAAGAAACCATAGGAAACTCTATAAAAGCAGGCTTATCTCCGGAGTCAATAAAATATTCCAAAGCTGCAAAAACAAATGCAAACAATAAAGGAACTCTTACGTATGATGGAATTAATTTTTTCATTTGATACTTTTTTTAATTGGTATTACTCATCTTTTATATACTTCCTCTCCGAAAAGAGGAAGCTAATTAGTTACTTTTCTCCTTTAAATGGCAATTCACTTAATTCTTTGATTTTATCTTTACTGTAGGTCATTGCCCATATAAAAAAGGAAACGAATACGATAAAGAAAATACTCAATGAAATGATTGGGTAAATATCTACGCCATCTATTGTTTCTAAATTATGTTTGATAAATTTTAACATTATTCAGCTTTTTTAACTTTAATATCTGTACCCATACGTTGTAAATAAGCAATAAGTGCTACAATTTCTCGATCTTTCATTGGTACAAAATCTTCTCCTTTGGCAGCCGCTTTTTTCTTGCTGTCTTCGTAAGATTTCACGAAATCGGGATCGTTGTATAAACTTTTTTCAATTTTAGTCGATTGTTCTTCAATACTTTTCTTAGCATTTGCAATATCTGCATCTGTATAAGGCACTCCAAGAGTTACCATGACACTCATCTTTTTCTCAATATACGAATGATCCATTGCCTTGTTATCAAATAACCATTTATATGCTGGCATTACCGATTTTTCATCCATACGTTGCGGACTCCACATGTGATTAAAATGCCAATTGTCATTGTATTTTCCACCAATTCTCATTAAATCTGGACCAGTTCTTTTAGAACCCCATAGGAATGGATGATCGTACACATATTCTCCTGATTTTGAATATTCTCCATATCGTTTTACTTCTGAACGGAATGGGCGAATCATTTGAGAGTGACAGTTATTACAACCTTCTCTAATATAAATATCTCTACCTTCTAATTCTAAAGGTGTATATGGTTTTACGCTTGAAATTGTAGGAATATTAGACTTTACAACAATCATTGGAACAATTTGAACAATACCCCCAATAGCTACTGCAATAGTTGTTAAAATAGTAAACTGTACTGGTTTTCTTTCTAACCATGAATGCCATTTTTCACCTTTCATTTGTCCTGAGCTAATATCTGATAAAGCAGGTGCTTCAGCTAGCTCATTTTCTACAGTCGAACCTTGTTGCACCGTTTTAAAAATATTATAAACTAAGGTTAAAATTCCAACGAAGAATAATGTTCCTCCTACTGCTCTCATCATATACATAGGCATAATTTGAGTTACAGTTTCTAAGAAGTTACCATACATCAATGTTCCGTCTGGGTTGAATTGTTTCCACATAGAGGCTTGTGTAAATCCTGCCACATACATAGGTAATACATATAATACAATTCCTAAAGTACCAATCCAAAAATGGAAATTGGCCAATTTAGTAGAATATAAAGTAGTTTTAGTAATTCTTGGAATGATCCAATATATCATACCAAAAGTTAAGAAACCATTCCATGCTAAAGCGCCTACGTGAACGTGAGCAACAATCCAATCGGTAAAGTGTGCAATAGCGTTAACGTTTTTTAAAGACAACATTGGTCCTTCAAAAGTAGACATCCCGTAACCAGTGATTGCTACAACGAAGAATTTCAAAACTGGTTCTTCTCTAACTTTATCCCAAACTCCTCTTAAGGTTAACAACCCATTAATCATACCTCCCCAAGATGGTGCAATTAGCATTACTGAGAAAACTACTCCAAGGTTTTGAGCCCAATCAGGTAAAGCAGAATATAATAAATGGTGTGGTCCTGCCCAAATGTAAATGAATATTAACGACCAAAAGTGAATAATAGATAATCGATAAGAGTATACAGGACGATTAGCAGCTTTTGGCACGAAATAATACATTAGTCCTAAGAACGGTGTTGTTAAGAAAAACGCAACCGCATTATGTCCATACCACCATTGCACTAATGCGTCTTGAACTCCAGCATAAATTGAATATGATTTTAATGCCGAAACAGGAATCTCTAAACTATTAAAAATATGTAATAACGCAACAGCAATAAAAGTGGCTAAATAAAACCAAATGGCAACATAAATATGACGTTCTCTTCGTTTAATAATTGTACCAATCATATTAACACCAAACGCAACCCAAACTAATGCAATTGCAATATCAAACGGCCATTCTAATTCGGCATATTCTTTTGAAGTTGTGAATCCTAATGGTAATGTAATTGCCGCTCCTAATATAATTAATTGCCATCCCCAAAAATTTACTTTACTTAAAAAGTCACTAAACATTCTTGCTTTCAATAAACGTTGTAATGAATAGTAAGCACCCGCAAATACAGCATTTCCCACAAAGGCAAAAATAACAGCATTAGTATGCAAAGGTCTTAATCTTCCATAACTTAGCCACGGAATTCCGTCTGTTAAATTAGGAAACAAATATAAGAAGGCTACTAAAAGCCCTACAAGCATTCCTATAACTCCAAAAGCTATAGAAGCATATAGAAAGTTTCTTACAATTTTGTTGTCGTAATAAAATTGTTGCTTCTCCATAATTAGATTGATTTTTGTTTTTCTGTTTGTATTAATTTGTTTGGTTTTTCTTTAATTAATTCATCGTCAAATAACATTCTGACCGATGGTGTATAATCATCATCATACTGCCCACTTTTAACTGCTTTAATAAAAGCAACTAAGAATAGCACTGCTACACAAATACTGACCGTAATTAATATATAGATGACACTCATACCCTTAATATTATGTTAACAAAGTTAAATTTGCTGGATTTGAAAAAATATGATATTTATCATATCAAGTTTTTTATTTTATTCACTTATTTTTTTGCAAAAAAATTTGTCATAATTGTTACAAAGCTCACAATTGTAATTGTACTCAAAGGCATGATGATAGCAGCTACAATAGGGTCTAAAGCACCTGTAATTGCAAAACTTAGCCCAATTATATTATAGAGTAAAGACAAACCAAAACTCATATAAATTGTGATCATGGCATTTTTTGAATAGCGCATCAGAAAATTTATTTTAGCAAATTGAGTAGCGTCTAATATTCCGTCACAAGCGGGTGAAAAAACATTGACATTTTCTGAAATCGAAATACCTACATTGCTTTGAACCAATGCACCCGCATCATTTAATCCGTCGCCTATCATCATTACATTTTTCCCTTCATTTTGTAATTGTTCAATGAACAGTAATTTTTGTTCTGGCTTTTGATCGAAAACTAAAGTTGTTTTTATTGGCAACATTTTTTCTAAGATGTTTCGTTCCCCGTCATTATCACCTGACAATACGATTAAATTGTACTTCTTTGATAAATCATCAAACAATTCTTCTAATCCTTTTCTGTATTGATTATTGAACACATAACTTCCTTTATAATCACCATTAATTTCGACATGTACTTTGGTTTTCTTGTGGGTATTTTCGGTCATGGTTTTTAGAAATTGTGACGAACCTAATTTTATCGTATATCCTTCAATTTCAGCTACAATTCCTTGTCCAATAATTTCTTCAAAACTTGATACTTCTAACTTCTCTTGATTTGGAATAAACTCGTACAATCTTCTACTTAAAGGATGATTAGAACCCCTTAATACGTTTTTCAATATCTTCAATTCGAAACTATCTAATTCGATTCCTACATAGGTAATAGCGGTTTTTTTGTTGGTTGTAATTGTTCCTGTTTTATCAAAAACAATGGTATCAACTTTTGCCAATTGTTCTACTACCAATGCGTTTTTTAAATAGATTTTTCGGTTGCCTAAAATTCGTAATACATTTCCCAAAGTAAAAGGTGCCGTTAATGCTAAAGCACAAGGACAAGCCACTATTAATATTGCCG
>JACCDH010153607.1_pt1 | contig 31023 bp, 28 predicted proteins | sample 7442481 | NCBI WGS metagenome assembly JACCDH01 (sample SAMN15323433, study PRJNA562643) | freshwater metagenome | isolation source: river surface water | place: USA:Blue River Watershed | collected 2017-08-15
GATCATCCTCGCGCAAACGCGTAACGGCCTCGGTGCCCGGCAGCTGTGCTTTCGGTGGGCTGACTTTGGCGCTGAGCATGTCACCGCAGACGCTGCCCAGTCCATCAATACCTCGGCTGCCTGGCTGCGCTGCGTTGAGCTCGGTCGTGCCGGTCATGAGCGGAGCTTCGGCAGAGGCCGGTACGCCGGGGATGGCCACGGCGGTCGCCGTCACCGGAACCTGCAAGCTGTCGATGAATGCCTGCATTGCATCGGATACTTGCTCATCTCGTGCAGGCTGTTCCTTGTCCTTCGCGTTCTCGTCTTCCGCTGCCGCATGGGTTGATCCGGTGCCCGTCTTTTTCGCGTCGTCCAGTGCGTGTCCGAAGGCATGCAGGCTGCCGGCCTCTTCGCGGCGTTCAATGCCGGAGGCTCGTTCGGCAGGGGTGCCATCCCGGGGCGGGGCAGCTGGGGCGAGAGGGAGGGTCATTGCAGGCAGTTGGCAGATATTCGGGGTTCAGTAAGTCTCGGTATCCACGCGCTTCAGCGCAGCGCGTGCCGCAAATTCGTCATTCGCCTTGCGTTCCTGCCGGCCTTGCTTGCGCAGCGCTTCGCTGTCGGCACGCTTCACCAGCAATTCCCAGGTCTGGCCTTCGCGCTTTTTGGCCTGCCAGTGCTGCTGGGATTGCTCGGCCTGCAGGCTGGCGCCGACCTCGATCACCGATTGGCCAGCGATGGCTTCGTCAATTTTTTCCAGAAAGCGCTGGAAGTTGCGATACGCCGCAAACGTGAGCCCGGTCTGCACATGGCCCTGCAGCCGCTGCGCATACTCGGCGCGCAATTGCTGCAGCATCTGCAGCCGCTGCTGCGCATCGGCACGAGCGGCGATGGCCTTGCCCAGGCTGACGGCAGCCGCATCGGCCTCCTGCTCCGACAGCATCAGCAGCGTCTCGAGTGCGGTAGGGGTCTTCATTCATGCCACTCTAGCCAGCGGCTGTCGCATCCGATTGTCCGAACAGAGCCCCAAGTCGGGCCAAGCTTTCGGCTTGGCCGCTTTGCTCGGTAATGTCTTGCTGCAGGAAAGCGGCAATCTCGGGGAAGAGCGCGATCGCATCGTCGACCAGCGGGTCGCTGCCGCGCTTGTACGCGCCCACGGCCACCAGGTCGCGGTTGCGCTGGTAAGCCGACAGCAATTGCTTCAGGCGTCGGGCCAGCTGCTGCTGCGTGGCGCTGGTGATGCCGTGCATCACGCGGCTGATCGATTGCTCGATATCGATCGCCGGGTAATGGCCGGTCTCGGCCAGTGCACGGTTGAGCACGATGTGGCCATCGAGGATCGCGCGTGCGCTGTCGGCAATCGGGTCTTGCTGGTCGTCGCCTTCGGTCAGCACCGTATAGAACGCGGTGATCGAGCCGCTGCCGACGCGGCCATTGCCGGTACGCTCGACCAGTGCCGGCAGCTTCGCGAACACCGACGGCGGGTAGCCCTTGGTAGCGGGCGGCTCGCCAATGGCGAGCGCGATCTCGCGCTGCGCCATCGCATAGCGGGTCAGCGAATCCATGATCAGCAGCACATGCCGGCCCTGGTCGCGGAAATGCTCGGCAATTGCAGTCGCATAGGCGGCGCCCTGCAGCCGCAGCAGCGGCGGCGCATCGGCCGGTGCGGCCACCACTGCCGAGCGTGCAAGGCCTTTGGGTCCCAGGATCTGTTCGATGAATTCCTTCACTTCGCGGCCACGCTCGCCAATCAGACCGACCACGATCACGTCGGCCTGCGTATAGCGCGCCATCATCCCCAGCAACACACTCTTGCCGACGCCGGAACCGGCGAACAGGCCCATGCGCTGGCCGCGTCCCACTGTTAGCAAGGCATTGATCGCGCGCACACCGACATCAAGCGTGGTGTCGATCGGCGCGCGTGCCAGCGGGTTGATCGCGCGCGCATTCAGCGAGGCCGATGCGCTCGCGCGCAACGGACCCAGCATGTCCAGCGGACGGCCGGCGCCATCGACCACGCGGCCCAGCAGCTCGGGGCCGACCGGCAAATGACGGCTGCGGTCGGCGCTGCGGCGGCGCGGATGGTTGACGCTGCCGGCACGCGGCAGCAGCTCGGCAGTCTCCAGCGGCATCACGCGCGCACCGGGCAGCACGCCCTCGGTCTCGCCTTGCGGCATCAGGAACAGACGTTCATCCTTGAAGCCGACGACTTCGGCTTCGACCTCGGCACCGCTTTCGAGCATCACGCGGCACGCACTGCCGATCGGCAGCTTCAGGCCAGCGGCTTCCATCACGAGACCGGACACGCGCGTGACGCGGCCAGCGACCTGCATCGGATCCGCGATATCGAGCAGGCGGCCGCAGTCGCGCAGGTACGCTTGCCAGCGAGAAGCGTTGGGATGAGTGGTGGTCATGCGTAATGCGATGGTTCAGTCCAGTGCTGGCCAGTGACGCTCAATGACGTGAGCAGCCCGGTTTAACATGGGTCCCAGCTTTCGCTGGGACGACGGTATTCAGTCTTCCAGCCAGGTGTTCGGCTCGCCCAACGCAGCAGTCAGGCGCTGCCAGCGCGTGCCGATCTCGGCATCGATCGCATTGCTGCCAGTCTCGACGCGGCAGCCGCCGCGCTGTATGCCGGCATCCGCATGCAAGCGCCAGCCGCTGGCCGCAAGTCCGGCGCCCATCGCCGAGTGCACCAGCGCAGCGTCATCCGGATGCAGCTGCAGCAGCAGCGGCGCCTGCACGATGGCCAGGTAGCGCAGCGCATCCTCGACAACAGGCAACACCATCTGCGGCCGTACCGGCAGCGCAGCCTTCAGCATCGCCTTGGCCAAGTCGAGCGACAGCCGCAGCACGTCCTGCGCGACCAGCTCATTGGCGCGCCCCAGCTCTTGCGTGAAGCCGGAAAGCAGGACCTGCAACTGCTCGCGTTCGGCAACGGCATCGACGCGGCCCTGTTCGAGGCCCAGCGCATGGCCGGCCGCATAGCCCTCGGCATGACCTTCGGCATGGCCTTCGGCGCGCGCCTGCGCGCGGCTGCTGGCGATCTGCTCGGACAGCTGCTTCTGAAGCGCGAGGCGGGCGGCCTTCTCGGCGGCTGCACGCGCGACGGCAGTGGGGCGGTTGTCCCCGAACGACGCCAGCTCATAGCGCTGCCACGGCGTCTGCTGCGACAGCGGTATGTCGGTGTCGGCGACCAGCGTGTTCAGGCGGTCGGTGATGTGGTCGGCGGAGATCTCGTTCTCGGCGACCGCGTGTTCAGGCGTGTCTTGCTCAGACATAGGGATCCTCGCCCTTCGCGCCCAGCTGTATCGTGCCCTCGTCTGCCAGACGACGGACGATGGACAGGATCTCCTTTTGCTGCGTCTCGACCTCGGACAGACGCACCGGCCCCTTCGCATCCAGGTCTTCTTTCAGCATCGCGCCGGCGCGCTCGGACATGTTCTTGAAGATCTTCTCACGCAGCTCTTGCCCTGCGCCCTTCAGTGCAATGATCAGCGCCTCGGACGGGACTTCGCGCAGGATGGTCTGTATGCCGCGGTCATCGATGTCGATGATGTTGTCGAAGACGAACATCTCGTCCATGATCTTTTGCGCCATGTCCGCATCGAAGGTCTTCAGATTGTTCATCACCGAGGCCTCATGCTCGCCGCCGAAGAAGTTCATGATCTCGGCAGCGGTACGCACGCCACCCATCTGCTTCTTCTTCAGCACTTCATTGCCGGTCAGGAGCTTGGTCAGGACATCGTTCAGCTCCCGCAGCGCGGCCGGCTGCACGCCGTCGAGCGTGGCGATGCGCAGCATCACGTCATTGCGCAGCCGCTCGGTGAAGTAGCCCAGCACCTCGCACGCATGGTAGCGCTCGAGGTGCACCAGAATGGTGGCGATGATCTGCGGATGCTCGTTGCGGATCAGCTCGGACACCGATTGCCCGTCCATCCATTTGAGGCTCTCGATGCCGGAAGCTTCACGCGCGCCCAGGATGCGGTTCAGCAGGCTGCTGGCCTTGTCGTCGCCAAGCGCCTTGGTCAGCACGCTGCGGATATAGTCATCCGAATCAACGCCGATCGAGGTGTTCTGCTCGGTCTCGCGCCGGAAGTCGGCCAGCACCGATTCGAGTTCATCGGTCTGTACCGCCTTCATCGCGGACATTGTCGCGCCCAGTTGCTGAACCTCGCGCGGTGACAGGAACTTCATCACCTCGGCAGCTTCATCCTCGCCGAGCGCCAGCATCAGCACGGCCGCCTTTTGTACACCGCTCTCGACCATCATTCTGCTCCCACCCAGTTCTTCACGACATTGGCCACCATGCGCGGGTCGTCGCGCGCGATCTGGCGCGCATTGTCGAGGTCATTCACCCGTGCAGCGCCGGCGCTTGCACCGGGCAGGGCTTGCAGATCGTCAGCCACTGGCTCGGCAATCATCACCGGACTGACCGGTGCCGGCGCGCGCATGCGTGCCAGCAGTGGCTTCAGTTGCGTGAAGTACAGCCACGCGATGATGCCGGCCATCAGCAGGTAGCGGCCGGCATCCTTGGCCAATGCGATGTTCTCCGGCTGCTTCCACAGCGGCAGTTCTTCGATTGCCGGTGGCGCGGCCTTCGCAAACGCGCTGTTGACGACGTTCAGCGTATCGCCGCGGTCCTTGTTGTAGCCCATCGCTTCCTTCACGAGGTCGGTGATCGCGGCTTTCTCTTCATCGGTCAGTGCGCGGAACGCGGGCTTGCCATCCTTGCCGGTTTCCTGCTTGTGGTTGACCACCACCGCAACCGACAGCCGCTTGATGCCGCCCATCGGCTGCTGCGTGATCTTCAGGGTCTTGTCGACCTCATAGTTGATCGTGCTGTCCTTACTGCGGCTGCCCGGCGGTGTCGCAGGCGCTGCCGGTGCAGTGCCGGCCGCCGGCTTCGTGACTGGCGCCGTCGCCGGCTGCGGCGGCTGATTTGACAGTGCACCCGGCACACCGGACGCGGTTGCGCTGCCGGTGCTCTGCGACTCGGACTGGTGCTGGCTACGGATGACGGTGTTCTCTGGCGCCTGATTGGGCCGGTAGGTTTCGGCGGCCTGCTCGCTGGTCGAGAAATCGACTTCCGCGCTGACCTCGGCGCGCACATTGGCCGCGCCGACGATGGGCGTGATGATGGATTCGATGCGGCGCGCAATCGCCTGCTGGAGCTCGTCCACGTACTTCAGCTGCGTCGGGTCGAGCTGGTTCGCACCCTTGGGCTTGCTGGTGTCGGACAGCAGGTTGCCGTTCTGGTCAACCACGGTCACGTTTGCGACCGGCAGCTCGGGCACGCTGGACGCGACCAGGTGCACGATCGCGCTGACCTGCTGTGGCTCCAGCGAGCGTCCCGGGTGCAGGTTCAGCAGCACCGATGCAGTCGGCTTTTGCTGCTCGCGCAGGAAGACCGTGGCCTTGGGCATCGCCAGGTGCACGCGCGTGGCCTGCACATTAGCCAGTGACTGTATGGTGCGCGCAAGCTCGCCTTCCAGCGCGCGCTGGAAGTTCACCTGTTCAAGGAACTGCGAGATGCCGAGCTTCTGGTTTTCCATCAGCTCGAAGCCGACGCCACCGCCCTTGGGCAAGCCTTGTGACGCGAGCTTGAGCCTTACCTCATGTACCTGCGGCGCCGGTACCAGAATGGCGCCGCCGCCGTCGGCGACCTGGTAAGGCACGTTCATCTGCTGCAGCGCTGCGACGATCGCGCCGCCATCGCGGTCGGAGTAATTCGCGAACAGCACGCGGTACTCGGGCTTCTGGCCCCAGAACCAGACGCCGGCCATCAATGCAACGATGGCAGCGGCGCCGCCCATCATCAGCAGCAAGCGGGCGTTCGCCGACTGCATCAGCGCGGGCAGGCTAAATCCTGCGGGGGATTCTGTCGTTACCGCCATGGGGAGGCTCCGGATTCACGTCGGGGGCAGGGCATGTTGATGCTCGTTCGGGTTTCTGGCTTGCTGCCGATTGTCCGGATTGCCGCGTTGCGCAATGCGCTGAAAAGCAGGGACTTGCCGTGGCTGCTCGGGCCTTGGCGGGCGGACGTGCGCGCCTAAGGTATGCCCCACGGAGGTACGCGCATGAAACTGGGACCCATCGATTCCGGCCGCATCGAGGCGATGGCAGCACGGCTGCAGGCGGCTGCGGCCAAGGCCACACCGGCGCCGACATCATTTCCCGCGATGGCCACGATGGCCACGACCGCGCGTGTTGGCCAAACGGCAGACGTATCCGCGCTGTCGGGAACGGTTGCTGCAGGCAGGACGGGAAGTACGAATGAATCGACGCAGGTCAGCTTCTCGGATTCGCTGAAAAAGATGCTGGATTCGGTGAATGAGCAGCAGACAAAAGCGGACGCTTTTTCAAAGCGATTCGCGCTCGGTGATGACAGTGTGAACTTGTCAGATGTGATGATCGAGCGGCAGAAGGCCAGCTTGTCCCTGCAAGCGACGGTGCAGGTCAGGAACAAGCTGGTGAGTGCCTATCATGAGATCATGAATATGCAGGTTTGAATGCGATCTCGAGCCGAGCATGATTTAGTGGGTACTATGGTTGCTACTTGATCACCGCCGAGGATCCTATATAAGTATTGACGTCAGGTCGGAGGCTTGAAGCGGACTGCCGATAATATTAAAAGTAATGGTGGAATCCGAGGCGCCGGGTCCTGAGAGAGCGTAGTAGCTTGTACCGTCAGGAACGAAGGGGTTGTATCCACGCGAGGTCGTGTCGCTCGCGGTAGTGTACTTTAAAGTCATTTCGTACATCTGTGCAGTACTCATAACATCGATACGGTCTTCGCCAAGCCGGAAATCCATTGCCCAAGCAATACTCGAGGATTCCATCTTTACTATGTCAAACGTATCTTCGTCTTGTCCTCCCCATGCAAAAGCTTGAATGATCTTGTCAAGCGCCGGGAAAAAATCAAAGTAGTCTTGGCCGACGTCGCCGATGCTCAGTGATTTTCCGATGCTCAGTTGAAATCGATCATCTCCAGTGTCGCCAAACAGGGTCTGAGTTCGTAAATCACTGCCGGTAATCAGCAAGTCATTACCCCCAGACCCATAAACCTGGTAGGGCCCGACCTGCGCAATAGTTTTTATATCGTCACCAATGGAACCATATGATGCCACCTTTTTGTCGGACAAAGAATCCATTGCACCCATCAAATCAATATTCACTGACTTGATATCAAATGGGTTGGCGCTGTAGGAAATCTCGAGCGTAGTGCCGTCTCGATACGTTGCGCTCCCCCCCAGAAAGTCAAGCAAACAGTCGGCCACTGTATAAGTCCACTCTACCGTTGCTTTTCCCTCCAAAGTTATACCGCTGACGGTAGAGGAAAACATGCCGAAGGAATTGGATCCCGGGAAATTCACCATCTTCGCCGTAATCCCGCCAGCAGGCAGATTCGATATCTGAATAGTACCGGTGATGGTGTGAAATCCGGTATTCTCGACAGCGCTGGTGTCTGCAAACTCTGTAACTGTCTTGAGCAAATCGCCGGAAAATGTGGGGCCATCAGCGGTACCTGTCAACGCTACCGAAACATTCTGGACTAGCGTTGCCGTACCATCGGTGAGTGAAATTGCGAAATTCTCCGTCGGCCCGCTGCCTGCAGCCAGCGGGTTCAAGTCCTGATCCGACACCGAATAACTCCAGTTCACCGTGCGAATGCCCGAGTTATCGCGACTGCTGATGCTGTCAATAATCAGGCCGCCGTATTGTGTCATGCCCGTAGAGGTATGGATGATGCCTGACAGGCTCAGCGTATCGCCGAGATCGACATCCTGCACCTTGAAGCTGCCAGACACCTCGTGCATGTAGCTGCTGCTGTTGGCATTGGGGTCGATTGACGCAAGCTCCGTGACAGAGCCGCTGGTCACATCACTGGCATCATTGATCCTGATCGGAGCGTCATTGACTCCATTGAGCGTTACAGTGATGTTCTGGACTTCGCTGGCCACGAAGTCGTCGTTGGCTGTTACAGAAAAATTGACGGTTACTGTATTCTTGAGTGCTTCAATAGCACCATCCTTGGGGGAAAACTTGTAAGCCCCCGAGCGCATATTGAGATAAAAGATGCCGTAAGCTGTTTCCTTAAGGTAATCGTAATCCAAAAGTTTTGAGTCTTCGCTTTCAGCTAGCCGATAAATTGTCAAATCATTTTCATCGACATCCTCGGCGCTCAGATTGCCGACGGTATCGGCAAAACTGTCATTGCCGTCAGTGTCATGGTAGATAATGCTGCTCACTGGTTGCAGTATTGGCGCATCGTTACTTCCCTGTAGAGTCAGATTCACCGGGACGCTGACAACCGCGGCACCTGCCGTATCTTTTACCCGGTCGCTCAGGTAGATGGTGTAGTTCTCGGCATAGTTTTTGGCATCCAGCGTATCCAGGGAGGCATCGTTGACGGTGTATTCCCACAGTACGACACGATTACCATTTGTATCCGGTGACGATATCGAGCTTACCGCCAGACTGCCGCGGTGACCATCTGGAGACTCAATCCAGTAGTTCAGGCTGTCTGTTGCGTCAACATCCCGGATCACGAAGCTGCCGCTCACGGTATGAGGCGTCGAGTTTTCCCCGAGAGCCTTGTCGGTGATTTCAGTGATTGTTCCTCCCTGAGAGTCATAGCCTTGACGAACGGGATTATCGTTTACACCATTGACCTTGAATTCCAAGGTCATGGTCGAACCATCCACGCTGGTGACGATGAATTTATCAGTCCAGGATTCATTTGCGCCTAGCTGCTGCGCGGCTGCATTGCTGACTGTGTAGACATAGCTGCCATCCGACAGCCCGGAAATTGAACTTGCGCCGAGAGCCAGCTCACCGTGAGGGGTTCCGCTTGGCGTGACTGTGGCCCGCAGCAGCGCCTGGCCCACATTCTGGTCACTCACCAGGATCGTTCCAGTAGCCACCAGCATGTCGTCAGAGTCGGGATTCTGATCTTCGGTCAATTCGGTCTCGCTGCCGCTCCCAAGCGACAGGACAGCGTTGTTCGAGAAACCAGCGACATTCACTGCGTTGTCAATAATGACGGACGCGCTGCCATTGATGAACGTTGATTGGCCGCCGCTGTAGCTTTGGAAAATCCAGCCGCCATCAGCAAAGTTCACTGTGCTGCTACTTGTGCCTCGGATCAGCAGCGAATCAAGATCAGACGTTCGCAGCACGTCTGCTGCCGAGAAGGTCAGTGAATGGCCGCCCCCGCCTGAAAGTTCGATCTTTTCGAAATTCATCACGGTCTTTTGCAAACCGAGATTCAACGATTGGCCAGTGCCATTGAAGACCAGCGTATCGTGGCCAGTGCCGCCATCGACCCTGATGTCGATTTCATCGTAATAGATGATGTCGTTGCCGGCGCCGCCAAAAAGAATGTCCGAGCCGGTGCCACCATCAAAGGTGTCATCGCCCGACTTGCCGATCATTACATCATTGCCGGCGCTGCCATCGATCTCTCCGCCGCTGGTGCTTGCTATGTAGGTGGTCATGTGACGCTCCTGAATGTATGGACTGGCCACTTCCGTACCTCTGCCAGCTTTTGTTGTGTTTTCAGGAGCGACGGCGGGTTCGGGTGCAGGTGGCGTCGTAATGCACCATTGAATGCACTACGTGAGGTATTCAGCGCTGGTTGTTTTCCAACGAAGAACGCTCGATCTGGTACAGCCAGGCCAGCAATTCGGCGATTGCGCGGTACAGAGAAGGGGGGATCTCGCGGTCGAGGTCGACCTGCATCAGCAGCGCGACCAGTTCGGTGGACTGATGCACGAAAACCTGATGCTCTTGCGCTACGCGGATGATTTCATCGGCCACCAGTCCCCGGCCCTGTGCGACCACGCGCGGCGCGCCGTCGCCGGCACCATAGGCGAGCGCAACGGCGGAGCGTTGTTCAGCGGGTTTGCTCGGCATCGCTGGCAAAGGCTTGCAGCGTCAGCCCGGTGGCCTGCAGTGTGCCGGCCAGTGCCGGAGCGGCCGATCGCAATGCCGTGGCAGTTGTGTGCTCTGCACAGGACAGCGCCAGTGCGAGGTGATCGTCTTGCAGCGTGATGCGGGTACTGATCTTGCCGAGCGATGGCAGGGTCGTGACCAGGCTGGCCTGCCAGCGGCGCCCGGCCGGTTCATTGTCACTGGCCTGGCTCTGGCCCTGATCATCGGCGGCATGGCCATCGTCATGGCCATGCGGATCGCGCTGCAGGCAAAGTTCTACCGGCACGCCCGGCCACAGCTCGCCTTGCCAGCGCAGCTGTCCGCTGTCGATCACGTCGAGTTGCGCATGTACGATGCTGGCGAGCGTGGTCGGCGCCGCCGTTGTTGTTTGGCTGCTACCGGTTGGCGTATCCATGTCCGCGCCGGATGTCTGGTGGCTTGCCGGCAGCGTCGCCTGCGGCTCGGCGCGTATCTTGTCGAGGCCGCGCTGGCCGGCTACCCAGTCGGCGAGGTGAGATTCATAAAACAGGCCACTGTGCTCGAGCCCGGATTGCAACGCTTGCGCGATCAGGGCGCCGGTGGCGTCCCTGGCATGGCTCGCTTGCGTGCCGCCGGTTGTGGAAGGCGTGCCTTCGGTCAGCGCAGTCGGCGCTTCGGGCAACAAGGGCCGTGCCGCCTTCAGCGATGCGGCAGCTGTGCTGCCCGTGCCCAGCAGTTTCAGCAGCAACTGCGCGCCCTCGCTCAACTTGGCGACGGTGGCTGCGACCGGTGCTGACGCCGCTGAAGCGTCTGCATGCGCCGCGCGCGGCGCTGCTTTGCTTATGTCGGTCGCGCTGAGACCGCCTTTCGGGGTGAGCAGGCCGATCAGGTCCGGCGCGGCAACCGGTCGCGTGGCCGTGACAGGCGCTGCACCGAGGCTGTCCTTGCCGGCGTTCACTCAGCCCTCGCTGATGCCGTAGCTGCGACGCACGCGGCACTCGGCGTTAGCGGTCTCGAGCAGGTGCGAGATACGCTGCATCCAGGGATCGGTCAGTTTCCTGATCTCGCGATCGTTGGCGAGTATCGATTTCAGCAGGGTCACTTTCTGCTGACGAGCCTCTTCGCTGAGCTGGCCGGGCACGGTGCAGCCCTTGATCGATTCGACGCAGGTCGCGCAGCCGGCCTCCAGTGTGATCAGCCGGTCCCAGTCTTGCTGGTGGGCGGCCGACAGCATGTTGCCGGTCAGGCGTTCCACTTCGCGATACAGCGCAACGATGTCGCGCGCTACAGGTGCTTCCGTCATGCAGGAACTCCATGGGTCGGTTTGCCGAGGTGGCCCAGCGGGCCGATCGCGATCCAGGTGTCGCGCATCTGTCCCAGTAGGGTCGTGGCTTCATCGAGTTTGCGGGTGTCGTTCGCGATGTTTGCGGCGACCAACACGCGCACGATGTAGTCATACAGTGAGGCCAGGTTGGCGGCGATCTCGCCACCGGCTGACTTGTCGAGGCTGGCCGCCAGCCCGCTGCCAACGATCTCGATCGCGCGCGCGATGGATTTGCCCTTGCCTTCGATATCCTCTGTCTGCACTTGCGTGCGTGCGGCGGCAATGGCCTGCAGCGCGCCGTCAAACAGCATCAGCACCAGCTGATGTGGGCTGGCCGCGAGCGCATCGGAGTCGATGCTGACTTGCCGGTAGGCGGCGGCGCCGGGGCGGGAAGTGCCGAACATGGATCAGTTCTCCTTTGAGATAGGCATCAGCCATTTTTCGCGATGGACGCGAGTTGCTGGCTCAGATAGGTGCTGGTGTTCTGCATGCGCGACAGCGCCGCATCGAGGCGCGTGAATTGCGCGCGGTAGCGGCGCTCGACCGCGTCCAGCCGGGCCTGCTCGCTGGTCTCGCGGCGGCCGAGGTCGCGCAGGCTGGCATTGAGGCCGGTGGTGCGTGCGTTCACCAGGCCGCCATCGCCGAGCATGGTGGTCAGCAATGCACCGGTACGCATGCCAACGCCATCGGCACCGGCCAACAGCGCAACGAGATCGGACGGATATTTGTCGATCGCCGATTGCAGCTTCGCATCGGCGACCGACAGCGTGCCATCCTTCTGGAAGCTGATGCCGAGATCGGACAGCACGCTCAAGCTGCCTGCGCCGGCGACGGTTTTCGACATCGCGGCGCGCAGTTGCGAGATCGCGGAGGACGGGCTGGAATCGCCATGCAGCACCGCGCCGGTGCGGGTCGTCTGGTTCCACGCGGTTTGCGTGCCGACCAGCGACTTCAGCTCGTTCCAGGCTTTGACAAAGGCGTTCACGGCGGCCTTGGTCGCGGCTGCGTCACGCTCGACGCTGACGGTGACGGGGGTGTTGCCGGCCTGCGCGAGCTTGAGCGTGACGCCGCCGATCGCGTCGGTGACGGTGTTGGTCGGCGAGGTGACCTTCACGCCATCGATGCTGAGCTGCGCATCTTGTGCCGCCTGGGTCTGGCTCATCACGGCCGGTGCATTGCCCAGGCCGTCATAGCCAAAGCTGACTGGCGCTGCCGGATCATGGCTGAACGCGGCCAGTGCGCCGGTGCCGTTCAGCGTGACCGTATGGGCTGCACCACTGTCCTTGCCGCTGATGACCAGCCTCTGTCCGTTGGCGCTGCCATCGGACACGATGCTGGCGCTGACGGCGAGGCCGGACGCATTGATCGCATCACGAATGTCGTTCAGTGAATTGGTCGCCGGCGCCAGCATCACTGGCGCACCGCCACCAATAGCGATCGACAAGCTGCCTGCACCCAGCGTCGCAGTCACGCTGGCCTGGCCCGGCGAGATCAGCTTGTGGGTCTGCGCCAGTTGCGAAACGATCACCGAATAACTGCCCGGCACCGCGCCGGTACCGGCGCTGGCCGTGATGCCAGTCGCCGAGCTGTTGGCCGTGCAGGCGGCGAGCCCCGCGGCCGACAGGCCCTTGAGGCTGTTCTGCAAGGTCGACAGTGCCGACGTCAGCTGTCCGTACGCGGAGATCTTGGCGTTGACGGTCTTTCCCTGCGCCTTCAGCAGGTTCAGCGGCCGGGATTCGGTCGAGACCAGCTGCGACACCAGGCTGTTGATGTCCAGCCCGGAACCGATGCCAGATGCGGTCATGCCCATCGCTGCCTCCGTCTTATGCCTTTTGCCTGATCAAGATGCCTTGCATGCGGTCCAGTATGCGCGCCATCGACAAGGCTTCATCCCCGGGAATCTGGCGTAAAAGGGCCCCTGATTCGGCGTCTGTCACTTTCAGTACGGTTTGGCGGGTGTCGTGGTCGATGCTGAACTGCACCTGCTGGCCGGTGGTGCCGATGGTCTGGCTGAGCTTGTCCACCAGTTCGCGCAGCGCATGCAGGTCTGTCATTGGCCCGGTACCCGGGGAAGGCGGTGCCGGGCCCGTGTCCGGTGCGCTGACGTTTGCGCTGCGCTGGATTGCGGCAGCGGGCTCGGCCACCGTCGGGACAGGGTTGGTCGCAGGAAGTCTCATGGGATCCTCGATGCGCGGGTTGCGCAAACGCCCCGGTCACAGTAGCGGCTGCAACCGGGGCAAGCTTTGCGGCGAGGGACGGCCGCGGTCAGCTGCGTGCCTCGGCTTAGCCGCGCAGCAGCGCCATCACGCCGTTCGGCAGCGAGTTCGCCTGCGCGAGCATCGCGGTACCGGCCTGCTGCAGGATCTGGCCACGGGTCAGGTTCGCGGTTTCTGCGGCGAAGTCGGCGTCCATGATGCGGCTGCGCGATGCGGACTGGTTCTCGGACGCGATCTGCAGGTTGGCGATCACGGCTTCGAAGCGGTTCTGCGACGCACCGAACTTGGCGCGGGCGGACGAGACTTCATCGATCGCGGTCGACAGCGCGTTCATTGCGCCGAGGGCCAGTGCACCGGTGGCGTCGGCGATGCTGGCCGAGGCGCCGGCGCCGGTGACGGCGGCGATGCCTGCGCCCGCGGTGATGTCGGTGACGGCGATGTTGATTTTTTCGTTCGCGTTGTTGTTGGCGCCGACCTGGAAGTCGAAGCCGGTGCCCGGTACGCCGCTATTGAGCAGCGACAGGCCGTTGAACTTGGTGCTCTCGAGCACGCGGGTCACTTCACCGGCCAGCGCGGTGTATTCCTGGTTCAGCGTGGTGCGGTCTGCCGAGCTGTTGGTACCGTTGGCAGCCTGCACTGCGAGTTCGCGCATGCGCTGCAGGTTTTCGCCGACCTTGCCAAGCGCGCCTTCAGCGGTCTGCGACAGCGAGATCGCATCATTGGCGTTGCGGATCGCAACGTTCAGGCCTTTGACCTGCGCATTCATCCGCTCGGCGATCGCGAGGCCGGCGGCGTCATCCTTCGCGCTGTTGACGCGCAGGCCCGACGACAGGCGCTGCAGTGACGTGGACAGCGATGCCTGCGACGTGGTCAAGTTACGCTGGGTATTGAGGGAAGCGAGGTTGGTATTGATGACTGCGGGCATGATGCTCTCCTTTGCGTGGTCCGTAAATCCGGCCAGCGTTCCTGGCCACATTCAGCGTTGGGGTTGTTCGCCTGTTGGCTGTGCAACGCTGTTGTTCTGGGTTACGGGCGGGGAGAGCGATTTGTTTAGCGGGTCATGCAAAATCCATCAAAAAAACGCCGCCCGCAGGCGGCGTGAGGAAGTCGGTGTCGTGATCGTCATTCCGCCATGCCCGGCACCAGCTTGTGCCGCATCGCATAGTGGGTCAGCTCGGCGTTATGCCGCAGCCGCATCTTCTGCAGCAGGCGCGCGCGGTACATGCTGATCGTCTTTACCGACAGTGCCAATTCGGCAGCAATCTCGGTCACGGTCTTGCCGGAGGCGATCATGATCAGGGTCTGGTATTCACGATCGGACAGGGTCTCATGCAGCGGCTTGCCAGGGTCGTCGCCGATCTGGTTGGCCATTTCCTCGGCCAGTGACGGCGTGATGTACTTGCGGCCGCTGGCGACCAGCTGCAATGCATTCACCAGTTCAGAAGGCGCGCTCTGCTTGGTCAGGTAGCCGGAGGCGCCGGCTTTCATTGCACGGATCGCATATTGGTCTTCGCGGTGCATGGTCAGCATCAGCACCGGCAGCCCTGGCAATTCCTTTTTCACTTGCTTGAGCACGTCGATGCCGTTCCGATCCGGCATGGAGATATCCAGCAGCAGTACGTCGAAGCCGCCCTCGCGCACTTTCTGTATCGCCTGCTGCGCGTTCTCGGCTTCGCCGGCCACCGTAATGAGGTCGCTGTCGCCGATGATCTGCTTGAGGCCTTCGCGGACGATCGCATGGTCGTCCGCGATCAAGACGCGGATGCCATGCGCACCGGTCATGCCGCGCGAGCCGGAGGTACTCGCGTGCAGCATCATGCGATCGCCGCAGGACGCCCGATGGCCAGTGGCAGGCGGGCGGTGACGATCGTGCCCTTGCCGGGTCGGGAAACGATGACCAGCTCGCCGCCGAGCGTGCTCATGCGCTCGGCCATGCCGCGCAGGCCGAAGGAGCGCGGGCTGTCGCGGCGCGCACCTTCCATGCCTTTGCCGTTGTCGATGATCTCCATCAGCAGCTCTTCGCCGTCATCCAGCAGCCGCATCTCGATGCAGCTGGCCTGTGCATGCTTGCGGATGTTGTTGCAGGCCTCCTGCGCGATGCGGAACAGCGAGGTGGCGACCTTGGGATCGAGGTCGATGTCGGGGTGGCTGGAGTGCAGGCGATAGGGCAGGCCGGTCTGTTCTTGCTGTTCCTGGGCCAGCCACTCAAGCGCAGCGACCAGGCCGGCATCGAGGATGCCGGGCCGCAGGTCGGCCGAGATTCGGTGGATGGACTCGATCGAGCGATCCAGCAACTGGTTCAGATAGATACGGCGCTCGGCGAGGTAATCGGTCTGCGGTATCTGGTTCCACACATGTTCGAGCATCATCTTCAGCGCTGAAAGGTTACCGCCGAGGTCGTCATGCAGGTCGCGCTCGATACGCTCACGTTCCTGTTCCTTGACTTGCTCGACATGGGCTGATAATTCCGCCAGCTGACGGCGCGATTCGCGGATCTCGTCCTGCAGCTTGCGGCCCTGTGTAATATTGGTCATGAGCCCGGTCCACTGGATGCCGTCTTCGCCTTCGTCGCGTGGCGTGGCGCGCAGGTTGATCCATTTGGTGTCGTGCCAGGCCTCGATCCAGACCCGGCCTTCCCAGTTCAGCACCGACAGCGTCGCTGCCGATTCGCGCAGTGCGCTGGCCCAGCTTGCACGGTCTTCGTCGGCGATCAGCGCCAGAAAGCGGGCCGGGTTTGCATACAGTGCCTCGGCCGGCTGGCCCAGCAGGTCATGGCAGGCCTGCGACAGGAAGCTGAACTGCAGCAGGCCGGTCTGGCCGCGCCGCATCTGGAACAGCAGGCCGGGCACATGGGCCTCGATCTGTGCAAAGCGTTCTTCGCGGCTGACCGTCGCGCGCGCCGTGCGTGGCGGGACGCTGACGGCGATCAGGGCCGACACATCCTGCAGCTGTGCATAGGACAGGCGCAGCGTCACGTCATACAGGCTGCCGTCGCGCCGCATCTGTGTGGCGCGGGTCGTGATCTCGGGCTCGCCACCGGCACGCAGACGGCCGACGAACTGGTGCAGCTGCTCGTCTGTCAGGTCTTGCATGATTTGCGGCGCGCTCATCGTGGCCAGTTCGGCGGCCGAGTACTGCAGGTTGCGGCGCACCGCCTCGCTGGCTTCGAGCACGGACAGGGAACTGGCGTCGATGATGAAAATCTCGTTCCCTGATTCCTGGATCAGGTTGGCCAGCCAGGTTTCTTCCAGCATGCGAGGGTGGTCTTCCATGGGTGCTTGCTCCTCGGGCTCAGGGGCCTTGATGGTGCTCAAAGTTTTCACTTCGCCACTTCACCGCGAGTTGCCACTGGTCTTATTGACAATTCGCAACTAATGACGACAAGCCGTATCGCCACGGTAACTATTTACTTTTGGTAAATTCGCGCACACCCCGTGGTTTTACCGGCGATGAATCTTTTCCTCCGCATGCAATTCTCCATAGAAAGATTCATCTGACCGGCCGGAAAAGCAGGGGTTCCCCCGCTTTATTCGTCGTCTGAAATTCCGGCAAGCCATGGTCTGATGCGGCGCTAACCCTTGCCAATTGCCTCAGCCATGCGCGAACTGACAGCCAGCCCTCCGGAACGAGCCAAGGAAAGAACCAAGGAATTTGCTTTCACTCACCACGATTTCGAGCGGGTGCGCGCGATGATTCGCGACTGCGCCGGCATTGCGCTGGCCGATGGCAAGCACGAAATGGTCTACAGCCGGCTCGCGCGTCGTTTGCGCGCTACCGGTCTGGCCTCGTTCACTGACTATCTGGATCAGCTCGAGCGCAATGCGCTGCAGGGCGAGTGGCAAGCCTTTACCAATGCGCTGACGACCAACCTGACGTCGTTTTTCCGTGAGCCGCATCATTTCCCGATACTGGCCGAGCATGCGCGCTCGCGCGCTCATCTGTCGGTCTGGTGCTCGGCCAGCTCTACCGGTGAGGAGCCGTATTCGATTGCGATGACCCTGTGCGATGTATATCGCACGCTGACCCCACCGGTCACCATCACCGCGACGGATATCGATACCGAGGTGCTCGGGACCGCGGCGCAGGGCATCTACCCGGTCGAGCGCGTGCAATCCTTGTCATCCGAGCAGTTGCGCAAGTACTTCCTGAAAGGGAAGGGCAGCCAGGGCGGACAGGTGCGTGTGCGGCCCGAGCTGCGCCAGTTGATCGACTTCAGGCCGCTGAATCTGCTGGGACAGGACTGGTCGCTGAAGCCGCCGTTCGACATCATTTTCTGTCGCAACGTGATGATCTACTTCGACAAGCCGACCCAGCGCCAGATCCTGTCACGCTTCGTGCAGCTGATGAAGCCGGATGCCTTGCTGTTTGCCGGGCATTCGGAAAACTTCCTGTATGTGTCGGATGCGCTCAAGTTGCGCGGTAAGACCGTGTACGAGTTACTGGGCCGCCGATGAGTCCGGGTGACGCACATTTCGCGAAGCATATTTACTTCGATCGGCACTTCAAGTGCATGGCCGCGCGCGTGCTGCCGGGCGAGTACTACTTCACGACCGGGGACATGGCGATACTGACGGTGCTCGGCTCGTGCGTGTCGGCCTGTGTGCGCGACCGTGTGACCGGCATCGGTGGCATGAATCACTTCATGTTGCCTAATGGCGGCGATACCGACAGCCCGGCATCGGCATCGATGCGCTACGGTACGCAGGCGATGGAAATCCTGATCAACCAGTTGCTGAAGGCCGGCGCACAGCGCACCAATCTCGAGGCCAAAGTGTTTGGCGGCGGCCGGGTGCTGTCCGGCATGCATGCGATGAATGTCGGCGAGCGCAATGCGGCGTTCGTGAAAGAATACCTGCGGGCCGAGAAGATACCGGTGGCAGCCGCCGACCTGAATGATGTGCACCCGCGCAAGGTGGTGTACTTCCCGCGCACGGGCAAGGTAATGGTCAAGAAGCTGGAGACGGCCGACAGCAAGCTGGTCCAGGTCGAACAGCAGTACTCGAAGACCCTGCAAGCGACACCGGTGGCGGGCGAGATCGAGCTTTTCTGACGTGGCCTGCGCCGGTGCTGTCAGGTCACGCAGCGCCAACCAGCACCCAGCAAAAAAACAGGCCCTTCAATCGAAGGGCCTGTCTTCATGCGGCGGGGCGCGCCGCGCTGGCGCGATGGCGCGATGGAGCGAGATAAAGGCTCAGGCAGATTTCTTGACGGCCTGCACCAGGCATTTGGACAGCTTGTCGAAATGGATCAGCGCTGCCTGCGTCAGTTCCAGTTGCTTGCGGCGCGCATCTTCAGTATCGGCCAGCAGGATCCAGCCTTTCTCGCGCATGGATTTGAGGCGCCCGTGCAGCATCGCCGGCGAACCCAGTTCACGCTTGCCCATCAGGTCCTTGACCGACAGGCGCTCCTGATTCTGGCGCGCATTGGCGATCAGTTCCAGGATCCGTTCTTCCAGCGGCTCCAGTGGCGGCAGGGATGGCATGCCTCTCAATGCCTCTGCCAGCTGCAGGAAGCGCAGGTAGATGTCAGCTGGGCGGCTGCGTTTGCTCACGGGTTGCCTTTCAGTTAGCAGATTTCTTGGGTGAAAACATGATAGCGCAATGCTGCGAAATATGCATCAAATCGCTATCTCAATCAAGGATAATTCTGGTTTACTCCAAGGAAACTTCTCACTTTCTCTGAAAATTTTGATGAATTTCCAGCGATTTACGGGGTACTTGCCCAGCGCAAACTGGTTATCGGATACATATATGTATAGCCCTTGAATCGGAAAAACGCGATGCGCGATCTCAATCATGCTGGCTTGACCCTGCCAGCCCATCCTTATACAGTCCGCGTTGTTTTGCGCCGGGCTCCGGCGCCTTCCGGCCCCGGCCGCCCCACCGCCCCCATCCATGAAGACTGACCTGCCGTTGCCGCCCTCCACGTCGTCGTTGCCCGTCACGGATACCGAGCCCGCGTTCACCCTGAACGCACGCGCCACCGAACGTCCTGCCGACCCGCTGGTCAGCGTCCTGCTGCCGGCTTACAACGAAGAGGGCAATGTCGTGCCCATGCTCGAGACCCTGCACACGCTGCTGGTCAGCCTGGGCCTGCGGCACGAACTGATCGTGATCGACGATGGCAGCCGCGACGCGACCGTCGAGCGCGTGATGGACACGGTCGATCAGTTGCCGGTGACCCTGGTGCAGCTGTCGCGCAACTTCGGCAAGGAGATCGCACTGTCGGCCGGCATCGACGAGGCGCGCGGCGACGTGGCGGTGCTGATCGATTGTGATTTCCAGCATCCGCCTGAACTGATCCCGGCCTTTCTGGCGCAATGGCGGCGCGGTTATGACATGGTGTTTGCGGTACGTTCCGACCGTGACGACGAAGGCATGGCCAAGCGCGCGTTCACGCATCTGTTCTATGCGCTGCTGAACCTCGGCGAGCGCAACAAGATTCCCGAGAACACCCAGGATTTCCGGGTGCTGGACCGTTGCGTGATCGATGCGTTGAAGCGCATGCCCGAGCGCAATCGCTTCATGAAGGGCTTGTACAACTGGGTCGGCTTCACGCGGCTGCCGATGACCGTGCGCACCGACGCCCGCCGCCATGGCGCCAGCAGCTTCAACTTCAGCAGCCTGTTCCGCCTTGCCGCCACCGGCTTGACGGCGTTCTCCAATGTGCCGTTACGCTTGTGGACCGTGGTCGGCGGCGTGGTGTCACTGGCGTCGATCGCGTATGCGATCTTCACTGTGATCGATACACTGCTGTTCGGCACCGACCTCGGCGGCTGGCCGACGCTGGTGGTGGCGATCACCTTCCTCGGCGGCGTGCAGCTGCTGTCGGTCGGCATCCTGGGCGAGTACATCGGACGCATCTTCACCGAGGTCAAGCAGCGTCCGCCCTATTTTGTCACCCGCATCACCCGCTCCGGCAAGGTGCCGGACCAGCCCGGCCAGTCCTCCCGGGACCGCCAGGGCTCATGAAGCGCGAGCTGTTCTGGTTCGGTGCCGTCGGGCTGACGGCGATGGCGGTCCATCTGGCCAGCGTGGCGCTGGTGCTGGTGCCACTGGGCCTGTCGCCGCTGGTGGCGAATGTGCTTGCTTTCCTGATGGCGTTCCAGGTCAGTCATGCGGGACATCGCCGTTTCACCTTCAGTCATCATGACGCGCCGGCATCGCAATCGCGCCGGCGCTTTTTTGCTGTGGCATGTACCAGCTTCGCCGTCAATGAAATTTTGTATGCCGTGCTGTTGCATTTCACCACGCTGGACTTTCGTGTTGCATTGTTTATCGTGCTGGTGCTGGTGGCGGCACTGACATTTGTCAGCTCGCGAAGCTGGGCTTTCGCGCCGGCGGCCGACTTGCCCTCGGAGGATGCATGATGGAGACTGATGTCGAGGCCGGAACGCCGGCCGGTCCTGATACCGACCCAGTGCGGCAGCATGCCGCCGCACCGCGTCGCCTCAGCCTGTGTGCGGATGATTTCGGCCAGTCGATCGGCATCAACCGCGGCGTGCTCAACTTGCTGGAACGCGGGCGGCTGCAGGCGACCTCGGTGCTGTCGCAGGGACCGGCCTGGCCGGATGGCGCCTCGCGCCTGAGATCCTGGTTCAAGGCCGCGCCACCACAGTTCGATGTGGGGCTGCACCTGAACCTCACCCACCCCTTCAGGAATGCCGAAGAAATCAGGCCCTTGTCGAGCTGGCTGATGGCCAGCTGGCTGCGGCGCGTGCCGCAACGTGCGGTGATGGACAGCTTCTTGCGACAAGTGGACACCTTCCATTGCCACCTCGGGCGCTTGCCTGATTACATCGATGGCCACCAGCATGTGCATGCGTTCCCGGTCGTGCGCGAGACGGTCATTCACCTGATTGATCGTTGCTGGCAGGGCCATTCGGTGCGTCCGTGGCTGCGCACACCCGAACGCCTGACCGGCGGGGATGCCGCGCTGAAGGCCTTCGTGCTGCGCGCATCGACGCGCGGTTTCGGCGCACTGGCCGAGTCACAGGGCCTGCGCACCACGCCTGCGTTTGGCGGCCTGTATTCATTGCGTGCGGACGATGGCTTCGAGGGCCGGATGAAACGCTGGCTGCGCGAATCGCCCGACGGCACACTGATCATGTGCCACCCGGCCCGGGAGGACCCTGCGCTGCCGGACCGCAACGATGACATCGCACCGGCGCGCGCGGTCGAGTATGCGTACCTCGACAGCGATGCCTTCGCCGAGGATTGCGCGCGCAGCCATGTGCTGCTGGTGCGTCATTCTGACCTGCTGGCAGCCGCGCAGCACTGACGCGGCACCCCGGTCAACCGGCTTCCCCTTGCCGCACGGCCGTGAGCCGCGCACTGCGCTCGATGCGGATCGCGTGCGCCGCACGCTCGCCATCAATGCCCAGCGCATGCAGCACGAAAGAGGACAGCTGCAGCCCGGCCTCCAGCGCCTCCGGCATCACCAGGTTCGCGCCGGCCTCGCGCAACGCATGCGCGTGGCTCTCGTCATGGGCGCGCGCCAGCAACTGGATGTCGGCAAATTCACGGCGGATCGCACGGGCCGCGTGCAGCGCCGCATCGGCATGATCTATTGTCAGCACGATCGCCGCCGCCTTGCTGGCATGTACGCGGTGCAGCAGCTCGGGGCGGCTCACATCACCGTAATAGACCGGCTCTCCCAGCGGGTGCCGGTTGGTCGAGCGGTGCATGTCGATATCGATCGCGACATAGCGCACCCCCTGGTCGGCCAGTATCTTGGCCAGCAACTGGCCCATGCGGCCGAAGCCGACGATGATCACATGCCCTTGCATCTGTTCCGGCCGCGCATCCTCGAGCGGCGCCTCGGCCGTCTGGTAATGGCGCTCCCACCAGCCGGAGAACTGCCGGCCCGCGCGCCAGACCATCGGCGTTGCGAACATCGACAGGCCGACCACCAGCAGCACGAATTGCGACAGCTCGGCGCTGAACACCTTTGAAGTCATTGCATAGCCAGTGACGATGAACGCGAACTCGCCGCCTTGCCCCATCATCAGCCCGCCCTCGACTGCCGATCCCCATGAAAACCGGCCCGCCCGCAGCACCAGCGCCTGCACCGTGGCCTTGATCAGGAACAGCCCGACTACCGACAGCGGCAGCAGCAACGGCTCGGCCAGCAAGATGCGCAAGTCGGTCTGCATGCCGACCGACATAAAGAACAGGCTCAGCAGCAGGTTCTTGAACGGATCGATCGTCACCTCGACCTCGTGCCGGTACTCGGTCTCGGCCAGCAACAGGCCAGCAAGGAAGGCACCGAGTGCCATCGAGAGGCCCGCATATTGCGTGAGACCGGCGATGCCCAGCGTCGACAACAGAATGAGCGCGACGAAGGTAGTCGGCTGGTGGTGCCGCGACAGCGACTTGAACAAGGGGCGGATCACTCGGCGGCCGAGCAGGTAGATCAGCAGCACCGCCGCGGCTGACTTGAACAGCACGTCGCCCAGCAGCGGCAGCAGGCGATCGACATTGCCGCGCGCCAGCAAGCCGGTCAGCAGCAGGATGGGTACGACCGCGAGATCTTGCAGCATCAGGATAGAGAAGCTCGCCTGTCCGAGTGGCTTGTCGAGCAAGCGATGCTCGGTCATCAGCTGCATCACGACGGCGGTCGATGACAGCGCCAGCACCATGCCAAGCACGATCGAGGCCGGTAGCGGATTGCCGAAGGCGATAGCGACCGCTCCGATCAGTAGCGCCGACAGCAGCACCTGCGCAAGGCCGCCGCCGAACACCCAGCGCCGCAAGGCCCACAAGCGCTCGGCTGACAGTTCGAGCCCGAGCGTGAACATCAGGAACAGTACGCCGAGTTCACCGAGCGCGACCACGCCCTCGACCCGCAGGAAAGTGAAGTTCGCCAGCCAGGGCAAATGGCCCACCCATAGCAGCAGGCCGAACGGGCCCAGCACCACGCCAACGGCAAGGAAGCCGAGGATGGGGTTGACGCGATAGCGCTGCAGTACCGGCATCAGCACACCGGCAAGTGCCAGAAAGATCAGCGTCTCGCGTAGATACGGCAGTACGGAATGTTGTTCGGGCATGGCCTGCTCCTTGACGTTCATTCTAGAGCGACGCATCCCGAAAGGGTGAGGGAATGATGACGAAACGAAGAGCAGCGTGAGAGAACAGGATGCAGATGGCTGCCCTGGCGACAGCGCGCACCCTATAATCGGCTCTTCACTTAACGCTTGGCAATAAGCTGCGACTGCAGGCAGATTGCCGACCCCGGTGCGCGCAACCCGCTCCTCATTCCGCTGATGGTGCTGAGGGACAGCGCGCGACTGCAGGAGGATGACAATGCAACTGGTGTCCCGATTGCTGTGGCGGCTGCTGCTGGCCGGTGCGGCGATGATGATCGTCGCGATGGTTCTGACGCTGGCCGCAGCCAAGCGCAATATCGCCGATGAAGCCGACAGCAGCCAGCGCATCGGCGAGCTGGTGGCGATCTTGTCCGCGTTGCAGGAGGGCGCGCCGCTCGCGCGGCAGGCCGAGGCCATTGATGCGATGAATGCGGGCGATACGCTGCGCAATTTCCATGTCGCGCTGATCGATGCGCAGGGCCAGCGCCTGACGCGGCCGCCGCACAAGGACGGCGAGGCTGCCGCGCGTGCGCCGGGCTGGTTGCAGCGCTGGATATTGTCCGACCAGCCGACGCCGACCTATATGCTCGGCATCGTGCGCCCCGACGGTCAGCGGCTGTCGGTCACGCTCGAATCCGCGCCACAGGCCGAGAGCGGCGAGGCGGTGATGACGACCTTGCTGCAGCTGGGCCTGTTCGGCGCGATCACGCTGGCGCTGATCGTCGTGCTTTGGGTCAGCGTGCGGCATGCCCTGGCGCCACTGACCGGCATCCTGCAGGGCATTGCCCGCATCGAGGCCGGCGATTACGCCGCCCGCATTCCGAGCAGTGGCACGCGCGAGCTGAACCAGATCGCGCAGGCGCTGAACCATCTGTCGGAAGCGCTGAACGAGCAGATCGCAAAGCAGCGCGAACTGCTTCACCGTTTGCAGGATGTGCAGGAGGAAGAGCGGCGCCGTCTCGCGCACGAGCTGCACGATGAGTTCGGCCAGCTGCTGACAGCGATACAGGTCGATGCGTCTTTCCTGCTGAGGCAATCGGCCGGGCAGCCGGCGCTGGAGGCTTGCGCACAGGCGATGTACGAGAACAGCGGCAGCATCCTCGCGCAATTGCGCAGCCTGCTGGCACAGCTGCGGCCCTACGGGCTGCAGGGTGACGAGGAGCATCAGATCGCGCTTGAGCAGGCCTTGCACGACCTGGTCCGGCAGCGTCAGGCGCGCGGCGATGCGGCGCTGGATTGCCGGCTGTCGGTCGCACTGGGCGATGCAGCGATTCCGCAGCGGCTGGCGGTCGCGGTCTATCGCATCGTGCAGGAAGCGCTGACCAATGTGATGCGGCATGCGAGTGCCAGCAAGGTCGATATCATGCTCGGCGTGGACCCGGCAACCTCGTCGCTGCGACTGGTGGTCGCCGATGACGGCGTCGGCCTGCCCGAGGGCGGAATGGCGGCCCTGAAAGTCGATGGCATAGGGATGGCCGGCATACGCGAGCGAGTGCTGGCCAATCAGGGAACGCTGAGCTTGGCGCCGGGCCAACCGTCCGGGCTGGTGCTGCAGGCAAGTTTTCCGCTCTGAGCTTTTTCAGCGCAATGCGGTGGCATGGGGCCGCAAAGCAGCGCTGCTCGGTCGCTCGCCACGGCAGCCAGCCCCGGCAGTCAGCCTCAGTCCGATGCCGGCCCCGGCGAAGGCAGCTCGGAGAGCAAGCCATGCTTTTCTGCATGCTTGCGCAATTCATAGGTCGATGACGCGCCGAGCTTCTTGCGCACCGAGGTCGCATAGTTGGACGCGGTACGTTCGCTGATATGCATGCGGGCTGCGATCTCGTCCACGTTGTGGCCTTGCGCGAGCAGGGTCAGCACTTCGAATTCACGCGGCAGCAGATCGGCCAGCGCGCCGTCCGTCGCTTCGGACTCGGTCGCCAGTTCCAGCGCCGGATCGACCGGCCTCTGGCCGGCAATGACCGCATGAATTGCCGCCACGATCTCGTCCGGCTGCATGCTCTTGGTCAGGTAGCCGCTCGCACCGAGCTGCAGTGCCTGCCGTGCAATCGACACGTTCTCGTGCATCGAGAAGATCAGCACCTTCTGTTTCGGGAAGCGTGACAGGATGCGGCGCAGCGATTCAAATCCGCCCTGGCCCGGCATCGACAGATCCATCACCACCACATCCACACCGCGCGCCTGCAGGCGCTCGTACGCCTGCTCGCCGGTCGAGGCCTCTTCAACGACAGCGAGACGCGGATCGAGCTCCAGATAGCGCTTGTAGCCGGCGCGGACGACCGCATGGTCGTCAACCAGCATCACAGTGATCCGTTGTGCAGTGTGGGGCATGGCAGGGGTTCGGGTCTGGACTTGCAGTGCAACTATACCGTGTCAGCGGCGGCGCACATCAGACCGCAAAAAAATGGCGACCCTGCGGCCGCCATCAAAATGGGGAGTTCCTTAAAGAGAGAAAAAGCAGCGCTGTGCTCTGTCAGCGTGGCGCCAGCTTAGGGTTGGTAGGGATGCGCGTACAGGGCGAATTTTCATAAGCGGGTAGCGGATGAGAAGCCGAGGATCCGATATTGCACCGTCCAATGGCTTCGCGGCTGGAACCCGGTGGCGACGCCAATGCGGGAAACCAAATGCCAGAAATGGCGAATTTGGCAATCACAAAGCTCGATAGTGAAATTTTCACAGCGAATTCCGGCAATGCTGCCGATACAATCCGCCGACCAACAACAAGTGCCCGTTCAATCCCACAGACCACGGCGCCGCATCATCGGAGACATCCTTGAAAACCGCAGCCTCGCCATCATTCCGTCTCACCGTTCTCGCGCTGTCCATCGCCGGCCTGTTGAGCCCGGCCTTTGCGCAGGAAGACAGCAAGGAAAAGCAGCAAGAAAAACAGCTGAAGGCCGTCGAAGTGGTCGGCACCTCGCCGCTGCCCGGCCTCGGCATCGAAGAAGACAAGCTGCCGTATGACGTGCAATCGGTGAATGCCGAGCAGCTCTACAACAGCCAGACCATGAACCTGACCGAGTTCATGTCGCGCAATCTGTCGGGCGTGAACATCAACGACATTCAGGGCAGCCCGTTCCAGGCCGACATCACCTACCGTGGCTTCCGGCTGTCGGGCATTCTGGGTTCTTCGCAGGGCCTGTCGGTTTACCTCGATGGCGTGCGCGTGAACGAGCCTTTTGGCGACGTGGTGAACTGGGACATGATCCCGGAAGCCGCAATCAATAATGTGACGCTGGTACCGGGATCGAACCCGATCTATGGTTTGAACACGCTGGGTGGCGCGCTCGCGTTCACCACCAAGTCCGGCCTGACTGCGCCGGGCACCGAAGTGAAGCTGCAGGCCGGCAGCTTCGGTCGTGTGCGTGCGGATGTCGCGTACGGCAACAAGGACGCCGATGGCTATCACCAGTTCATTGCCGCGACCGGTTTCCGTGAGGATGGCTGGCGCGAGCATTCGTCGGGCAATCTCGGCAATGTGTTTGCGAAGATTGGCCGGCAACAGGGCGACAGCAACTGGGATCTGTCGCTGCTGGTCGGGCGCAGCACGCTGATTGGCAATGGTTTGCTCCCGAGCAGGAACTATGGCGAGGACAGCATTGATGCACCAAATTATGGTCGCGGTATGTACGAGAACAATCGGCGGTGGGTGTACACCCATCCCGACCGCACCCAGAACGAGCTTAACCAGTTGACGTTCAACCTGCAGAGAATGCTCGACGGCCAAACCGAGTTGGCTGCGATGGCCTATGTGCGGCATGCAGTACGAAAGGGCCTCGGTGGAGATGTTGAGCGAGAAGAGGTTCCCGGCATCCCAGTCACCTTCGAAAACGAGGGTGTGCTGAACCTGAACACCAGCACGCAGACCAGCTATGGCGGTAGCCTTAATTTCACAAAGGTGCTTAATTCGCATCAGATTACTGCCGGGATGAGCGCTGATCTTGCGCAGATGCGCTACGGCGCAGAGCAAGCGCAAGATTGCTATTTATCACCATCGCGTGGAGTCTCTGACTGTGCCCCGGCGGAAGGTACCGCTGGTGTTCGTGGAGGTTCTTATGCACTCGGTGTCTATGCGTCCGATACCTGGAGCATGAGCGAGCAAACTTTTGTGACTGGAGCAGCTCGCTTTAACCATGCAAACGTTCGTAACATCATCACGAATTATTTTGATGCGAGTGGTAATCGAATTTCCGCGACGGATCGCGCGAGGGAAAGCTTTGACTACAACAGCTTCAATCCATCGCTGGGTCTCAGTCACAAGCTCGCCCCTGCGGTTACCGTGTTCGGTAATGTCGGGCAGAGCAATCGTGTGCCGACAGTGATTGAATTGGGTTGTGCTGATAAAGACTATCCGTGTAGTTTGCCGACCGGGCTCCAAGCAGATCCCTATCTTAAACAGGTGATCGCGCGCACCATGGAATTTGGCTCGCGCTGGCGTGTGGATGCGACAGAGGTTACTGCGACCGTATACCGCTCGGAAAACACGAACGACATTCTTTTCCAGGCTGTCGGCACTAATCCGGTTCGGGGCTATTTTACGAATTTTGGCCGCACCCTTCGCCAAGGTTTTGACTTGAGTGCCCGCACCAGCTACGGATCGGTAATGCTGCAAGCTAGTTACAGCTATTTGCACGCAACGTATCAATCCGAGGGCCAGTTATTTGGCGGGGACGATGCGCAAATAGATATCAAGAAGGGTATGCGCATCGCTGGTTTGCCGGAGCACACGCTGCGCATTGGCGCTGATTGGCGTGCGATGCCGAAACTGACAATCGGTGGCAACATGCTTGCCACCTCCAGCATCATTACACAAGGCAACGAAGCCGGCGGTATTGGTGATGATGGGGAGGGTGACGCCAGTGTCAAGGGTTACTTCCTGATGAATCTGCACGCGAACTACGAAGCCAGCAAGGGCTTGGACTACTTTGCACGTATCAATAATGTCTTTGATCGTCGTTACGAAACCTACGGCATGATCGCAGCGTCCGGATTTGATCAGTATGGCGCAAATCTTGATCCGTCGATCGCGAACAATATCAGCCGCTTCGTCGCCCCAGGCGCACCGCGCAGCTTCATGGTGGGTGTCCGTTACCGCTATTGATTACTGAAGCCCGAACGGGAGCGGCAGCCGCTCCCGCTTTTTACCGGAGCTCGTCATGATTAGTTTCTGGTCGATGTTGTTGTTCTACGCAGTGATCGCAGCGCTGGTCATATCGGACGATGCAGAGACTGGCAAGCCTGAAAGACAGCGGGGGAGTGGTCGATAGGCTGGCGGGTCAGCCCGGAACGGGAATGTACATAACGGCGCCTAGGGCGCCGTTTTGCTTTGCTGGTACAGGGGTGGCCTGGCAGGGAGGGCGGAAACAGCTTGCTACTGATGCGCAGCCGCAAGCTGCTTCGGACCCTCGGTCAAGCGGTGTCTACTTCAAGTTGAGGATCAGCTCAGCGAGCGTGCGCGCATCGGCATCCGACACATGCGGCTGCGGCGGCATGATGTCTTCGCCCCAGACGCCGGTACCGCCGGCCTTGATTTTCTTGGACAGCGTATCGACGGCCTTGTCGTCGCCGGCGTATTTGGCCGCGACCTCGATCATCTTGGGGCCGTACTTGCGCTTGTCAATCATGTGGCAAGCGAGACAGTTATTCCGCTGCAGCATGGTCTGAAGCTTTTCGGTATCGGCAAGCGCGGGCTTGGCCACACCAACGAAACTCATGATTACCAGCGGTGCGATTAGGCGTCGCATGAATGTTCTCCCATAGGGTCAGTCAAAAAATCTTTATGTTTTCCCGGGTGGCGGGTTCCGGGTCGGCAGGCAATCGCCGCGCCACTGCAGCTACGCGTGATCATGCCATGCTGCCCGCGTAAAAAAACGCGCTGCCCGCAGGCAGCGCGTTTCTGGACAACGCAATGATCAGTTCGGCTTGACGCGATAGATCATGCCCGCAGCTTCATCAGCCACGTACAGGTCGCCGTCCGGACCGAGGGTCAGGTGACGGAAACGACCGGCAAACGTCGGCCACAGCAGTTCTTCACGCTTCGCCGACTTGCCATCCTTCGAGATGTCGAGCACGTCGATGCGGTTGCCCGTCGGGGTGCCATGGATACCGATGCCGGCATAGCCGACGACCATACGGCCTTCCCACTCTTTCCACTTCTTGCCGACCAGCCAGGTGCTGCCACACATACCCTGCGACAGGCCGTTGTTGTTCCATGCCGGCTTCATCGCGTTCGGGTAGGTCTTGGTGTCGGTCATGGGCATGAACGCTGCGCGCTCTTTCGGCGGCATCGCGCCCATCTGGTTCGGCGAGTAGCCGCAGTAGTCATCCGGGCAGTCCTTGCGGCCGCCGACGTTCGGGCGCGGGTCCCAGCCACCGTTGCCACCGTTTTCCAGCTTGGTGACTTCGTCGCTGTGCCACGGGCCGTTCTCGGAGATGTACGGCTCGTTGGTGCCAGGACGGAAGGAGATGCCCTGCGGGTTACGGTGACCGTAGGTGTAGACACGCGGGTCGAAACCAGCCGGTGCCTTGTTGCCCGGTGCCGCCTTGCCGTCACGGTCGACGCGCAGGATCTTGCCGCGCAGCTCGGTCGGATGCTGAGGACCAGCGCCGTTGTGGTTGTCGCCGATGGCCACATACAGGAAGCCGTCAGCCGGGCTGAAGCGGATACGGCCGCCGTTGTGCGCGCCCGGGCCACCGAACGGGTGGTTGGACTTCTTCGGCTTGTAGCCGAGGTCGTCGATGATGTCGACACGATCCGACACGCTCGACAGCGACGCATCCACTTTCAGGCGCATCACGACGTTGCTGTAACCGCCGTACTTGCGGTTGTTGCCCTGCGAGCTCGAGTACACGTAGATGTAGCGGTTCGATGCGAACTGCGGGTCGACGGCGACGCCTTGCACGCCAGCCTGACCATCGCAGAACAGATCATCGCCCACCATCGAGTAGCCGCTGGTGCCGGCAACGCCGAGCAGTGCGTTTACCTGGCCATTCGGTAGGCGGACCGACAGGCCCTTGCACTTCTCGGTGAAGAACATGGTGCCATCCTGCAGGAAGGCCATGTCCCACGGCGATTCTGCTTTCTGGAAATTTTCAGCAGTGACAGTCACCGCAGTGGCGGAGCCGCCAGCCAGCAGCCCAGCGGCTGCGAGCACGGCTGCCGGCGCGAAACGGCCAACGAGTGCCAGCGGAAAATCCGTCTTCTTTTTCATTTTGTCTCCTGTTTGAGTGGGGGATTTGCCGGCGATCGTGTTGTCGCTGGCAAGAACCTGCATCACAACGGTATGCGTCTGTTAGAGACGCATGGTGACCAGCAAGTTGCAGTGAACACTGATGCGCCACACTGCTCGTTGATGATCACGCAGCAGAATACAAAAAATATTATTTCGTTTCCACAGCCCAAAAAGTGCAGCATTCGCGACGCCGTTGCGGGCAAAGCCGCACATGAAAGATAGCGACCCGCGCTGAGTTGTTGAATATGTTGAAGATTTTCAACGCGCAAACCAAAC
>JACCDH011818872.1_pt1 | contig 31008 bp, 24 predicted proteins | sample 7442481 | NCBI WGS metagenome assembly JACCDH01 (sample SAMN15323433, study PRJNA562643) | freshwater metagenome | isolation source: river surface water | place: USA:Blue River Watershed | collected 2017-08-15
GCCAATAATTCAAAAACAAATGACGGCTCATCTTTTCATGATTTCTTGGAGCAAGTCTCTTGCCCTAAACAATTGTGCTTTCACAGTACCCAATGGCAAATCCATTTCTTCAGCAATTTCTTCGTAAGATTTTTCTTCAAAATAACGCAGCTCGATCATTCGCTTGTAGCGAGGTTTCAATTGATCCACAACACCGCGTATTTGACGAATCAATTCATCCTTTTGCATCCGTTCTGCTGGATTTAACTCCAAGTCCTTTACGGGTAACTCATAAGACTCTCCATCATCTCCTCTTGAAACTTGATGAATGCTAATGGACTTGATACGCTTTTTTCTTAAGAAATCGATACAATGGTTGGAAGCGATTTTAAAGAGCCATGTAGAAAATGCAAATTGCGGAGTATATGCTTCTAGCTTGGCAAATGCTTTGCTAAAGGCTTCAATGGTAAGATCTTCTGCATCTTCAGGATTCTGCACCATTTTAAAAACAGTGTAATACAACGAATCTTTGTATCGCGACATCAAAAAAGAATAGGCCTGCTGATCATTGGCCTTGGCTTTTTGAACCCAATGAAAATCCTCTTGGGCCTTGGAAGATAAATGCGCAATCAATTCCATTTCTGTGGTTTACGTATTAGATTACCAAAATAAAACCAAACATGTAAAACCTGCATTTGGAACTCGATGATGGGGGATAGAAATGCGATATCTACTGGTTGTTGGGTGAACTTCAAGAAACGATATGTACCCACAATCACCCAAATCCATCGCAACATAATCAGACCAAGAATGGGATACATCAGCGGTTGCAAGACAACTGCCATTATACAAAAGAAATAAAACCCAAACCAACTTAATGGAAGCATAAGCAATCTTCTTTTATCTGAAGATTTGTACAAAGGAGAAGTTGTAAAATGCCTTCTCTTTTGAAATTTCCAATCTTTGAATTTTCTTTTTGGCTCAGAAATGGTTTGTGCATCTTTTGAAAAAATGACGGCGCAATTTTGTTTGTTGGCAATTTGATTAATCAATAAATCATCATCACCTGAAAGAATGGAATAATTTGATTTAAATCCACCTACTTTGAAGAACAATTCTGAAAAATAAGAAAGATTTCTTCCAACCCCCATGTATGGCTTTCCGGCCTTGGCCAATCCCAGATAAGTCATGGCAACCATGGTATTATCCAATCTAACCAACTTATTGAACCAGCCTTTGTATTTGGCAAAAGGGGAGTATCCCAAAACAACACGGCGATCGTTCTTGTATGCTGAGGCAATCTCGCTGATCCATTGATTGGTGCGTGGATAACAATCTGCGTCAGTTAGGAGAACGATATCATGCTTTGCCGCTTTTATCCCCAATGTTAAGGCAAACTTTTTACCCTGCATGTTCTGCTTTTCTTCATCGATGTGAATGACATGCATTTTGGGGTAATTGATAGACAAAGCCTTTAAAATATCCGCTGTATCATCATAACTGGAGTCATTGACCACAATCAATTCAAAATTGGGGTAGTCTTGTTCCATGATTTTGGGGATATTCATCATGAGGTTCTTTTCCTCATTTCGGGCACAAACAATAACGCTAACGCCCAATTGTTTGATGGCCCGCTCTTCGCTTTTCTTTGAGACCAAAGGAAAAAAATAAACCACCCAGTTGTACAACTGAATGAGCCAAAACAAAACCGCCAATGCCCCTATGATCCAAATCCACAAAGGCATTTGATACACCGATACCGATAACCAATCCCAACTCATCCGTGCAAAAGTAACTTTAATCAAAGAAATTCAACAAAAAAGCCCCTTCAGTGAGGGGCTTTTTATTCACAATCTTGTTATCATTTACTTTTTCACCACCCAACGCAAATGGCTGATGGTATTGCCAGACTGAACAGCAATCATGTAAACTCCCTCTGCAAACTCACCTTGCAAATCCATTTGCTGCGTATTTCTAATCAACCATTGTTGATGCACCAACTCACCCAAAGCATTGTATACATTCACTTTTGCATCCTGTGACAATTCAGCACCGAACATCAAAGTAGAACGTCCATTTGATGGGTTAGGATACAATTGAATGTTTGAATTCTTGATTTCATCCAACTGAGTTGTAGAGCCATTGCAATCCTGGTTCGTTATTTCAATATTATCCAAATAAATATTGTTTCCGTAACCATTGTATCCTTTAAATTTCACATACAATGTGGCAAAGGCCATTCCATTCAAGTTAACACACTCTTGTCTAAAATCGCCTACAGCAGGAGTCAAGTAATCATTGGTACTAGCGGCAATGGTGGCCAAATCTGGACCGCCTTTGCGATAGACCTCAGACCATGTGTTTTGGCAATCTGTTGAAACCATTACCACCAATGAATCATCATAAGTATTGTTGTATTGACAATGGGCCACTTGAAACTTCAGTGAAGCCGCATTTGTAGGAACGGAGAAAGCTGGCATTGTAAATTCATCTACCTCTCCCTCTGCGTCATAATTGTAGCAATCGTATTTCAACATACCATTGCCGCCTATGGCCACCCTTTCCCATGTAGTTGCGTTATCTGGATTGGATAGCTGCCAATTGGCGTAAGGGAAATTGATCATTGCAATGTCATTGCTATAAGGCAAGGCTGCTGCGGATGCATTATCGATAAAGTTTATTGTGACCGTATTTGCATTATTATTAGCATTCTCGTCTGCACCATTGTTAGGATTGGTTACAGTTACTGTAATCCCATTGATTCCCGATGACAATGTAATGGCCGGTAAGGTGACTGTTGCTGAAGCTCCTTGAGCCAAATTCCCACTCCAATTATAGGATGAAACAGCACCGCCATTGACTTGATATTGAATCACACAGGTCGTTAAATTTTGTAACCCATTGTTGATTAAAGTAACATTGGGCGTAACCGAATTGTTGCAGGTTACAGCAGGAACGTTGGCGATACCACTCACCGCAGCATCTAAATTCACTTGAACAGCACCCTCTGGAAATCCATCCACAACCAATATGCCGGTATTTCCGGGATCCAACCATTCTTTCAGTCGTGTTGCTGCAGTTGCTCCAGCATCCCATGAAACACCAAAGCGGCCATATGAATCACCTTGTCCATTCTCAACACTGCCGCTGCATGCTGAATTACCACCGAACAATTGCCCTATGATTCTGTGATTTTGATCAAACAATGGAGAGCCTGAAGATCCTGGCTCAGTAATTCCATCATCCCATTGATCCACATCCCAAGTTTGCGCTCCTCCCCAATTCCCCTGGGTAACGGGGTCGTTTTCAAAAGAGATTTTTTTCAAGTCACCACTTGGATGGTGAATCCCGACTACTGAAGTTACTGTGTTGGCATCGGAGGCGTCCCAACCTGAATATTGAACATTGTAGCTTGCTGGCGGAACAGAATTCAATTCCAAAAGGCAAAAATCACTACCTGCATTTTTCGCACGCAACACACTGCCAGAAACGGTTTGGTTCGTTGGACCAGTATTACCGGTACAAGAAGCAGTTTCATGATTGAATACAAATACCCAACTACCGACATTCGCGGCGTAGCAATGATTGGCCGTGAGAAAATAAGGAGTTCCATCGTTGGCTGTATTGTTTACCAAAGCTCCGGTGCAAGAGGCGAAGCCTCCGTCCAAAATCAATGCTACTGCCTTCTTTTCGATTTGCCAATCTGCACCAACAGGACAATTCACGTTGTTATTACAATTTCCGCTTGTTCCGTATGGACCTCGTTGCTCCAAATCATCCGAAAGATGACTACTCAAAACCGTGCGGTAGCCATGAACAATGGTTCCCAGACTCAATTGCACTTCATTCATTCTTGAAATGGGAACCGACAACTCTATCACCGCTTGATCATCATGAATCAACGTTGTTCCGAGCACCTGAGCTTCTGAATTATTTTTTTCATTCAATTTTCCAATGAATTCGTCTCTGCTTCCGGCCCAGATAAACATTTCACATCCTTTGACCAAATGAAAATGGTTGAAAATAAAATTGATGGATTTCGCACCTGGGCATTGAATACCCAAAAACCATGTAGCTCGATTGTTGGATTCATCAAAAACCCAAAATCCACTGTTCTGCAAATTATAATCAACGTTGTGCTCAATACCAAAACGATATGGTGCCGACTTATCCAGATCTGTTACCGCATCCTCTGCGGATACAACCTCCATATTGGGGGCTGGAGTTTCAACAAAAGGAATAAATGAAGGCACAAGCTTAATTTGCCATCTTTGGGGCTCACCTCCAAAGGTTACTTGAGCTCTGGACGAATTCCAACTCACCATACCGGAAATCATCATTAAAACGATAAATATTCTATTCATACATGTAATTTGATGCAATATAAATATCAATCGCGATGTTCCAATTATTTTAACTCTCCAAATGACAATTATCAATCAAAAAAAAAGCTGCATCTTTTGGATGCAGCTCTTCAATCATTCATTAAAAGCTATTGTTTAACGAAACGTTTTACCCAACGGTTTTCGTTATCCGAGACCTCCAAATAATAAATACCAGAAGCCAAATGCTGAACATTCAGGCTATGACCAACAGACGAACCAATCCATTGACCTTGTTCTATTCTTTTTCCGTCCACAGCGTGTATGCTGTAATGTACTGAAGAAATAACAGAAAGATTATCCATGGTCATAAAAACATTCAACACATCTGCAACTGGATTCGGGAAAAGCTTTACTGTGGTTTCCAACAATACCATTCCGGGATTCTCGTCTTGCGGATTGTTGTCATTGTACATGCATGTTCCATCATCCTCGGTAGCTGAAGCATTGTAATTTAATGCTGTAGAATCCATACAACCCATGACCGCTGTGCCGCAATTAGAAAGAATGCTGTACATCCCTGCTTGCTCGCTTCCCCAATTCAAACCGCCATAAAAATCACCATATCCGAGGCTGTTGGAAATGAAAACATAACCACCGTTCCAGCCATCACCCCAACTATCTTCCATCTGAATCGTGTAACAATCCGGTGCAAGGCAGGCAAAGTCTACTGAGTTAGTGTTGTTCAACTCACCTTCAAATTCAAAAACAACGTCTCCGTTCGACGCCAAAATGGAATAAGACATCTCATCGGCCCAAAAACCCGTCATGGTCTGAATATAAGACCAACCATATGGACAATTTTCACTGAATACACATGATTCATCGTCAATGTTGGCTATGGCATTATAATTCATCGCCGACACGTCAGTGCAACCCAAAATGGTCATTTGACAATCGATTGTATTGATGGACAACATCATAGAGTCAGATGAACCAAAATTCAAATAAGGTGTTGCAAAGGCCGTTGGATTTCCGTTCAGAAAGATGTTTAAGGTAGTTCCGCCCCAACCGTCTCCGAAGTTGTCGATTAAATCCGTATAATAACAGCCATCATTTAAACAAGCATAGCTATCACTGCTTCCAAAAGAGTATGCCGCATAATTGCCGTTATTGTCATACAATGCAATTGAACTTTCGTTGGCAAAAACATCACCTGTCCAGTCAAAGAAAATCAAATTCATTGAACCGCAAACATCAGGCATGATGCAAGAGCCATCGTCATTCATCGCATCTGGGTTATAATTCAAAGCATTCATTTGCGTACATCCATAAACTGGATAAACGCAGCTTCCATCATTGATATCGGCATTGGAGTCGAAATTGCTGGCTGAAGCATCTGTGCATCCATACGTGATCACATTACCACAAGACCCATTGACGCTGAAATCCTCCATCTCAATTGTCAAAGTAGGATCCAAGCTTTCATGAATGATTTGCACTCCACCCACATTGATCCAAAAATATCCATTGTACCAACTCTGATTTCCTGCATTATTGGTCATAATTGCTGTGTAACACATTTCAGGATCCAAGCAAATATCAGTATTATAGATGGCCACATTATTCATTAATGGCGAAGTAAACACTACGACATTATTGGAGTCCACGATATTGAGACTCACCTCGTTGCCATTGCTAAAAGTACAGATATACAAATGCGCGTTGGTCCCATTGTTACAATAAACACAACTGCTGTCTAAAACCCCTGCATTGGGGTTAAAATTGATGGCTGCAGGATCAGTGCATCCAGCATACAAACAACTTCCATCACTGGCGATGGCTGCCGCATTATAATTGGCCGCATTGGGGTCCGTACATCCATAGACAACACTGGCACTGGTACAATCCGATGTGTTGATGGCAAGTGCAAACATCAAGTCCGAACCAGTACCCAATGTTCCAGAAAACATGACCACACTATCCACCGTTATGCTCATGCTACCGCCGTTCCAACCATCACCAAAAGTATCATGCAAGTGAACGGTATAGCAACCGTCCGGCAAACATTCAGTATTAAAATAAGAACCGTTATTTTGATAAGTGCTACTTGACAAAAACACTTGTCCATCAGCTCCAAAAATGGACCATTGTATTTCATTTCCGAAAATTGATGTAACAGTATTCACGCTGACATGGTTCAAACTGTCTGGGCAGAGAGACTGAGCCAATACTTGTTTCGTTGTACCGAAAAACAACATTGCAATAAAAACCAAGAATAGATTCTTTTTCATAAGTTTCAATTAATCGACTCGAAACTAGAATAAAAAAATCAATCTGCTGGAATAAAAACTGGTTTTAACATTTCTGTCCCCAACCAGGACATTACACCACTCCCCATTAGTCGATAATCGTGCTCATTCAATTTCGTGTAAAATGCCAAGAACTGCCCTTCTGCTATGGCCCGTTGAGGGGCGTCAAAATGAAAAATAATGCCCCAATCAGAAATCCATAAGGTGGCCAATTCCAGTGTCTGTCGGTAACGCACTTGCGCCCATACGCGCTGCCCTGAAAACAATCGCTCACCATTCAACAGCTGTAAATCTTTTTGTTTTACCAAAATACATGATCTGTAGAGCGCGCTGTGATTTTCCCCTTGTCCCACGTAAACCGAATTGTTGGTGGTATCGGTATGAAGGATAAATAAGGGGTCTGCAAATCCTCCAATGTTCAAACCTTTCCGCTGACCAACGGTATAATAGTGGGCACCTTGATGCTTTCCAATCCATTTCCCCTTGATTTTGGTCCAATCTATAGACAAAACACTATTGATCATGGCATCCCAATCACCGGAATTACAGGTTGATTTCTTTCGCAAAGCAAAGTAATCGTCCTCTTGTATGAGAATTACATTTCCCTCCTTGGGTTTAAGTTGTTGTTGAAGAAAATCAGGCAACCGAACCTTTCCTACAAAACAAAGACCTTGAGAATCTTTCTTGGCTGCCGTAGGCAATTGTATTTCATTGGCAATGGACCGAACCTGAGATTTCTGAAGATGACCTATAGGGAAAAGAGCCTTGGCCAATTGCGACTGAGAAATTTGAGATAGAAAATAGCTTTGATCTTTATTGGCATCCAACCCATTCCACAGCTCAAACTGACGTGTATCTTCATTCCAATGCTTTCTGCAATAGTGCCCAGTGGCCACGAAGTCAGCACCCAATTGTTCAGCCGCCTTCAAAAAAACATCAAACTTAATTTCTCTGTTGCACAAAATGTCGGGGTTGGGAGTTCTACCTGAAGCGTATTCCTCAAACATATAGTTTACAATGCGCTCCTTGTATGCCGCACTCAAATCCAGAACCTGAAAAGGGATACCCAAGTGCTGAGCAACAAGCATGGCGTCATTGCTATCGTCGATCCAAGGACACTCGTTGTTAATGACCACGGATTCATCATGCCAATTGCGCATAAAAATACCAATCACTTCATACCCAGCTTGCAACAACAAGTGAGCTGCTACACTGGAATCTACACCCCCTGACAAACCGACAACAACACGCTTTTGTGACATTGCACAAAAATAACAGATAAATTTCATTGAAACGAGGCAACCATCAATAAGATTTTCGTCACTACCTTAGTGAAGTGCCGGAAAACAGTTTCATTTTGGATTTAGTCTCGGGAAGTGCCCGAGGAGATATTCGCTCACAAGAGTTGATATACAAAATGTTTGCTGGTAAAATGAAGGTGGTTTGCATACGTTATTTGAAATCAAGAGAAGACGCTGAGGATGTTCTCCAAGAGGGCTTTATTAAAATATTCAATATTCTTCAACAATATTCTGGAAATGGATCTTTTGAAGGTTGGATGAGAAGAATATTTGTTAACCTGTGCATTGATACCATCAGAAAACAAAAGAAAATCTCCTTTGTCTCTGATGACAAAATGGAAATTGCGGACCAAAACAATGACCATACCGAGTTAGAAGATAGCCTACCCGATTTCACACCCGAGGATGTTTTAAAAGCAATGGAGACATTGTCCCCTGTATACAGAACCGTTTTTAACCTCATTGCTTTTGAAGATTACACGCATCAGGATGTAGCAGATAAATTAGGCATATCCATTGGAACGAGTAAAAGCAATTACTTTAAAGCAAAGAAAAATATTCAGCGCATCTTGATTAATCATAACCCCAAGTAAAAATGAGCGACAAGCAGTTTGAGGATCAATTAAAAAAGAAGTTTGAGGATTACGAAATACCCGTAAGCCATGGTTTGTGGACGAACATTTCCAAAGGATTGGGAGGGAAATCGGTGCTTATCTCCGCTTCTTACAAATGGCTCATTGCCGGTATGATTGTCGGCGGGGGTGCCATTGGAACTTATTTAACATTAAGCAACAATCATGGAGGCTCGTCATTCATTTCACAATCAGAACAAACGAAAAGTGAGTCTGATAGCGGCGTTCAAAAGAAATCAAATATTGGTTCTACTGACTATTCCAGTGAAGCCTTTGATGAAGTAAATGGTGCCAATGATGCTTCAACATTTACTGAAACTTCTTCCGGATTAAATAACAACTATTCGACAGAAAAAACAGTCAGCGGAAGCAGCAACTCAGAAAAGGGAACATTCAGCAAGGACAATCCAATCGAAACCAGTACTTTTTCCACTGCAAAAACCCATTGTGTTGGCGCTGAAGTTTCTTTCAACTCGCCTTCAACTCCAGATGATGTGAGCTTTCTGTGGAATTTTGGAGACGGTAGCTTTAGCAATGAATCCAATCCAAAACACAAATACCTAAACCCAGGAACTTATATTGTTTCGTTGTCCGTTTCAGGTTCTAAAAGCGCTCAAATCAATACCATGAACATGAGTGAGACCATTACGATTTTAACGACACCAAAAGCGGATTTTGATTGGTCTTTCAACAATGTTGAATCTGGAAATCCTGTTGTATCCATCAACAACCAAAGTGAAGCAGCCGTCAATTTTGAATGGACTTTTCATGACGGTAGAAAGAGCAATGAATTTACGCCGAGTAAAGTCATTTCATCCAGCGGTAATTTCCCCATTTCCATTACTGCTATTCATGAAAACGGTTGTAAAGACACCAAAATCAAATATGTTTCCATCAATGACAATTCAAGCATAAATGCGCCTTTACAAACATTGGCCGGACAGGGGTTCATGCCGCAGGGCTTGATGGATTTCAAAGGGAATTTCACATTGTCGGTATATGATAATGGTAAGAAAATTTTCGAAACCAAAACCATCAAAAGACCATGGACAGGAATTGATGCCAATGGCAGATACCATGAAGTAAACAAACAGTATACTTGGATTTTGATTACCCGTGACAATGTAAAAGGCGCCTCCAATTACTACTCAGGAAAAGTATTGCTGAAACCTTAACCAAACCCTATATATCAATCTAGTATGAAATGGGGCTTCGGCCCCATTTTATTTTAACTTACATGCAACATTTTTTCAGTTATATTTGTCTTGAAATTGCATGATTATTTTAATTGAGCATTGAAAAAAATGAGAAAGATATTTTTGTTCCTATTCGTTGTATCTTGTGTCAACAGCATGTACAGCCAATTACAAGTGACATTTAATGCCGCTGCCAACAACCAAACCTACACCGTTTGTGATCCTGCTGTAGGTGAGACTGCTGGAATTGTGGCGTCAGGAGGAAACTCTAACCCCGTATACTCCAATGGAGAAAACGTAACCGTGACATTCTGTCCATTTACTCCAGGGGATGCCATTACAGCCACCTTTCCTATTTTCAATTTATCGACAGTGGATACCCAACCAGGTAACGGAAACAATTCTGATCAAATGACCATTTACGACGGTCCAAACACTTCTGCTCCCACTTTAGGAAATTATGGCGGAACTGCTATTCAAGGAACCAATATTTCAGCAACAATAACCAATACCTCTGGATGTTTAACATTTCAATTCGTTTCGAACGATCAAGGTACTGGAACATTTTCAGGTTCAGTTGCTTGCTCTACCCCTTGTGACCCTCCCCTTGCTGGAGGAATTTTACTCAATGGAGAAAATGGCGCAACTGATTTCATCAAAGTGTGTATTGGCGAAGAAGTGCAATTTCAAGAAACCGATTCAGACGGCGCATTAGGGTACGACTTAATTAGTTACACTTGGGATTTTATGGATGGAACAAGTGCGGTAGGTACAGACAACGGAACTGTAACCCACTCATGGAGCCAAGAGGGCCAGTACTTTGTACAGCTTTTTGTCCAAGATAACAATACGGATAATGTTTGTACCAATACCAATTTTATTTCGCTGGAAGTATTGGTTGCCCCTCATCCTGAATTCATCAATTTCCAAGAAGACGTAGAAATTTGTTTGGGTGAAACCGTGAGCTTTACGGCTCAACCGGATATTTACGAAGTGACATGGACGGGATTTAACGGTTCTCAAGAAATTGAGGAGGGCTGCTTTACCGATGATCAATTGGGTGTTGCGCAAGACGTCCAAATTTATCAAACAGGTTTCCTCGCGGGTACAATGATTGAAGATACAACGGATATTTTGGATATATGTTTTGAAATGGAGCACAGTTTCATTGGAGACATCGTTGTAATTCTTTCCTGCCCCAATGGGCAAAGCATGACCTTCCACCAACAAGGAGGGGGTGGCTTAAATCTGGGCGAGCCAAACCCTGCTACCAATATGGATGAATTTCCTTGTAATGACCCAGCTGTAATTGGCGTCCCTTACGAGTATTGTTTCGCCCCTGGGCAGAATCAGACTTGGGTTGAGTATGCCAACTCTGGCGCTGGCACGCAATCATTGCCTGCTGGATCGTATCAACCTGTTCAACCTTTTTCTAATTTGGTGGGCTGCCCCGCTAACGGGATTTGGACTTTAACCATTGTAGACAATTGGGCCGTGGATGATGGTCAAGTCTTTTCATTCTCTTTGAACTTGAATCCTGATTTTTATCCACCAGTTACTGAATTTACACCCGACATTGGGATTGATGCCAGTCAGAGCTTCTGGAACCAAGGCTCTTTGCCCAGTTACGCCTCAATCAATGATAACAATGCCGATGAGATATTAATCGTTCCCACAACTGCTCCTTCAAGTGATGTATTTACGTATACCGTTGTAGATGATTTTGGTTGCTCAAACAGCACCTCTTTTACCGTTACAACTTTCGAAGCACTTCAGGTAACTGCTGGTTCTGACTTGCAATATGCCTGTGGAAACCTTACTTTAGAGGGTGCATTTGTTGGTGTCCCTTCTTGCACCGAGTGTATGGACAATTTCAACTTCCCCTATGGACCCAATGCAAACATTTTAGAAACATATTGTCCAGATGCAACCGATGGAACAATGATGGCCATCACGCTAGGGGGCTCAGTAGAAACCTGTTGTGACTTGGTTCAGATTTATGATGGGCCGACGAACGCCAATCCGGTGCTCTATTCATGGGGCCAAGGCACAGGACAACCCGCAACTCTAAATCCACCCCAACAATACGTTTCAACAGACCCTAGTGGATGTATTTCATTCTCCCTAGTTTCTGACGGAAGTGTGCAACCCGTGATGACTTTAACCATCACAGCTTTCGATCCTTCAGGAGTAGAAATTGGTGGTGGTCCCGATTACACCTTTCAGTGGACGCCTCCTACTTTTCTAAATGACCCTACCGATATCCAACCTGAAGCATCCGGTGTAACCCAAGCCACAACATACACATTGACTGGCTTTCCTACCGGACATCCCGCTTGTGCATCCTCCGATGTCATGGATATCACCATTAGTCCTCTTGGAGATCCTGGAATCAGCACCACTCCGCCCATCTTCTGTGATAACCTTAGTGCACCCATCAACATTTTCAATCTTTTGGATGGTAATCCCTCCAATGTGAATGACTCTTGGATTATGCCGGATGGCAGCACCTTCTCGGGAGCTAGCACGGATATCAGCTTTGATGTAACATCAGCCAGTCCTTCTGACGCGACCTACCCTACTTATGTTTTCACCCATGAGGTAAGTTTAGGCACATGTTCCACAGAAGCCACCGTAACCATCACCGTCACTGAGCCATTGACAGCCTCGGTCACAGGCAATCACGAAATCTGTGATGATGCAGAAACCGACTTGGAAGTTTTAACTACCAATGATGGATTAGCGCCTTATTTTTATCAATGGTCCTTTAATGGAACCAACATCGCGGGGGTTGAAGATTTAATGAGCTATATACCAGATCAAACAGGCGACTATTGTGTTACCATCACCGATGCTTGCAACCACGTTATTCAACCTTGCGTAAATGTCATCGTTAGACCCAAGGCACCGGTAACCATGGAAGCACTGACCTATGCGCAATGCTGGCCAGATCCATTCAACCTGAGCATCACTACAGATCCTGCATTGTACCAAGATTCTTATTGGGAAATTAGCAGTGGACAAACTTTCATGAACATGCCTGACCTGAACCTGCAAATGGAAAACCCAGGTACGTATGATGTCAGTTTAACTTTGGAAGACGATTTGGGCTGTATTTATGACACCATCATTTACAACTACATCGAGTCTTACGCTCCTCCTACAGCGGGATGGTTGGCCAGTGAAGATGAAGTCAGTTCTTTTGACCCATTGGTTTCTTTCACCAATATGACAGAAGGAGATATCGTTACTTACAACTGGACTTTTGACAACGCCAACGATCAATTCTTCTCACAAGAGTATGAACCCTCCTTTACCTATCCTTTCGGCATTGGGGGCAATTACGAAGTTGAACTGCAGGTTATAGATGTTAACGGATGTATAAGCGTAGCAACCGGAAATATCGAAGTTCAAGAGCCTTTCTTGTTTTTCATTCCAACAGGATTTACACCCAACGGAGACAATATCAATGACGCCCTTCAAATTGTGAGTAACGATTTGGATGAATCTGTTTTTGAAATGACCATCTTCAACCGTTGGGGTCAAACCGTGTTCCATACCAATGATCCCAAAATGCCTTGGATGGGTCAACAAATGGATAGCGAGTACTATGTGCCCAATGGTGTTTACATGTGGAACGCCACGGTGCGTTCAAAAGCAACTGGTGAAAAGAAAGAAGTCAATGGTACCATCACCATTACAAGATAATCGGAAATGAATCAAATAAAAAAGGGAAGCGCTGCTTCCCTTTTTTATTCTTGTCCTTCCAATTACATCTTATCGGGCATCTGAATACCCAATAGCGACATACTGCTGCTCATGCATCGACCTGTTAAATCGGTTAATAGCAAACGGAATGTCCTTACGTCTTGATTCTCCTCACGCAAGATGTTACAATGCTGATAAAACACATTGAACGCCTTACAAACCTCATAAGCAAATGCAGCCATCACTGAAGGGTCGTATTTTTTTACCGCCTCCGCCAGATAATCCGGATAAGCGTATAGCAACTGAATCAATGCCCTTTCCTCTGGGCCCATTGCAACTGAATCATTATTCCAATTCTTCGAGTCATTACTCCAATTGGCCTTGCGCAAAAGCGCCTGTGTTCTGACATAACCATATTGAATAAACGGCCCCGTGTTGCCATTAAAGTCAATACTTTCTTGGGGGTTGAACATCATGTTCTTTTTCGGATCAACACGCAACAAAAAATACTTCAATGCTGCCATTCCTATTTTCTGATAAGTGACCTCCTTCTCCTCAGGTGATAATCCATCCAACTTCCCTTGTTCCTCAGCCATCAATCGTGATTCCCCCTTCATGGTGTCCATCAAATCAGCGGCATCAACAACAGTTCCTTCCCTGCTTTTCATTTTGCCCTCAGGCAACTCCACCATTCCATAACTGAGCTGGTGGCAGGCATCTGACTGAGCCCACCCCAACTTGGCCAAAATCTTGAATAAAACTTTGAAATGGTATTCTTGTTCATTGCCCACCGTATAAATCTGTGCCGCTGTATCAGGGTAATCTTCAAAACGCAAAATGGCGGTTCCAATATCTTGTGTGATATACATGGCTGTTCCATCTTTTCTCAGAACCGCCTTTTCGTCTAATCCGTCATTGGTCAAATCAATCCAGGTACTGCCATCCGCCTTCTGAAAAAATACGCCCTTGGCCAAGCCTTTCTCCACCTCTTCCTTTCCTTTAAGATAGGTTTCACTCTCAAAATACAATTGATCAAAATCAACTCCCATATTTTGATAGGTCACCTCAAATCCTTTGTAAACCCATCCATTCATCATCTTCCAAAGTGCAGTAACTTCTTCATCACCGCTTTCCCATTTGCGAAGCATTTCTTGCGCTGCAATCATGGATGGTGCCATATTCTCCGCCTCCTCTTTGGACTTTCCATCTGCTATCAATTGCGCCACTTCCGACTTGTATTGTTGATCAAATGCCACGTAATATTTACCGACCAATTTATCTCCCTTTAAACCAGAAGACTCAGGGGTTTCATGCAATCCTGAAGCCTGCCATGCATGCATGCTTTTGCAAATGTGAATACCGCGGTCATTGATGATCTGCACCTTGGTCACTTTATGACCAGCCGCCTTCAAAATTTCAGCCACAGCGTATCCCAAAAAGTTATTGCGCAAATGACCCAAGTGTAACGGTTTATTGGTATTGGGAGAGGAATACTCCACCATAATTCTGGGCTTTGAACCTTCTGCCTGCCATCCCCAGTGATCTTGTCCCAACATATATTGAAAAGATTGAAACCAATAACTATCGTGGATGACCAGATTCAAAAAACCCTTCACTACATTAAACCCTTTGACTTCAGGACAATGCGAAACGAGATATTCTCCAATCACAGTACCCAATTGCTCGGGACTTTGCTTGACAAATTTTGTAATGGGAAAAACCACCAAAGTAGTATCGCCCTCGAACTCTTTTCGTGTATCTTGAAACTGTACACTCTGCTCGGAAAGTGTCACTTCAAATGACTGGGAAACGGCCTGCACCACATAAGGAAACAGGATTTGATTGATGTTATTCATGCTATAATTCGTGATGCAAAGTTAAGAAGGCTGTACCTTTGTTGCATGCGCAATTCAAAAGACTCTATCCTCCACAAAATAGAGGATGCCATTGAGGACATTAAACAAGGAAAAGTTGTTATCGTCGTAGACAACGAAGACCGCGAAAATGAAGGAGATTTCATTACTGCAGCGCACAATGTATCTCCAGAAATCATCAACTTCATGTCAAAAGAGGGGCGCGGATTGATATGCGCCGCCATTACACCCGCGCGAGCCAATCAATTGGACTTGCCATTGATGGTTACCCACAATACAGACCCCAACAAAACAGCCTTCACCGTGAGTGTTGACTTACTGGGTCATGGCTGCACTACAGGCATCAGTGCCCATGATCGGGCCAAGACCGTGCAGGCATTGATCGATCCCGCCACTACACCTCGAGACCTTGGTCGCCCAGGGCACATCTTTCCGCTCATCGCCAAACCAGAAGGCGTGCTTAGAAGACCGGGTCATACTGAAGCCACCATTGACCTCGCGCGTTTGGCCGGATTTGAGCCCGCTGGTGTTTTGGTAGAAATCATGAATGAAGATGGCTCCATGGCGCGCCTTCCACAACTGCTCGAAATCGCAGAGAAACACCAGCTCAAAATCATTTCCATCGAAGATTTGATTGCATACAGAATGCAATCTGAAAAACTGATTATTGAGACCGAAAGAGCTCCCTTCCCCACTCCGTTTGGTAATTTTGTGTGTTGTACTTTCAGACAAAACATCACGGGTGAGAGACACATTGCTTTTGTTATGGGAGAATGGAATGATGACGAAATTATTCCCGTTCGTGTTCACAGTGGCCGTCCAGAAAAAGATCTTTTAGAATGGATTCAACATGGAGACCATGGTGCGTTGGGAAAAGGATTAAAGGCCATTCAAAAAGAAGGAAAAGGCCTTCTCGTCTATATGCACGCCTCATCAACGTCAAACACTAGCCCTTCCATGGATGATCGGGATTATGGAACCGGGGCACAAATCATTCGCGCGTTGGGAATCAGAAAAATGAACCTGCTCACCTTGCATCCCATAAAAAGAACCGCATTGAGCGGGTACGGAATTGAAATATTGAATTATCTACCCTATTAAAAATGAACAAGTCTGAAATCATTGCTCAATTTGACCCCAATAGTGCGGGGCTCAAAGATGCCAACATTTATGGCCTTCCCTTTCAAAATGAAGATTGTGACATTATCATTATTCCTGTTCCATGGGAGGCAACAGTGAGTTATGGCAGTGGAGCTGCTCTTGGACCCGAGCACATATTTGAAGCCAGTTTTCAAGTCGACTTGCACCACCCACAATTTCCTGATCTATGGAAAAAAGGCATTGGTATGGACAGCATACCTGAGCACATCAAAGAATTGAGCAACTTGGTACGACCCAAAGCTGAGCAAATTATCTCCATGCATGAAGAGGGTTTAGATATTTCACAGAGCGCTGAAGGACAGCAGTTACTGCATGAGGTAAATGAAGCATGTGAGACCATGAACAACTGGGTTGAAGAACGAACAGAATTCTGGATGGCCCAAAATAAAAAGGTAGCTTTATTGGGAGGAGATCACAGCACCCCATTGGGCTATTACCGCGCGCTACACAAGAAGTATGGAAAGTTTGGTATACTTCACATTGATGCACACATGGATTTGCGCATTGCCTATGAAGGATTTGAGTATAGTCACGCCTCAGTCATGTACAATGCGCTCAAAAATGAGCAACTCACTCAGTTGACCCAAGTAGGAATTCGTGACTATTGCGCACAAGAAGAACAAGTTGTTAAAGACAACAGCAGCAGAGTAGATGTTTTTACCGATTTCAAAATGCAATCCCAGCAATTTGAGGGTGATACTTGGAAAATGATTTGTGATGAAATCATTGAAACGCTTCCTGAAAATATCCTGATCAGTTTTGATATTGATGGTTTTGATGCAACACTTTGTCCCAATACAGGCACACCGGTTCCTGGAGGACTCAGTTATGCGCAAGCGTTGTATTTGCTCAATGCCGCAGCGCAAAAAAGGAATTTACTGGGATTTGACTTGGTTGAGGTTGCTCCTGGAGGCGATGATTGGAATGGTAACGTAGGCGCGCGCATACTTTTCCATTTGTGCGGATTGTTGAGTCAAGAAAAATGAGGCTGCTTTTAAACATTCTGATTCTCTGCTTTTATCCCATTTGTTTTATAGGACAACAAGAATTGAAAGAATGGGAAGGAGATTGGAAAGGAGAAATGTCTGTATACAACAACGGAGAGGTTAAATTTATTGTAAAAACACAAATGCACATTCAGCCTTCAACCCGGTGTAAAAACTGTTGGGATTGGCTGACTTCTTATTATAGAGATTCCTTAACCGAAAATGTAGGAGTAGTCGTCAAAGATTATTGGATGGCATTGGATTCCATCAATGGCCATAACATGATTCTGCATGAACCTGATCAAGATGGTATTGACATCCATTTTCAAAAGATGGGTTCAATGATTATGGGGAGTTACAGTATTTCAGCCTTTGATGCGTTGGGCAACGACAATCCCGAAAAACAAATCATTTATTACAGTCAATACCAATTGGAAGGCGACGTCTTAACTTTTGATCTTTCATTTTTTGAATATGATTTGAGTAAATTCGGGATAGATGAACTGAATAGCAATGTAGGTGCAATGCAGCCTATGGGAAAACAGCGATCCGTTCTATATCGGGTTAAAAAATAAAAAAGGGCCGCATCTTTCGATACAGCCCTTGCATTGTGCAAAATTGGATTAATCCTTACGCCGCAGCTTGGGATACCACTTTGAATTTGTCTGTAAAACTTTCCCAGTCAAAAAGGAAATTGGCCATGATTTCGTCCATTCTCTTCAAGAATAAAGGATTGGGCGTTTGCATCATCTTGAAGTAATCCTGTTGATAAGCATTCAAGTTGTATTTAAAGAACACCGCCTTTGACATGGCATACAAAGTATTTTTAGATGGTGCATTGATGCGTGACATCATCTCTTTGTATGTATTCAAAATATTGGTGAACTCAGAAACTGAAAGGTCAAAAACTGGAGCCAACTTTTGGCTGGCTTCAAAAATAATCTCTTGATCTTGACCTGCAGTAAAATACTTTGGCAACAAATTAAAGTTTCCTGCAATGACAATCATCAAAAATTTGCCACTGTCATCTTTTCTAATTGGAGGTGTGGTTACAAATTCAGGGCAATAAGCAATGTATTCCGCAATGCTGTCAAATCCTTCCTCAACACTGTTCAATATGGCATTCACCAAATGATGCGCAACGCGCTCCGTATTCAATTTCTTTTTTCCAAAAAGCTGTAGCATGGGCTTAATATTATTTTAACTTTTGGTTTTCTCAAAAATAGACGGCGTATCACCCCTTATTCTGTTTCGCCTCACAAGACATTTCAACAGAGTTATTCACCGACTTATTCATCAACTAAGGTTCATTATTGTTACTTTTGCCACATAGCATAAAGAGATGGATACCAGAATAATCAAGTTTTTAGTAGCAGCGTTGGCGTTGTTTTACACGACAACCTTATTTATGAATGGATCATGGGGAACCGGTATTTTCATGATTTTGGTAAGTGCCGTTTTGGTTTTGGTCTGTTTTAGAAGCACACGTTTGATCGTTGTCTTTTACTACATGCAACGTCAAAATCTCGAAAAAGCCAAATCTTGGCTTATGAAAATCAACCCGGACCGACTTTGGAACAAACAAAAAGGTTATTACTATTTCTTGTTGGCCACAGCTGACATGCAGAACCAAAGCATGGCCAACAGTGAGAAAAATCTTCGCACGGCGCTGAACTATGGCTTGAGAATGGACCACGACAAAGCGGCTGCCTACTTAAACCTATCTGTTTTAGCAGCCAACAAGAGAAAAAAGCGCGAGGCCATGATGCATCTGAATGAAGCCAAAAAGTTTGACACCAAAGGTTATTTGAAGAAAGACATCAAAGAAGTGCAAAGAATGCTCAACAGCATCTAAGCCTTTTTTTGTTTGGCCATATACAATTGATGCACGGCACAGCCCGTGCATTTTGTTTTATTCTCCTTCCACATGGCATAGAACATTCTCAAAAGATAAAATGCCGCCCCGACTACAGTTAATATGGCCAAAATATTTTGTGTCATAAGAACAAGTGATAGGTAACCCATGCAGAAAGATAGGCCAAAACACCCATGTATATCACCTGAATAATCGGCCATTTCCACGATGTGGTCTCACGCTGAACTACCGCAAACGTGGCCAAGCATTGCATCGCAAAAACATAAAATACCATCAAGGATAATCCACTGGCGATGTTGTAGGTCGGCTTGCCCAAGTCTTCGTTAAAATCCTTGCGCATCCGATCCAATAGCCGACTGTTGTCTTCAAAATCTTGACCTACACTGTAAATGGTGGCCATTGAACCTACAAACACTTCCCTAGCTGCAAATGATGTGATAATGGCAATACCCATTTTCCAGTCATATCCCAATGGTTTAATGACCGGCTCAATCCAATGTCCCAAAATACCGATGTAGGAATTTTCAAGCTTGGCGGCCATTAGCATTTCAGACTTTGCTTCTTCTGTCAAACCTAAATCTCGCGCCTTAGTCACGATGTCTTGCTCGGCATGCTGTAACCGCTCTGTTGGACCAAATGAAGCCAAAGCCCATAGAACGATGCTCAGCGCGACAATTACTTTACCGGCGTCCAAAACAAACACCTTTACTTTCTCTACCACCGTAATTCCGACTTGACGCATCAACGGTGGTTTCAATGAAGGCATTTCCATTACCATGAATCCTTGGTGCTTGGCTTTCAAAACCCATTTAAATACCATGCTCATCAATAAGGCGGCTATTAAACCCAAAGCATACAATGCGAAAAGCACCAAACCTTTCAGATCAATCCACCCCAGCAGATTGCCTTCGGGAATTACCAATGAAATGAGTAAGGTATAAACAGGAATGCGCGCGCTACAACTCATAAGAGGGGCAACCAAAATGGTTATCAACCGATCACGTCCATTGGAAATGGTCCGTGCCGACATTATCCCTGGTATGGCACAAGCCACACTGGACATCAATGGCACAACGGACTTTCCATTTAGGCCAAAAGGACGAACCAATTTGTCCATGATGAATACCACCCGTGACATGTAGCCTGTTTCTTCTAGAATGGACAAGAAGAAAAACAAAAACGCTATTTGGGGGACAAAGGTCACTACCCCACCAATGCCGGGGATTAAGCCCTCAGCAATCAAATCGACAAAAATACCCGAAGGCAAATATTCTTTTACTGCACTGCTCAATTGAACAAACCAACCATCTATGAAATCCATCGGCACAGAGGCAAATCGGAAGATGAACTGAAAAATCACAAACAGTACCAAGGCAAAGATGGCATATCCCCATACAGGATGAATCAACAACGAATCCCATTTTGACTTATGAAACAACTGCTCTTTGGCCTGCGCTCCTTTAAGGGGAAAGTTATCCTTAATCCAGGCGTATCGCTTTTGGGTATTGGTCACTTGGCCTTCCAAGTTCTCCTGCAACTCTCTCAAGTCACCCTCAACGATTGGTTTTCTTAGATCCACAGCATTGTGAAATTCAGCAATGGCCGATTTCAATTGTTCAATGCCTTCTCCGGTTCTGCCGTTCACGTCCACCACAGGGATATGCCGATCCTTCCAAATGGGATGCTGAGAAGAACTCCACAATGCGTCTTTATCGGACATCGTCTTCACCAACAACATGGGAATTCCCAAATCATACAACTGGGTAAACAACAGCAAATTCCTTTCCCATTGGGTACGGTCCGCCACGTAAATGACCAAATCGGGAAAATCATTGTCTTGATTGTTCAACAACAAATCACGAACAATGCGCTCTTCTTCGGAACGAGGAAAAATGGAATAAGTGCCGGGCAAATCAATGACCTCGTAGGTGAATTTATTGAACTGGTAATTTCCTGTCTTGCGATCTACCGTAACCCCGGGAAAATTACCTACTTGTTGATTGAGACCCGTTAGCCAATTAAAAATGGTGGACTTCCCGGTATTGGGATTTCCAACAATGGCGATGCGCTCAATTCTTTTTTCACTCATGATGCAATGGTAATCCACTCTGCTTCTTCCAAGCGCAAAGATACTACGGTACCGCCCACTGCAACCGCCAAGGGATCACCAAAAGGAGCTTTGAAAATAACTTCTATCTCATTCCCCTCAAACAGCCCTAAATCAGCCATTTTGGCCGCCAAAAAACCCGATTTGACCTTGGTAATCACACCGCGCTTTCCCAAATGAACACTTGATAGAACAGTCTCCTCCATACAACAAAACTCCACTTTATTATTCAAAAGAACAATACCATAAAAAAGGTATTTTACTTCTGACGGAAATACAATCGAATGGGCACCCCTGTAAAATTGAAGTGCTCACGAATTTTGTTTTCTAAAAAGCGTTGATAAGGCAGTTTGATGTTTTGGGGCGTGTTACAGAAAAAGGCAATAGCAGGAGACTTGGTCGGCAACTGGGTTACGAACTTTATCTTTACCTCCTTACCCTTGTAAATGGGTGGCGGATAGGCCTGAATCAATGGCAACATGATATCATTCAACTTAGATGTTGAGACCCTTTGGAATCGGTTCTCAAACACCTCCAATGCCATTTCTAATGCTTTGAGCAATCGCTGCTTGGTGACGTTGGATGTAAAGAAAATGGGGACATCCGTAAATGGAGAAATCTTCTTCTTGATTTCCTCGGTCATCACCTGCACACTTTTGTGATCCTTTTCTACCAAGTCCCATTTGTTGACACAAATAACAACGCCTTTATTGGCCTCATCTATTTCATGAAAGATGGCCAAATCTTGCGCGGTTACGCCTTCCTGAGCATCTATGAGCAATATACAAACATCTGCACTTCGGATGGCTTTTAATGTTCTTACGGATGAATAGTATTCAATGTCATTGTCGATTTGTTTTCTTCTTCTCAGTCCCGCAGTGTCCACCAAAATCATCTCTTTGTCAAAAGCATTGAAATAGGTATCCACTGAATCCCTGGTAGTACCAGCCACATCTGAAACGATGGATCTGTTTTGTCCCATCAAAGTATTAATCAACGTTGACTTACCGACATTGGGCTTACCGACTATTGCAATTCGGGGTAAATCAGATGGTTCAGACTCCGGCTCAACTGGAATCAATTCGGACAAATCATCCAAAAGATCACCTGTACCATATCCGTTATTGGCGCTCAAAGGATACAACTTCTCAGTCATCCCCAAGGCCCAAAACTCATGAGTCAACACTTCTTTATCGGACGTGTCCACTTTGTTACAAACCACAAAAACCGGTTTATCAATTCTACGCAACATGTGCCCCACTGCCTCATCCCACTCAGACAAACCGTCTCTCACATCCACCATAAACAAAACAGCATCGGCCTCCGCCACAGCAAACCTTACTTGCTCATTGATGTCTTTCTCAAACTCGTCCTCCGCATCGGAGACCATTCCTCCGGTATCAATAATGATAAACTCTTTGTTTCTCCAACTCGCGGTGCCATACTTCCTGTCACGTGTAACACCTGATGTGGGGTCAACAATCGCTTCCGAGGTTTCTGTCAGACGATTGAACAAGGTTGACTTCCCTACATTGGGTCGGCCGATGATCGCAACTGTATAACTCATGTGGCAAAGATAGGGCTTACAAAACGTATATTTGCCATGCATTAAAGAAACAGGACCTATGGACAAAAAAATAATCTTCTCCATGGTAGGTGTAAACAAATACACCCCACAAGGAAAACACATCATTAAGGACATTTATTTGAGCTTCTATTATGGAGCTAAGATTGGCATCATCGGTCTAAACGGCGCCGGTAAGTCAACCGTCATGAAAATCATTGCCGGACTTGACACCAGCTTTCAGGGTGACGTGGTTTGGTCTCCTGGATATTCTGTAGGTTATTTGCCGCAAGAGCCCCAATTGGACGACCAAAAGACGGTACGTGAAATTGTGGAAGAAGGAGTAAAACCCATCACGGATGCGTTGAAGGAATACGAGGAAATCAATGCCCTATTCATGGATGAGGAGATATTGAATGACCCCGACAAAATGGACTCACTCCTCAATCGCCAAGCAGCCGTGCAAGACAAAATCGAGGCTTTGGGTGGCTGGGATTTGGATACCAAACTGGCCATTGCCATGGATGCATTGAGATGTCCTCCTGAAGATGCCAAGATTGAAAAACTATCTGGAGGGGAGAGAAGACGCGTAGCATTGTGTAGACTTCTATTACAACAGCCTGATGTATTGCTTTTGGATGAGCCTACCAACCACTTGGACGCGGAATCGGTGCTATGGCTTGAGCAGCATTTGCAACAATACCCAGGAACGGTTTTGGCCGTCACCCACGACCGTTATTTCTTGGACAATGTTGCCGGATGGATTTTGGAGTTGGACCGCGGAGAAGGCATTCCATGGGAAGGAAACTATACGGGTTGGTTGGATCAAAAGACCAAGAGATTGGCGCAAGAAGAGAAACAAGAAAGCAAGCGACGCAAAGTTTTGGAGCGCGAGTTGGAATGGGTGAGAATGAACCCAAAAGGTCGCCACGCCAAAAACAAAGCCCGTTTGCAGAACTATGACAAAATGATGTCCGCTGGGGAAAGTGAGAAGGAAGTCAACCTTGAAATTCCCATCCCCAACGGTCCACGCTTGGGCAATGAAGTCATTGAGTTTACCAATGTGACCAAAGGTTTCGAAGACCGCATTCTTTTCGAGAATTTGAATTTCAAACTGCCTCCAGCAGGTATTGTTGGAATCATCGGACCCAATGGTGCAGGTAAGACCACCTTGTTCCGCTTGATCATGAATGAGGAGCAAACCGATCAAGGTCAAATCAAAATAGGAGATACGGTTCAAATAGGATATGTTGACCAGAGACACAAAGAAATCGATCCTGAGAAATCCGTGTATGAAGTAATCTCGGGCGGCAATGAGGTCATTCAAATCGGTGGATCTACCATCAATTCAAGAGCCTATTGCAGTAAATTCAATTTTGCCGGTGGCGATCAACAAAAGAAATGCGGTGTGCTATCCGGTGGTGAAAGGAACCGCTTGCATTTGGCCATGACCTTAAAAACGGAGGCCAATGTACTATTGCTCGATGAGCCCACCAATGATATTGATGTCAATACCCTTCGTGCACTCGAAGAAGGTATTGAAAGCTTCGCCGGTTGCGCTGTGGTCATCTCCCACGACCGTTGGTTCTTGGACAGAATTTGCACCCACATCTTGGCCTTCGAAGGAGACTCCGAAGTGTATTTCTTTGAAGGTACTTTCTCTGAATACGAAGAAAATAAGAAAATGAGAAAAGGTGATGTCGGTCCAACCCGCATCAAATACAAAAAATTGGTTCGATAATGTTCTACCAAAACTTCATAAAGCCAATCTTCTTTCAAATGGATCCTGAAAAGGCCCATTACTTGGCCATGGATCTTTGGACCATTGTTTCTAAAATACCAGGTGTTGGCTTTTATTACAAAACGAAAAACAAACAAATTGCCCAGCCAACGGTAGTCGCTGGAATTCAATTCCCCAATAGAATCGGTCTCGCTGCAGGCTTTGACAAAAATGGAAAATGGATGCATGCATTGGCTTTGTTGGGTTTTGGTCATATCGAAGTGGGAACTGTAACACCGCTTCCCCAGCCAGGAAATGATAAGCCACGCCTTTTTCGTTTGCCCAAAAACAACGCCCTCATCAACCGCATGGGGTTCAACAATGACGGCGTGGATGCCTTGGCGCAACGATTAAAAAATCGTCCTACAAATGTGGTCATTGGTGGCAACATTGGCAAAAACAAATGGACTCCCAATGATGAAGCTTACAAAGACTATTTAATTTGTTTTGAAAAATTACATGGCCTGGTGGATTATTTTGTGGTCAATGTATCATCGCCCAACACGCCTGGATTGCGGGCACTGCAGGAAAAAGAGCCCCTGCTACAGGTACTCATGGGCTTGCAATTTCATGAGCTGCAAAAAAAACAACCCATTCCCATCTTTCTGAAAATCGCTCCTGACCTGACAGAAGAAGCATTGGAAGACATCATTGATGTGGTCACGCAATCACAAATTGCGGGCATCATTGCCACCAATACAACCATTGATAGGCAGCAATTGTCTTACTCCAAAGAGCACATTGAAAGCATCGGAGCGGGCGGCGTTAGTGGAGAACCAGTAAAACAAAAATCATTGCACATTATTCAAACCATCCGATCCAAAAATCCAAACCTCACGATTATCGGAGTGGGTGGAATATTTGATGCAGCCGATGCCAAAGCTTCATTGACAGCCGGTGCTTCATTGGTTCAAGTGTATACGGGGTTCATCTATCAAGGACCTCAGATCGCTCAGGAAATTGGAAAAGGAATAGCGGCACAATGATTGATAAAAAAAAGTTAAGAATTTTTTGAATAACCTTTACATAGATATTTTTAGAACCATGAAAAAAGTAAAATACGTTTGGATGCTGCTCGTCGCATTGATCACTTTGCAAGCCAATGCGCAAAAAAGCAAATCACCCTATACCATCAAAGGACACGTTGAAGGTTTAAAGGATACTTCCGTGTATTTGGCGCATTACTACGGTAAGCAGTTGTATTATAATGATACAGCACGCGTTGACAGCAAAGGAAATTATTCGTTTGAAGGAAAACCATTTGAGGAGTGCGGAAAGTACGCAATGGTATTTCCAGGCCCCCGATATTTTGAATTCATGGTAGTAGAGGAAAACATCGAATTCTGGTCTACTCCTGATGCAGACCCCACCAAAATCAAAGTCATTCAATCTGAAACCAACAAGAAGTTTTTTGATTTCATCAAATTCATCAATGATAAAATAAGAATGCGCGCGCCAATTGAGGCTTGCATCAACGATAGTCTCAAATCAAAAGAAGACAAAAAGCCTTGCTATGACGAATTGGAAATACTGAACAATCAGGTGAATGACTACCAATGGAACATCATCAACCAAGACCCCAATAACCTTTTCAGCAAGTTTTTGAAAATGGGTATGGAGGTTAAAATTCCTGATGCTCCCGCTGACTTGACCGAAGAGAAAAAACAATTGTGGCAGTACATTACCTACCGCAACATGTACTGGAACAATACAGATTTGACAGACCGAAGAATCGTAAGGGATCAACTTTTTCATCGCACTTTGGAAACTTATTTAACCAAGGTCGTACCGCAAATTCCAGATACGATGTTGACTGAAGTCAACAAACTGATTGCAAAAACAGAAGGAAATCCGGACGCTTTCAAGTACATCACCCATCAAGCTACCTACCTCTCTGAGACTTCTAAGATCATGTGCATGGACAAAGTTTTTGTCAATCTCGTAGACAATTACTATTTGTCAGGAAAAGCCACTTGGGCCAGTGAAAAGAATCTCAAAGACATGAAGGACGCTGCAGACAAGAAACGCAATTGTCTTTGCGGATCCATTGCGCCGGACATCATCCTTTTGGATACCACGGAACAGAAATGGATTTCCATGCACAAGAACAGAGGCAAGTACACCCTTCTCGTCATTTGGGAAAGCAATTGTGGACATTGCAAAAAGGAAGTTCCTGAGTTGTTAGAAGTATACCACAAATGGAAAGACAAAGGTTTCGTTGTGTACGCTGTTGGAAACGATTTGGAAAACGATGGATGGAAGAAGTTTGTTCGTGAAAAGAAATTGGATTGGATCAATGTCAGTGACACCAAAGAAATCATGACCAATGAAGCGGCCACTGCCCTCATCAGCCAAGGAAAAACTTCTTTGTTGAGTTTGAATTATCGAACAACTTGGGATGTATCCTCCACTCCAAAAGTGTATTTGATGGATGAGAACATGAAAATCATTGCCAAGAGCATCGGTCACGAACAAATTGATGCCTTCTTGGCGCATTTGATCGACGGAAAAGAATTGGATACCAAGAGCCTCAAGAACGAAGATTACGAAGATGAGCATGCTCCACAACCCAAAGGGAAAAAAGCAGGGAAATAATCTCCTATGAATTTTGATTATTTAGAAAAAGGAATGGGCGTCAAGGACGCCCTTTCTTTTGGGCAACAGGCGGCAAAGGACAGAAAGCTTTTTGACTGCATGTTTCAAATAGCCATGAGCAATGATAAAAAATCTGACCGAGCTGCATGGGTAATTTACAAAGCCGTTTTAGAATGTGATTGTGCCTTTGCATTGGAATACAAAATGCCATTGATGGATGGACTGATTCAAAAAGTACTATCCCCCGCTGCCCACCGTGAACTGCTCAAGGTGTTACTCAGTTTAAAACCAGAAAAGGAAGAAACCTTTGGTCAATTGTTCGATCGGGCCAAGGAATGGATGTTTGACGTGCAAGCTGAGGCTGCCATTAGATATGCATCACTCAACGTTATTGAGTTGGCTGGCAAGACGTATCCAGAAATGATTCCCGAGTGCTGGGAAATCATACAAGATGCCAAAGCTTTGGCCGAAGGCCCTTGGCAGAGGCGTTGTAAAAAAGTACAAGAAGGATTGAATCGAAAATACCAAAAATGGAACGAAAAAAAAGGGTAGCTGACACTACCCTTTTTTTATCTTCATCATTCAATTAATACTTACCCAAATCTTTCCCGAAACGCTTGCGGTCGTTTTCGTTCAAGTAAATCTTGCGCAAACGGATGGACTTTGGTGTTACCTCTACATACTCATCGGCTCCGATATACTCAAGCGCTTCTTCCAAAGTGAACTTGATGGGAGGAGCCATAACAGTCTTAGCATCAGTACCAGAGGCACGCATGTTGGTCAATTGCTTGGTCTTTGTTACGTTCACCACCAAGTCATTGTCGCGAGAGTGCTCTCCGATAACCTGACCTTCGTACACCTCTTCCATGGCCTCTACAAAGAATTTTCCACGATCCTGTAGGTTACTGATACTGTAAGCAACAGCATTACCTGTTTCCATACAAATCAACGAACCATTCAAACGACCTGGAATCTCATCCTTCATGGGCTGATACTCCTTGAAACGGTGATTCATGATGGCCTCACCTTGAGTAGCCGTCAACAAATAACTTCTTAAACCAATGATACCGCGAGAAGGGATTTCAAACTCAATGACCGTTCTGTCGCCTTTAGGCTCCATGTTCTTCATCTCACCTTTTCTCTTGGAAACCGACTCAATCGCTGTTCCGGCCATGTCTGATGGCAAATCGATGGTCAACTCCTCTACAGGTTCCATCTTCACACCATCTACTACTTTTAAAATTACCCTTGGCTGACCAATTTGCAATTCATATCCTTCACGGCGCATGGTCTCGATCAATACAGACAAATGGAGTACACCACGACCGAATACATTGAAACGATCCGCCTTGTCTGTGTCTTGAACACGCAATGCCAAGTTCTTCTCCAACTCTTTTTCCAAACGCTCCTTGATGTGACGGCTAGTAACAAACTTACCTTCACGACCAAAGAATGGAGAATCATTGATGGTGAACAACATGCTCATGGTTGGTTCGTCCACATTGATACTGGGCAATGCCTCTGGATTTTCAAAGTCAGTGAAAGTGTCACCAATCTCAAAATTCTCAATACCATTGATGGCACAGATATCACCTGAAACCACTGAATCTACTTTTCTCTTGCCCAAACCTTCAAAGACATACAATTCCTTGATTCTTCCTTTGGAAATCGCACCATCTCTTTTCACCAAAGAGACATTCATGCCTGCTTTCAATTCACCGCGGTGCAATTTACCGATGGCCATACGCCCCGTGTAAGTTGAATAGTCCAAAGAGGTCACCAACATTTGCGGAATACCTTCCCTCGAAATTGGGGCTGGAATCTTATCGATTACCATGTCCAACAAAGGCTCAATGGTCCCTGTTGGCGTTTTCCAATCCAATCCCATCCAGTTGTTCTTTGCGGAACCATATACAACAGGGAAGTCCAACTGATCTTCGTTGGCTCCGAGATTGAACATCAGATCAAAAACTTGTTCGTGAACTTCTTCAGGAGTACAATTCTCCTTGTCCACTTTATTGATAACCACGATGGGTTTCAATCCCATTTGCAAAGCTTTTTGCAATACGAAACGGGTCTGAGGCATGGCGCCTTCAAAAGCATCCACCAAAAGCAAAGCACCTTCAGCCATGTTCAATACACGCTCTACTTCACCGCCAAAGTCACTGTGACCTGGCGTGTCGATGATGTTAATTTTGTAACCCTTGTAGGGGATGGATACGTTTTTGGCCAAAATGGTAATACCGCGCTCACGCTCGATATCGTTGTTGTCCAGTACCAACTCTTCTGATGTTTCGTGTTCTTTGAAAAGCTTACCAGCCAACAACATCTTGTCCACCAAGGTAGTCTTACCGTGGTCAACGTGCGCGATAATCGCGATATTTCTAATCTTTTGCATAAAATAAATTCGGCGCAAAAGTACAAATTTCAAGGCCCTGAAAACGAATTATTTCTTTGAAAAGATTCAGCACTGACAATTTAAGGACAAAAACTTAAAACATTGAGCAAGTGCGATTTAGAAATAAACCAAAGATTCTCCCCCCGAAAGGGCGGTAAATATTCCCGTCCATTTCCACAAAAACATCCTTTTACTCGTTAATCATTTGGATAAGGCTGCCGCACAAAGCCCCGCAGCGATGGATTAATAGAAAGACCAAAATAAGGGAATCCAGTTTTGAACTTGGATCATGAACACGAGGAAATAAAATCAAAAAAAAATCATCATTCTCGAAGAAAAAACTATAATTTTGTATTATGCTGCGTATTGAATTCTTGAAAACGAAGAGTCGAGTCCTTTGTATTGGGGTCTTCATTTTTTTGTCATGCACACAGCTATCGGCCCAATTCCTTGGAGATTTTAGATCCAAACCAACCACATTTCAAGGAGGTTGGAACATCATCGATGACAACCGAAATTCATATCAAGACTTGCTCGATTTTAAATCGTGGTACAGCAATGCGTTTCCTGGTAAGTTCTCTGCGATGAAAACGTTAACGGGTAAATTAAAAGGTGAAATAAACATTGGTTTCTCTAAAATGAAACAATCTTATTACAAGGAGCGCTATGTTTACCCGGGGGTTTTCACATGTGTTGATTTTAACTTCCGCATTCAGTTCAATCCGTTTGACAAGTTCTTTGACAACCTCTACTATCCAAGAAGAGGGAAATCGTTTTCGAATAGAGTTAGTCTTGGTGGCATATCGATTACGCCCATTATCGGTTTGGGATATACGACACGTACCCAAACGGTTTTTGACAAGGCCATGACCTTCAATTTTGGTATCGCGGGTACCTATTGGATTAAGAGAGGAAAAGTGGGTATTTGTTTGCAGAGTTTGGGCAAATGGGGATTGCAGACTCCGATTATAAAAACGGGTAGCAATTACATTCATCACAGTGCTGGTGTTGTATACGTATATAAGGGCGCAAGATATTATAAGAGTCAGCGATACAAGAAAGCTGGCCGCAGGACACAAAATCGTGTTCGTTTGTAAAAATAAAAATTTTGATTATATTTGCACCCGCTTTTGGCGAGGTAGCTCAGCTGGTTAGAGCGCATGATTCATAATCATGAGGTCGAGGGATCGTGCCCCTCTCTCGCTACAACTTACAAC
>JACCDH010728034.1_pt1 | contig 31005 bp, 27 predicted proteins | sample 7442481 | NCBI WGS metagenome assembly JACCDH01 (sample SAMN15323433, study PRJNA562643) | freshwater metagenome | isolation source: river surface water | place: USA:Blue River Watershed | collected 2017-08-15
GCTGGTACAAAATGGAATTTTTTAAAATATAAACCTGGCTTAGTTGGTGGTCATTGTATAGGTGTTGATCCATATTACTTAGCACATAAAGCAGAGTCTTTAGGATATCATCCACACGTAATACTATCGGGTAGAAGAGTGAATGATAATATGGGGATGTTTGTTGCTAATAAAGTTGTAAAACTATTAATTAAAAAAGGGCATAAAATTGGTGGAGCAAAGACACTAATTTTAGGTGTTACTTTTAAAGAAGATTGCCCAGATATAAGAAACTCAAAAGTAATCGATATATTCAATGAGTTAAAGCAGTTTGGTATGAATGTAGAGGTGTTTGATCCACATGCTAATAAAGATGAAGTTTTACATGAGTATGGTGTTAAAATGATTGATCAACTTGGTGATGACTATGATGCGATAATTCTTGCAGTTTCTCACAGTGCCTTTGCCGAGATAGATTATAATAAATTAAAAAATGGAAATGATGCTGTGCTTTTTGATACAAAATCATTTTTAAATAGAAATATTGTTGACGCAAGATTATAATTTAAGATATTACTAATGATACCAGTAACTAAACCATTTCTACCTGAAATAAATGATTATGAAAGTTTTTTAAAAGGTATTTGGCAACGACAATGGTTGACAAATATGGGACCATTAGCTAGTGACTTAGAAATAAAGATTAAGAATCATCTAAAATTAAATCATTTATTATTTGTCACAAATGGTACTGTAGCACTTCAGATGGCTATAAAAGCACTAAATTTAACCGGTGAAATAATTACAACACCTTTTTCTTTTATAGCAACAACTAGTAGTATTGTTTGGGAAGGAGCTAAGCCTGTATTTGTTGATATTGATAAGAACACACTTAATATTGATGTAAATAAAATTGAAGCTGCTATTAATAATAATACCTGCGCGATTTTAGCAACACATGTCTACGGTAATCCATGTGATGTTATTGCAATAGAAAAAATTGCAAAAAAACATAATTTGAAAGTTATTTATGATGGTGCTCATGCATTTGGTGTAGAAGTGGAAGGTGAATCAATATTTAATTTTGGTGATATTTCAACTTGTAGCCTTCACGCAACTAAATTATATCATTCGATCGAAGGTGGTTTAGTAGTAACAAAAGATGCAGATTTATTAAGACGATTAGCACATATTAGAAACTTTGGATTTAATGGGCCTGAAACTTTTAATGAATTGGGTATAAATGGTAAAAATTCTGAATTTCATGCAGCGATGGGATTGGTGAATTTAAATTATATTCAAGAAATAAATGATAAAAGAAAAGCTATATCTGAGAGATATAAGTTTAACTTACAGGGTCTGAATATTAGATACCAATCTTGGCATAAAAATTCAGAAAACAATTATGCATATTTCCCTATAATTTTCGACAATGAAGATTTAATGCACAAATGTATTCAAGAATTAAGTGCTCATGAAATATTTACCCGTCGTTATTTTTACCCATCTCTAGCGAATACATTACCATATTTACCACATCAAAAAATGGAAATTACTGATGATGTTTCTAGGAGAATATTGTGTCTCCCATTATATACTGATCTTACTTTTGAAGAAGTAGATTTAATCACAAGACTTATTAGACGAGTTCATAATAACTCCAATTAAATAATGAAATTAGCGATAATGCAACCCTATTTTTTGCCATACATAGGGTACTTTCAATTAATAAATTCAGTTGATGAGTTTGTTATTTATGATAATATTCAATTCACTAAAAAAGGGTGGATTAATCGAAATCGAATTTTAGTAAATCAGAAGGAAGATTATATCTCTATACCTTTAAAAAAAGATTCAGATTATTTAAATGTAAATCAGCGTTTTTTATCAGACACTTGGAATGTTGATCGAAAAAAAATGTTGAATAAAATTGTTGAATCATATAGAAAAGCACCTCATTTTGAGTCAACATACACATTGTTTGAAAAATGTTTAATGTTTGAAGAAACTAACTTATTTGATTTTATTCATAATTCATTAACACAGACCCTACTATACTTATCAATTACTACCAAAATTACAGTGTCTTCATCAATCGAAATTGACCATCAATTAAAATCAGAAGAAAAAGTGCTGGCAATTTGTAAATCTCAAAATGCCAGCACATATATCAACCCAAGTGGTGGTATAGAATTATATAGTAAAGAAAGATTTGAAGCAGTTGGTGTTCAACTTAAATTTCAAAAATCAAATCCTATTAATTATGTACAATTTAATAATGAATTTGTACCCTGGTTATCAATATTAGATCTAATGATGTTTAACTCTAAGGATGAAATCAAATCTTTTCTATCTGATTATCAATTGATATAAAAATATGACAAATAACAAGTTTAGATGGATTAAAAAAGGGTGTCTATTCGACCCTCAATTTCATGATACACCGGAATGGATGCAACAATTCGCTCAAGCACCTGCTTCTAGAGAGTATGATGATTTTTTAAGAGTGTATTTTTCATGCAGACCATTACCAGATCAAAACTCTCAATATGTTAGTTATTCCGGTTTTGTAGATTTAGATAAAAACGATTTATTCAAAATTATTAGAATATCTGAAAAACCTATATTGAAATTAGGAGAGTTGGGTTGTTTCGATGAATTTGGCACTTATCCTGTAAGTGTTATTGATATAAATAATAAACCAACAGTTTTCTATGCTGGTTGGACAAGATGCAGTTCAGTCCCATTTAATGTAGCTATTGGATATGGAATTAGTGAAGATGGGGGTGACACTTTTCAAAAGTTAGGTCATGGGCCTTTAATATCATATTCACTAGATGAACCATTTGTAATAAGTGGTCCCAAAATTCGAAAATTTAATGGAGTATATTATTTGTTTTATATAGCAGGTACTAAATGGATTTTAGATAATGGGAAACCTGAGCCGATTTATAGAATAAAATTAGCAACTTCTAATGATGGTAGAAATTGGACAAAGTTGAATAAAAACCTAATCGATACTTTCCTTGAAGACGATGAAGCTCAAGCAAGCCCAGATGTTATTTATAAAAATGGCAAATATCATATGTTTTTCTGCTATAGAAAAAGTAAAAACTATAGAGGTAAAGAAAATGGTTATAGAATTGGGTATGCATGGTCGTTAGATTTAATTAATTGGAATAGGGAAAATGACAAGGTTGGTATTGATGTTTCTAACGAAGGTTGGGATTCTGAAATGGTTAGTTATCCCCACGTTTTTGAATTAAATAATAAAATATACATGATGTATTTAGGTAATCAAGTTGGGAAGACTGGCTTTGGTTTGGCTGAACTTGAGGGAGATTTAATATGATGAAATGGCAGAAGTTGGGTAAAATTTTTGACCCAAACGATTATCAATTACCAGATAATTCAAAAGAATTTGCACAATCACCTCAAACTTTAGTTTTTGATGATTTTATTAGAATTTATTTTTCGACACGAGCTGTAGAAAGCTCTGGAATGTTCTTAAGTAATATTGCATATGTAGATTTTAGTAAAGATCTTAAGAAAATAATAGGCATATCTGAAAATACGGTCGTACCATTAGGCGAACTTGGCACTTTTGATGAACATGGTATTTTTCCTATTAACCCATTTAATGATAATGGTCGAATATTAGCATATACTTGTGGGTGGAGCAGACGTGTCTCTGTTTCAGTTGAAACTTCTATAGGTGTAGTCTATAGTGATGACAATGGAAATACATTTAAACGTATTGGACTTGGTCCAATTTTAAGTTCTTCTATAAATGAACCAGTTTTAGTAGGAGATGGCTTTGTCCAAAAATATGGAGATAAATATTTTATGTGGTATATTTTTGGTAAAACTTGGATGAAAGCAACAGAAAGTGAACCTCCAGCTAGAGTTTATAAAATTGCTTATGCAACTTCAATCGATGCTATTAACTGGGAAAAAGTTGAAGCAAAGCAAATCATTTCTGATGTTATAGATGAAAATGAGTGTCAAGCGTTACCAACAGTAGTTGAATTCAATGGTATATATCACATGGTATTTTGTTTTAGACATGCAAGTGATTTTAGAACAAATCCTAAAAGAGGATATAAGCTCGGATATGCATACTCCACTGATTTGGAAAATTGGATAAGAGATGATGCAAAACTAAATTTTAATTTACCAGATGAAGGTTGGGATTCTGATATGATGTGTTACCCTCATTTATTTAAAGTAGATAATCAAATTTATTTATTATATAATGGTAATAATTTTGGTAGAAATGGTTTTGGGGCAGCTAAATTAATTTCCATTTAATGGAAATCGAATACAAAATAAACTCCGCGAATTTAGATGATGTATTGTCACATCTAAATCATTGTAATAATCAATTTATACCACCTTTAAGCTCTCGTGTATCATTAGATAATTACGCAAAAAAAATTACTGAGAATGCAATTTTATTCGAAGGTTGGGCAGAAGAAAAATTAGTAGGTATGGTAGCAATGTACTTAAATGATGATAATCATGGCTATATTACTAATGTTAGTGTATATAAAGAGTTTGGGGGTAAGGGTATTGCAAAACAAATTTTTGTAAATCTAATTGGTTATTCTAAGTTGAATAATATCTCAGAATTAAAATTAGAAGTTAACTCAATAAATTTTGTTGCAATAAATTTATACAAGTATTTCGGGTTTGAAATTTTAGAAGAAAAAAACAATCAAATAATAATGTTAAATAAAGTAATATAAATATGAAAACAGAAAGAGATTACAACCAAGAATTTAGAGATACTGAAGATCATAAGTATTCTTATAATTTCGATTTTGATGTTATGCATCATTATATGCTAAGATCATTCATCCCATTTTTTAAAGAGGGTAATTTTCTAGAATTAGGAAGCTATAAAGGTGATTTTACAAAAAAATTCTTGCCTTATTTCCAAGACATAACTTGTGTTGAAGCATCTGATGAAGCAGCGAAAATTGCACAACAAACAATAGGTGATAAGGTAAAATATGTGAATGGACTTTTCGAAAATGTTACATTGCCAACAAAATACGATAATATAGTTCTTACACATGTATTAGAACACATCACTGATCCAGTGGCAGTATTAAAAAAGATTAATGATGAGTGGTTATCTGATACTGGTAGATTCTTTTTAGTATGTCCTAATGCTAATGCACCATCAAGACAGATAGCTGTTAAAATGGGCTTGATTTCGCATAATAGTGCAGTTACACCCGCAGAAAAGGAACACGGTCATCAAATTACTTATACTCTTGACACACTAGAAAGAGATGCTCGTCTAGCAGGATTAAATGTTATTCATAGATCTGGTGTTTTTTTTAAAGCCTTAGCAAATTTTCAATGGGATCAATTATTGAATACAGATATTATTTCTAAAGAATATTTAGAAGGTTGTTTCCAACTAGGTCAACAATATCCTGATCTATGTTCAAGTATTTTCTTAATGTGCGAAAAGGGTAAATAATAGTGATAAACAAAATAAAAAGTTTCGCACCTGTTTTAATTATAACATTAAATCGCGATGAACATTTTATTAATTGTGTAAATTCATTATCGACATGTTTACATGCTGATAAAACAGATTTATACATAGCACTGGATTACCCTTTGAAAGACATTCATTGGGAGGGTTATAATAAAATACTCGAATATCTACCAACTATAAATGGTTTTAATTCTGTTAATGTTATAAAAAGAGACAGAAATTATGGAATTGAAAAAAACTATTTTGATGCTGTAGATTATGTATTCGAAAAGCATGATAGTTTGATTTTCTCGGAAGATGACAATCTTTTCTCTAATGATTTCTTAAACTTTATGAGTTTATCATTAGATATTTACAAAGATAGGTCTGATATTTTTTCGGTAAGTGGGTATAACTATCCAATTGATACAACTTCAATTGAATCTGAAGTTTACTTATGGGCAGGACATTCAGCATGGGGTGTTGGGTTTTGGAAAGAAAAATGGTACAAAATAAATTGGAATAAAGAGTTTGTTTTATCTCAAGTAGCAAACTTTATAAAAGACTATCCATCTGTTATCCGATTTAATAAAATAGCCAATCATTATTTACCAGCGATGGTTACAATGTTAGAAATGAAGAGAGAGAATGGTGATGGTTATATATGTTTATATCAGTACTTAAATAAAATGTATTCTATATTTCCTAAATATTCAAGAGTGAAAAATTTAGGTCATGATGGCACAGGTAATCATTGTGTAGTAATTGAGGATGATATTTATCAAAAGCAAGCATTGTACAATGGTAGCCATGAATATGAGATGCCTGTTGAAATTAATTTGTCTGAATCTGTAAATAATATATTATACAATCATTTCAAAAGAACAAAGTTTGAAAACTTGAAGACATTTTTAAAAGTTATTTTAATAAACTTTGGTATTATAAAAATTTAATTTATTCTATTATTTAAAAATTTTGAGCGATAACAAGCTAATATTAAAAAACAGTCTGATTTTATATGCACGATTAATTGTTATTAGCATAATAGGTATTATAACTTCAAGATTTATATTAAAAGCTCTTGGAGAATCTGATTATGGTCTATATAATGTAGTAGGTGGTATAGTTTTTTTTCTTGCATTACTAAATAATGTTATGGTATCTGCTTCATACAGATTTATTGCTTTTGAAATCGGAACTAAAGATGAAGCTAGTGTTAATAAAATTTTTAATATTAGTTTAGTGATACATTTAATTCTGGCAGTAATAATTATACTGTTTGCAGAATTATTTGGGCTTTATTATATAAACAATTATTTAAATGTAAACCCAGGGAAAATCAATGATGCAATATTTGTGTTTCAATTTTCGGTCTTTAGTACAGTTTTCTCTGTAATTAGTGTTCCTTTTCAAGGTCTTATTATTGCAAAGGAAAAATTTATTACTACAGCTTTTGTTGAAATAATTAGAAGTGTATTAGGCTTAATTGTTGTAGGCTTGACAATTTTTTTTATGGGTAATAAATTACGTTTATATTCTGGCTTAATTGCTTTTATATCAATAATACCACCAATAATTTATTTTGTTTATTGTAAAAAATATTTTAAAAATTTCTGTTCTTGGAATTTTCAATCGAATCTAAACAAGTATAAAGAGATGTTATCATACTCTGGGTGGACTCTTTTTGGAGCAACTGCAGGTGCCTTAGAGGTACAAGGATCAGCTATTTTGATAAATTTATTCTTTGGTACATTTATAAATGCAGGATTAGGTATAGCAAATCAAGTGAATAATATGGTCAAAACATTTTCACAAAGCCTTAATCAAGCCGTAATCCCTCAGGTTACAAAAAGTTTTAGTAGTGGCAATGTGGATAGAACTATGCAACTTGTGATTTTTTCGTCTAAGTACACATTTTATTTAATGCTTTTACCTTCATTACCTATTTTATTAGAAACAGATTATATTTTGAGAATTTGGCTTGAGACTGTCCCTCAATACACTTCAATCTTAATAAAAATATTAATTCTAAATGCATTAATTTATTCAATGAGTGCTGGTATACCTTCAGCAATACAAGCCACTGGTAATATAAAGTATTTTCAGATTGTTCTTAGTGTAATATCCTTAACTGGTTTGCCCATAGCGTATATTTTTTTTAAGAATCAATATCCACCTCAAACATTATTTATTGTATATACTTTTATTCAGGTTGCAATTTTGATAGTAATGCAATTAATCGTCAAAAAAGTCATAAATTTTAATGTAAAGGAGTTTTTTATTAATGCCTATTTTAAAATGGTATTAGTGGCTTTATCCACTGCGCCATTATTTATAATTCATAATATTTTTGACGAGTCTGCTTTAAGATTTTTCAGTATTACTGTATTTTCTGTTGCATGGCTACTATTTGTAATATACTTGGTTGGTATAAATTCCATAGAGAGAGTAGTTGTGAGAAAATTTATAGTAAATAAATTTAAAAGTAAATAAATATGGCTGCTAGTGTATTTGATAAAGTTATTCGGAAAATAGCACATTGGAGATATTTTAATAATATAAAGCAAAACTATGTAAACTCTATCCCATTCTTAACTAAAAATGAAATCGACGAGATACAGAAAACCAAACTAAAATATATACTTTATAATGCAATCAATACAGTACCCTTTTATAAAAAAAGTGGTATTAAAATAGATTTTGATAATTTTACTATTGCTGAATTAAATAAGTTCCCAATTGTTAATAAAGAATTAATAAGAAATGATCCTAAATCCTTTTTGTCAACTAAAAATAAAGGTATTGTTTCTCAAACATCAGGGTCTACAGGTATTCCTTTCGAATATTATCTGCCATTTAAAAGTACAGCAATTGAGCTATTAACGGCTAATAGAGCATGGGGTATGGGTGAAGTATATGAATATAAATACAAAGATCCAATCATTATGATGAGAAGTTATTCTCCTAAAATTGGGGAGCCAATTACTTTATATGATTCAACACATAATTATTTTTATATCTCAGCATTTCACATTAATGATAAATTTTTAAATCAATACATTGATTACATAATAAACTCAAAAGCTAAAATTCTAAGAGGGTATCCAAGCTCTATTTATATTTTCACTTTATTATTAAAGAAACATAATATCATTTTAAATCAAATTCAATCAATAATTACATCATCTGAAACATTATTACCCATGTATCGTGAAGAAATAGAAAAATACTGGGGAGTAAAAGTCTTAGATTGGTATGGGCAAAACGAGAATACAGTAACGGTTCAACAATGTTGGGCCGGAAATTATCATAATAATGATGATTATGGTATAATCGAAATCAACGAACAAAATTCCATTATTGCAACTTCATTAAATAATGATGTTATGCCTTTTATTAGGTATAATACGAATGATAAGGCTATTTTACTTGATAGTGAAATTGATAAGTGTATTTGCGGACGTAATTTTTCAATACCTTTTAAAGGTATCGAAGGAAGAAGCGAAGATATTCTTATTAAAATGGATGGCACATGGATTCCTACAGCAAATTTTTCAACTGCCATGAAAGCTTATAAAGAACTAAATCAATTTCAAGTCATACAGAATGAAAATAGATCTTTACAATTAAACTTAGTTATAAACCCAGGAATAAGTAATGATTATATAGATGATATAAAGCACGAATTTACACAACGACTAGGTGAATTAAGTATCGAAGTAAACATAACAGAACAAATATATCGAGATCCTAAAACAGGCAAAGTTAAAGTCTCGATTCAGAAAGGAAAATTATGATCAAATTATCTAAGGAAGAATTATTAATAGCTTCAAAAATAAGTCAGCTTAAAGAAGCAGCAGGAAGTCATAGTCCAAGTATATTTACAATTGTTGAGCAATTACCTATGCTTAACATTAAAGTAGATGCATGTTTTCTATCCAATCCGTATGCGACAGATTTATTCCTAGAATATTTAAAAAAAGAGTTGGTTGATACTTCAAAATTAAGAGATGTGCTTGAATTTTACCCTTCTCAAAATGAAGTTATAGCTGAAATAATTGGCAAGTCTATAAACATAAATAAAGAAAATATCATAGTAGGTAATGGTGCAATTGAATTGATTCAAGCAGTTATGCATAGATTTGTTGGTGACAAAGTTATTGTCAATATCCCAACCTTTTCTTCTTATTATGAATTTGCAAAAGATAGAACTGAAGTGGTTTTTCATCAACTAGAAAAAAAGAATAATTATGAATTAAATGTAGAAGAGTATATAAAATTCGTAAAAAATCACAAACCAGATAGTGTCGTAATCATAAATCCCAATAATCCAAATGGAGGCTATTTGCCATATGAAGAATTGCGATATATTCTCAATAATTTAAAAGAAGTAAAGAATATTATCGTAGATGAAAGTTTCATACATTTTGCTTTCGAAGACTCAGACCTATCTCTAATATCGGCAACTGAACTATTTAAAGAGTTCTCGAATGTAATTGTTATTAAAAGTATGTCAAAAGATTTTGGGATAGCAGGTATTAGATGTGGTTACGCAGTTATGGATAGACACAAAGTATCAGAATTGTTGAAAAATGGTTATTTGTGGAATTCATCTGGTTTGTCCGAATATTTTTTCCGTTTGTACAAAAGAGCAGATTTTTTCAATGAATATGAAATTGTACGAAAAAGATATATTAAAGAAGCTCAAATATTTTTCGAAGAGTTAACGAAAATTCCACAAATCAAAGTTTATCCAGGTATGGCTAATTTTGCATTAATTGAATTAATTGATGGTTCTACTTCTGCAGATTTTATCTCTAAAATGTTAATTAAATATGGAGTTTATGCAAGAACTGGTTCAGATAAAATTGGGTTAAATGGAGAATTTATTCGCATTGCCAGTAGGACTGAAAAAGAAAATAAAATCATCATAGATTCTATGAAAGATATGTTTCAAAATGAATAATAATAAGCGAGTAGCAATATTTGACTTCGATGATACTCTTTTTGTCGGACAATCACATTCTGAGTTTATTTCTTACTTAGAATCAAAGTTATCAATATATAAATTTTTTTATGCTAAACTAAGAAAGAGATTTGAACCTAGACCTTTAAATGATAAAATGCATAAAGAGTTTTTGCTTAAACCATACAATGGTTATAGTCAAAAATGGATTGATAAAATGGCAAATAGTTTTTATAATAATGTAGTTCGCAAGAGATTTAATGAGAAGGTTATAAGTCAATTCAACAATCATAAAGCCGAAGGTTACATGACTATTATCGCATCGGGTGGTTTTGATGTTTATTTAAAATATTTCAAGCTAGATTTTAAACCCGATCTATTAATTTGTACCGAACTAGAATTTAATAATAATTTGTTTACTGCTAAAATTAAAGGAGAAGAGGTGCTGTTTGAGAATAAAGTTAAACAAATTAAATTAAATCTTAATGAAGATGAAATTGATTGGAAAGAGTCTTATGCATATAGTGATCATATTTCAGATTTACCATTGTTTAATTTAGTTGGGAATAAGGTTTTAATCGACATTGGACAAGACAAAAGGTGGATCACAAAAGATTTTAAGGTAATATAGCTAGATGAATATACTTTGGATTACTAATACTATTTTCCCAGAACCATGCGAAAAACTTGGTTTGAATAAACCTGTATCTGGGGGCTGGATGTATGGATTAGCTAAACAGCTGTCTAATCAAAAAGATATTACAATGGCAGTTGCAAGTACTTGGCAAAAACCTGAATTTGTAAATGTAGATATTCAATCCACTAAGTATTATATATTACCAAATTTGAATGAACAAAAATACCCTCAACATTTAGAAGCTTATTGGGAAAAAATAATTGATGAATTTAAACCTGATATTATTCATATACATGGAACAGAGTACCAAAATGCTTTGGCTTGTATGCGATCAAATCCCGCACAGAATTATATTATTTCTGTTCAAGGTTTAGTTGGTGTTATTGCTAAACATCAATATGCAGATATTCCTATGATCGATATAATTAGAAATATTACTCTAAGAGATATCTTAAGGAAAGATACGATTATTCAACGAAAGAAGTATTTTGAGAAATGCGCTGTTTTTGAACGCGAGTATTTTGGGCGCACTAAACATGTAATTGGAAGAACTTCTTTTGATTATGCTCATACAAGAATTTTGAATCGAAATACAGAGTATCATTTTTGCAATGAAACCTTACGATCTGGTTTTTATACTGCTAAAAAATGGGATATTAATTCCATGAAACCATATACAATTTTTTTAAGTCAATCTGAACGCACATTTAAAGGTTTACATAAATTACTAGCTGCAGTCAATTTATTAAAAGATGAGTTCCCTACTGTTACAATAAGAATCGCTGGGGGTAACATAATTTCTACCAATACTTTAAAAGATAGATTAAAGTTAAGTGGATATGGTAATTATATTAGAAAACAACTGCAACAATACGGTTTAACTCAAAATGTAATTTTTACTGGCCATTTAGATGAAGCAGGTATAATATCTGAATATCTAAATGCCAATATTTTTGTTTGCCCATCCAGTATTGAAAATAGCCCTAATTCATTAGCAGAAGCTCAAATACTAGGAGTACCATCTGTAGCTGCATATGTTGGTGGTGTTTCAGATATGATTACTCATATGCATGATGGATTGATATATAGATTTGAAGAGATAGAAATGCTAGCTGAAAATATTCGAGAACTTTTTTTAAATCAAAATCTTGCAACTTTTATTTCTAAAAACGGAATAGTATCTGCAGAAAAGAGACATGATGCTAATCTAAACTTTAACCGAATTACTGATATTTATAATACCATTATAAATTAACTATCTTGATAAAAAAGAGGATACTTTTCTTAATTGTTGTTGGGATTCTAGCATTTTTATTTGTACCAGATGAAGCTTTAGACTCATATAGGTATTATCAAAGAGCTGAAGTTAGTTTTATTGGATATACTTCTTGGGAAATTATTGTCGAGAGTTTTAACGAAAATTTCGATTTTATTTATTACGTATTATTTGGTTTACTGAATAATTATGGATTACCTTATCAACTAGTAACAGGTTTATCTGTTGCATTATTCTTCCATGAAGCTTTAAAATTCATTGATTTAAATATTGTTAAATATAATTATAAGGTTCAAAAGGAATTAAAGTTAGTTGCACAAATATTTGCATTAATCTCAGTTTCATATATAGTTATTTTTGCAATAAGTAGAAATTTAACTGCATTTGTATTTTTCTTTATAGCTATAAATAGTTTTTTGAAAGACAAGAAGATAAAAGCTATTGTTTTTTTTACCTTATCATCATTTACACATTTTGGTACTATTTTATATATAGTATTGTTTTTTATAGGATATAATTTACCAGACAAAATTTTACGATTTAGTTATTTAAAGAAATCTGTAATTATTTTAGGTACTGCATTGGGAATGATTTCGAGAAGCTGGATACCTTTTGTTTTTGGTATTGTAAGTCTTATCCCCTTTTTTAATTCTTATGAAGAATATTTAAAATATCTTGACATTCTTTTAGCCAATGTTTTTACAGCAGGTTTAAGCCCTTATGATAAAATTATGTTTTTTACAACAGGTGTTGTGATGTTAATTGGATTATATAATATTAAAACATATACTCCACCTTTAAAAGTTGCTTTTATTGTGTTTATTTGGTTAATGATATCAATTGGTTTTTCAGTGATGTTCACTCAACGAACTGTAATGTTTCTAGTCCCTTTTCAAGGACTAATTGCAATCGCGTTTTTTGCACAGAAAAATACTAAATGGTCAACATATGTTTTTCTGAGTTTAATATTGGTGTCATTCATGGCATTCTTTGTAAATGTATATTCATACAGAGATTTATGGGTGTTTAGTTTACCATTTTAAAATTAATTAAATATTAATGATACAAGCATTTGTAAAAAAAGGTATAGTTGTACCTGTAGAAGTTCCCGCTCCAGCAATAAAGTTTGGGCAAATAAAAATTAGAGTTTTATATAGCACTGTCTCAGCTGGTACAGAGATTACGAGCTTAAAAGGTTCTGGCAAAAGTTTGTTAAAACGGGCATTAGAAGATCCAAGTAAAATTTTACGAGTGGTAGATATACTTAAGAATCAAGGTATTAAAAATGCAACCAGTAAAGTTTCAATTGCAGCAGATGGTTTAAATAGTATTGGATATTCAGTTGCTGGGATTATAGAAGAAATTGGTGAAGGTGTCGATGGCTTTTCTATTGGCGATTTAGTTTCTGCTGGTGGTAGCGGTTTTGCAGTGCATGCAGAATATGTTGTTGTACCTAAAAATTTAGTAGTTAAAGTACCAGATGGTCTAGATATTACTTGGGCATCTACTGGTACGGTAGGCTCGATTGCATTGCATGGTGTGAGAAGAGCAGACTTAAGAATTGGTGAGTTTGCTGTTGTTGTTGGTACAGGTTTATTAGGATTAATCGCAACGCAAATATTAAAAGCCTCGGGTGTTCGTGTAGCGTGTGTAGATATAAATGATGGTAGATTAAATTTAGCGTCTGAACTTGGAGCAGATTTAATAATTAATTCATTAAATGAAAATCCTGTACAAGCAATAAAAAACTGGACGAGTGGTAATGGAGCAGACGCAGTTTTATTTTTTGCATCCACTGATAAGAATGAACCATTGTCTCAATCATTCCAAATGTGTAGACGAAAAGGGAAAGTGGTAATGGTAGGAGTATCAGGGATGTTAATTGATAGAAATGATATATATAGAAATGAAATAGATTTTATAATATCTAGTTCTTATGGCCCAGGTAGATATGATGATACTTATGAGTTAAAAGGAATTGATTATCCATATGCTTATGTTCGATGGACAGAAAATAGAAATATTTATGAATATCTATTACTTGTTAAAGAAGGGAAAATCAATCTTGAAAAATTAATTCCATGTATTTATAGTATAGACGAAGTTGAGGATGCTTATAAATTACTTCAACTAAACCCAGAAAAACACATCCTTACAATTTTAAAGTATAATGCAGAGAAGCACTATGCTAAATCTATTCCGATACAAATAAATAAATCATGGAAAGTTGAAAATGAAAAGATCAGAATAGGATTAATTGGTGCAGGTAGCTTTGCAGTTGGAACTTTACTTCCAATCATATATGAGAATACAGAAAAATTCCAATTAAAAACTATTGTTAATACATCTGGAGACAAAGCAGTAAACGTTGCTCGCCAATTTAATGCAGCTATAGCTTCATCAAATCAAGATGATATTTTTAATGATCCGGAAATTAATCTAGTAATGATTTGTACTAGACATGGGAATCATGCAGACTTGGTTTTAAAAAGTTTAAAAGCTAATAAACATGTTTTTGTTGAGAAGCCATTGGCTACAACAGAAAATCAACTTATAGAAATAGCAGATTTTTATCTAAATGGTAATTTTGAACATAAACCAATAGTTATGGTTGGCTTTAACAGACGATTCAGTCCTCATGCTCAACTCATCAAATCTGAATTAGTTAAAAGAAATTCACCAATCATATTGAATTATAGAATGAATGCAGGTTATGTACCAGAAGATTCCTGGGTACATGAGGATGGTGGCAGGATCGTAGGTGAAGCGTGTCATATAATTGATTTAATGCAATATTTAACTGATTCTGAAATCGAAGAAGTTTCAGTAAATAGTATAAAACCTGGTAATGGTAAATTTTTAAATTCAGATAACAGATCCATTACCTTAAATTTCAAAGATGGTTCAATCGGTGTGTTAAATTATTTTTCAATGGGTAATTCTTCCTTACCGAAGGAAACCTTGGAAGTGCATTTTGATAATAAATCAATGATTCTAAATGACTATAAAAGTATTGAAAGTTACGGATTGAAAATTAAGAGTCAAGTATTTGACAATCCCAAAAAAGGACATAGGGAAGAATGGATGATGTTATACGACTGTCTAAAAAAAGGTAATTGGCCAATACCATTGCAAAGTCTATTACATACCACAGAGATTAGTTTATTGTCAAGTAAGCAATACTAAATATGAATTTTAGTATACACTATATTTTTATTTCTAAACTAATACATAAGTTGTCTGAAATGGTTAACCACTTTTATAGGTTTATCCCTTTAAATTGGTTCATAAATTTTAAATACGTCAATAAATCGAATAATATCTCTAAAATAGTTTTTCAAAAACAACTACAATCAATTTTAGGCGATTTTAATGATTTTAATAAATTTTGCGACAAGGAAAATAAAGTTAAAATTCTCCAAGATGCTGATGAAATTTTAAGTAATCATTTCGATTTATTAGGTTCAGGAAAGAAAAAACTTGACCCAATAAATTGGCACATAGATTTTAAGTCAGGTTATGTTTGGGGTAATGGATTATTTTATAAAAAATATAAAACTATAGATTATAGTAATGATGCTGATGTTAAATTTCCATGGGAATTAAGCCGTTGTAGTTTTTTACTTAGTCTTGGGCAAGCATATCTATTAACAAATGAAGAGAAATATGCTCAAAAGATAGTACAAATTATCGATCATTGGATTTGTGAAAATAAATTAATGTATAGCATCAATTGGACATGCACAATGGATGTATCTATTAGGGCAGTAAATTGGATGTATGCATTAAATATGATTGGTAGTGCATCAGTATTAAGTCAAGATTTTTTAACTAGATTCCGTAAAAGTTTAATAGAACATGGGTTTTTCATTATAAATAATTTAGAAAAGAGTTACCCTTACAGTGCGAATCATTATGCAAGTAATATAACAGGACTACTATTTATAGGGGCTCTATTTAACGATACTAAATTCGGTTCGAAGTGGTATAAATATGCAAAGGATGAATATTGTCGAGAATTAAGGAGTCAAGTGCTACCAAATGGTGTTCACTTTGAAAAAAGTATTTCTTATCACAGGTTAATGATTGAGCTTTTTACTTACCCCTATTTATTATTAAAAAGGAATAAAGAGTTTATAGAATTTGATTTAGAACACAAATTGCAATCAATGTTCGATTACACTTTTCATTATTTAAGAAAAGACGGAACAGCACCTATGATTGGTGATGATGATAATGCTCGATTATTACCATTTTCAAATTATCCATTCAATAATCATGAATATTTATTAAATATTTCAAATGAGATATTTAATACTAATTATTTTACTTCTATTAAAAATTGTTCAGAAGTATATTTTCTGTGTTTTGAAAAGACAAGCAATAGTAATTTAATCGAGTATATAAAACCAGGTTCTGTAAACTATAAAGATGCAGGCATTACGATTTTTAGGCATCAAGATCATTATGTATTTATTAATAATAGCGGATTAAGTAAACATCCTCATGCAAATAAAAAAGTGAACGGGACACACACACATTCTGATTTGCTTAGTTTTGATTATTCTATTGACAACAATCATTTTATAGTTGATCCTGGCACTTATGTATATACATCTTCAGTGAAATATCGAAATGAATTTAGGTCAACATCCAAACATAATACCTTAATGATTGATAATTTGGATATACATACATTGCCTAAAAATGATTTATTTAGTGTTGAAGATTTTGCTTACCCAACATTGAATGAGTATGTTGAAAGTGAAGATTTAATTACACTAAATGCAGCTCATAATGCATACGAAAAAATTGGGGTAAAACATATTAGATCTTTTCTGTTTCAAAAAAAGGATAACGTGTTAAATGTTATAGACAAAGTTAAATCTACTCAACAACATAATTATTGCTTTTATTTTCATTTTGCCGAAAACATGTTTCCTGAAATTGTAAATAATAATAATGTGAATGTTGTAGCACGCAATAAATCAAAAATTGAGTTAACATTTAATTGTGTTACAAATTTCGATTTGATAATCATTGAAGATACTATTTCCCCATCTTATGGTGTGTTGAGAAACTCATTCTCCCTAAAAGTTGAAATAAATACAAATACCAATTTTGATTTAGATACAATCATAAAATATATAAAATGATGACTAAACCCAATATTGCAATTATCCTCAGAACCGTTGGCTTAGAATATGATGATAGAGTTAGAAAAGAGTGTATTGCACTTTCAAAAATTGCAAACTTGAAAATTTTTGTAACTTTTGAAAATAATGTAGAAGAAGAAGGTTTTACAAGTTATGGGATTCCATATAAATCATTTAAATTAACAACAAGAGAAAAAATACCATCAGGTAAACTTTTGTTAGTGAAAGCCTTCGAATTCTATTTTAAGGTTAAACCATATTTAAAAGAATTTGATTTGATTTGGGCGCACGAAGAATACACATTTTTATTTCCATTGTTAGCTCCAAAAGATAAATTTGTTTGGGATTTACATGAAATACCGGCAATGTTTACTAAACCTGTCATGAAAAGAGTCTTTAATTTTATTGAATACAAAAGTAAAGCAATAATTCATGCAAATCCACAACGTATTAAATACCTAATGACAAAAGGGTATATTAAATACTTTACAAAGCATAGTGCAATTAGAAATTTTCCTGATAAAAATTTTCTTGACAGCAGGGTATTGCCTAAAAATTATACCGAATTTAAAACATGGCTTGACAATAAAGATTATGTTTACCTACAAGGATTAACTGTAGCTGATCGTTTCCCGTATAATAGTATTGCATCAGTTTTAGATTCAACTGATTTAAATATAGTTGTTGTAGGTACATTCGAGGATTTGAATGAATTAGAAAAATTAAAAAATACATATGGCGAAGCATTTAATAAAAGGGTATTCTTTGCTGGCAGGGTAAATCAACTGGCTATTCCTGCATTTCTAAAAGATGCAAAATTTAGTATAGTTTTATATAATATTAACGATCCTAACAATAGGTATTGTGAAGCAAATAGGTTCTATCAAGCAATAAATTATGGTATACCTGTTATTGTTGGATGTAATGAGTCCATGTCGGATATTATTAATGAATATAATGTGGGCATTGCATTAAAGTCTGACGGCAGGGACTTAAATGATTTAAAAAAATCTATAGTCTCGTTATTAGAACGATATGAGTATTATAAAAATAATGCAATTATACATGGTAGTAAGTTTTTATGGGATGAAGAAAGAATAAACATTATTAAATATGTTGAAAAAGCATAAAATACTTTGCTTATTACCAATTGTTGGCGATACAAAAGATTCTAAACGAATTGAAATCTTACAAGATTCAGATTTTGATGTCGTTGTTGTTGCTTTTGAACGTGATTCATTTAAAGCAAGAATGCCAAATGCTCAGGTTAATATATTAGCCAAGATTGACAATGGTAATTATTTCAAACGAATTTTTATAATGATGAAATGTATTCTATCATTAAGAAAATACATAAAAAACACAGATGCTATATATGCACTAAATCAAGATTTAGCAATTTTTGCTTATATCGCTGCTATAGGTTTGAATAAGCCTCTAATTATTGACGTGGCTGATATTCGTGAGATTCAAACAGGTCCAAGTATTGTATCTATAATCTTTAGATTAATTGATAAATACATCACAAATAGAGCATCGTTAATTGTTGTTACCGCTAAAGGTTTTATTTCTGAATATTATAAAAAAATACTAGGTATAGAAATTGAAGATTATATTTTATTGGAGAATAAAGTAGATTATACTGAAGATCTCAGAATTACTAGTAAAGCCTGTAATACATTAGATTATCAACGAGAGAAAATAAAAATTGGATACATAGGGGTGTTGAGAGATGAATGGTCATTACTTTTTTTAAAAGAACTTGTAATTAAATATCCTGATAAATTTGAAATTGTATGTGCAGGTATAGATTTAATCAGAGGTTATGACATTGATAAGTATTGTACAAATACACCAGGGATGAAATATCTTGGTCCATTTAAATCACCAGCAGACTTGAATGGTTTATTTCAACATGTTGACGTAATTGCACTATTCTATCCTGAGACAAAGATACCTGAACATTGGTTTAATATTAGAAGTGTTTGTAATACAAATCGTTTTTATGAGGCATGTTATTTTAGAAAACCAATTATTTCGTTTTCATTCTGTGAAGATGGTAAAAGAGTAAAGGAAAATTCAATTGGAATGGTATTCGACACTTATAATATTGATACAAATGTTGAAATTCTAAATTCACAATTAACTATGGAAAGAATTGTGTATTGGCATGAAAACTTATTGCACCTAAAAGAAGATATTTATTGTTTCAGTAATGAAAAAGAAATAATGAAGAATAAAATAAATGAAATTTTACGATAATATGAAAAGAGAATATCAAATATGTACTAATTGTATCATGGATACTTCAGATTCAAAAATTACATTCGATGAAAATGGAGTTTGTGATCATTGCAATGATTTTTATAGTAATGTAAAGCCAAACTGGCATACTGATGAGAAAGGTAGAGCAGAACTAGATGCATACGTAGATAAAATTAAAGCAGAAGGTAAAGGAAAAGATTTTGATTGCATTCTAGGCATGAGTGGTGGTGTTGATAGTTCCTACTTATTACATCTTGCAGTTACTGAATTAGGCTTACGCCCATTAGTTTTCCATGTTGATGGTGGTTGGAATTCAGAATTAGCAGTAAATAATATTCAAGTAATGATTGATAAACTAGGTTTAGATTTATTTACTGAAGTAATCAACTGGGAAGAAATGAAAGACTTTCAATTAGCATTTTTCAAATCTGGCTTACCTCACTTAGATATACCACAAGATCATGCATTTGTAGCTACTTTATATAAGTTCGCAGATAAGTATAACATTAAATATATATTGAATGGTGGTAATATATCTACAGAATGTGTAAGAAACCCAATGGAGTTTATGTACTACGGAACTGATATGAGACATCTAAAAGATATTATGAATAAATACAGTACAGTAAAAATGGAATCTTATCCATTTAGTTCAGTATTTCGTCATAAAATATATTTAAGATATATAAGAAGTGTACAAGTTATTAAACCATTAAACTATTTGCCTTACAATAAAGAAGCAGCATTAAAATTATTAGCAGATACTTATGGGTGGAAACCATATCCACAAAAACATTTTGAATCAAGATTCACCAAATTTTATGAAGGTTACTGGTTGCCAGAACGATTTGGATTTGATACTAGAAGAATTCAGTATTCAAGTCTAATCTTAACTGAGCAGATGACAAGAGAAGACGCATTAGAACGTATGAAAAAACCAGCTTATAATCCAGAAACCATCGAAGATGAATTTAACTACATTGCAACAAAAATAGGTATAACAAGCTCGAAACTACGTGAATATTTTACAATGCCTAAAAAGTTTTACTGGGACTATAAGAACCAAGAATCAATTTTTAAAATAGGTGCAAAAATTTTAAAATTTATAGGTGTAGAAAGATCTATTAAAAGATGATAACAATTATTAATTACGGTTCAGGAAATATTAGTGCTATCGGTAATATTTATGAACGTTTAAAAGTTCCATTTAAAGTTGCTAATTCACCTGAAGAAGTAATTGGTGCAGAAAAAATTATATTACCTGGAGTAGGTGCATTTGATGAAACTATTTCAATGCTTGATGAATCTGGTTTTCGATCTATTCTTGATAAAGAAGTTTTAGAAAATAAAGTGCCTGTAATTGGGATTTGTGTGGGGATGCAAATTTTAGCGAAAAGCAGCGAAGAAGGTAAATTGCCAGGATTAGGTTGGATAGATGGCGTTGTAAAGAAAATTGATAAGTCCATGTTAACTCATAAACCTAAAATACCTCATCTCGGTTGGAATTCTATCGAAGTAATCAAAAAGAATAAACTTTATGAGGGAATAAATGAAGAAGAAGGTTTCTATTTTCTACATAGTTATTATTTTGAATGCAATAATGAGAGTGATGTTTTGTCTAAGACTTTCTATGGTAAAAGTTTTGCTTCATCTGTAAACAACAATAACATCTATGGTGTACAGTTTCATCCAGAGAAAAGTCATTCGAATGGAGTACAATTATTACATAATTTTTCAAAAATATAATGTTAAGATCAAGAATTACACCTTGTTTATTAGTACATAAAAAAGGGCTTGTTAAAACTGTTGGTTTTAAAGATCCTAAGTACGTTGGAGATCCGATAAACGCAGTTAAAATTTTCAATGAAAAAGAAGTTGATGAATTAATGGTCTTGGATATTGATGCAAGTGTTGAGAAAAGAGGTCCAGATTTTGACTTGATTAAAAATCTAGCAGTTGAGTGTAGGATGCCATTTTGCTATGGTGGCGGAGTAACTACAGTTGAACAAGCAAAAAAAATCATAAATCTTGGTGCTGAAAAAGTTGCAATAAGTTCAGCCGCGATTGAAAACTTTGAAATTATAGAAAAAATTGGATCTGCTGTTGGGATACAAAGTGTTGTTGTCGTATTAGATGTTAAAAAGAAAGCATTATTGGGTGGTTATGAAATTTATATTCACAATGGTAAAAAATCTACGGGATTGAAATTAAAAGATTTTGTAAGAAAATTAGATAGTGTAGGTGTCGGGGAAATCGTAATAAATTCAATTGATCGTGATGGTAAAATGGAGGGGTATGATATGTCTTTAATAGATCTAGTTAGAAATGAAACAGATGGCCCTATGACAGTTCTTGGAGGTGCGGGTACATTTGAGCACCTAAATGAAGTTGTAAAGAAATATAAAGTAATCGGAGTAGCTGCAGGTAGTCTTTTTGTATTTAAAGGTAAATACAAGGCAGTATTAATAAGCTACCCAAATAAAATTGAAAAGAAAAATATTTATCAGTTATAAATGAAACAGATCATTCAATCCTTTAAAACAGGCGAAACAATCTTAGAAGAAATTCCAGCACCACAAGTTAAAAGAGGTACGGTGTTAATTCAAACCACTAGAACTTTAGTTTCATTAGGTACGGAAAGAATGCTAGTTGAATTTGGGAAGTCAAGTTTAATATCAAAAGCAAGACAGCAACCCGATAAAGTAAAACAAGTTTTAGATAAAATTAAAACAGAGGGTTTATTACCTACTTTAGAGGCAGTGTTTAATAAATTAGAACAACCATTACCATTGGGCTATTGTAATGTTGGTCGAGTAATAGCAGTTGGTGAAGGAGTAACTGATTTCAAAATTGGCGATAGAGTAGCATCAAATGGTCAACATGCAGAATTTGTTTGTGTGCCTCAAAACTTAGTTGCTCATATACCTGAAAATATAACCGATGAAGAAGCTAGTTTTACTGTAATCGGTTCAATCGGTCTACAAGGCATTAGACTTTTGAATCCAACTATTGGTGAAACGATTGTTGTAATCGGTTTAGGACTAATCGGGTTGTTAACCGCACAATTATTAATTGCTAATGGATGTAATGTTATTGGTGTAGATATAGATAATGACAAGTTAGATCTAGCAAAATCTTGGGGAGTAATTCCTTTTAATCCTAAAGAAGGCGATGTTGTAAAATTTGTAGAATCTCACACTAATAATATTGGTACAGATGGAGTTTTAATAACAGCATCTACTAAAAGCAATGAAATAATTTCTCAGTCTGCAAGAATGAGTAGAAAAAGAGGTAGAATTATTCTTATTGGTGTTGTTGGTCTAGAATTAAGCAGGGCAGAATTCTATGAAAAAGAATTGAGTTTTCAAGTTTCTTGTTCTTATGGGCCTGGCAGATATGATGAAAATTATGAACAAAAAGGTAATGATTACCCGCTTGCATTTGTAAGGTGGACTGAAAAAAGAAATTTTGAAACAATTTTAAATTCTATTTCAACTCATAAGTTGAAAGTGAAGGAAATGATTTCTGATATAACACCTTTAGATCAATTTAATAAAATTTATGGGTCAATTGGAAAAAGTAAATCCATAGCATCAATAATTAGTTTCCCAGAAAATAAAATTGAGAACCCATCAAGGGTAGTGAAATTAAACAACCAAAGTTTTAAAGGATCGAAAGGAGTTATTGGGATAATAGGGTCAGGGAATTTTACGAAAATGACAATGTTGCCAGCTTTACAGAAATCTGGTGCAGTATATAAATACATTGCTAGTGCCGGTGGTGTTACAGGTACAGCATTAGCTAAGAAGCACGGTTTTGCTTATTCAACTACAGATTATAAAGAAATATTAAACGATTCGGAAGTCGATTTAGTAATGATTACTACAAGACATGATCAACATGCATCAATGGTAGTTGAATCACTAAATAAAAATAAGAATGTATTTGTAGAAAAACCATTGGCAATTAATGATCAACAATTAGATAATATAATTGAAGCGTATAGTTTATCAAAAAACTCTACATTAACTGTCGGGTTCAACAGAAGATTTTCACCGCATTCAACAAAGTTAAAAAGTTTATTAGGCAATAGTCAGATGAATGTCATTGCCACAATGAACGCAGGGTCGATTCCCTCAAATGTTTGGATTCATGATATGAATATCGGTGGTGGTAGAATAATTGGTGAAGCGTGTCACTTTATAGATTTGATAACATATTTTACAGGGAGTAAAGTGGTTTCAGTTTGTATGAATTCAATGGGTGTAAATCCGAGCGAAAATACAGATACCGCAACTATATTACTGAAGTATGAGAATGGGTCAACAGGTGTAATCAATTATTTCGCTAATGGATCAAAAGCTTATCCTAAAGAGAGAATCGAAATTTATTCACAAGAACGTACTGCTGTGATTGATAATTTTAGAGTCACAAATGGTTTTGGTTTTAGAAATTTTAATAAATTAAAAACATCAATTGACAAAGGGCATAAATCTCAATTTCAATTGTTAATTAAGCAAGTACAACTTGGAGGTGCTCCTTTAATACATATTGATGAAATAATTAACACTACTAAAGCCAGTTTTGCTGCTATAAAAAGTTTAAAAAACGGCACATGGGTAACAATCTAACTTAACTAAAAACTTATTTTTTGAATTAGTTGCATTATTAAATCTAGATGCCAAATAAAATAAAGTTACTTTTCCAATTGTTGATAAATATGGGGCCAAGATATTTGGCTTATAGAGTATATTTTGAATTAAAAAAAAGAATAGGAGTTCTGAAAATAGAATTTCCAACTAACCCACATTTTGAAAAGTTTATTAGTTTGACAAAATGGAAAGATGAAACAATTTTTTTAATTAAATCTAGACGCGATTACGCTAAAATTGATTATCCATTTCAAATTGATCATCAAAAATTTAAAGATCAAAAAAATGGGTTATTTGAATTCTTTAGTAGTTTATATTTTAATTTAGGTGAGAATTTTGACTGGATTACTAATCCAGATACAGGTTATAAATACGATATTAACAAACATTGGTCAGAAATAAATGATTTTGATCCTAAAATTGGTGATATAAAATATGTTTGGGAAAAATCACGTTTTTCATTTATATATTTAGCAATTCGATCAGATATTAAAAATAATACAGATTCATCGGAATATGTATTATCAGAAATTATTAATTGGATAGATAATAACCCAATAAATCAAGGTCCAAATTATAAGTGTAGTCAAGAGATTTCCTTACGAATTATTAATTGGACATATGCTCTACATTTTTATAGAGATTCCATTTATTTAAATGAAAATCGATTAGATAAAATATTGCATGTGGTTTATTGGCAAATAAAACATGTATACAGTAACATTAATTTTTCAAAAATTGCAGTCAGAAATAATCACGCAATTACTGAAACTTTGTTGCTATATATTGCAGGTTTAGTTTACCCTTTTTTCCCTGAATCAAAAATTTGGAAGAAAAGAGGTAAAAAATGGTTTGAAAAAGAAATTGAATATCAAATTTACTCAGATGGTACATACTTACAATTTAGTATGAACTATCACCGTGTTGTTGTTCAACTTTTAAATTTAAGTTTTATTGTTGCAGATAAGTTCAATGAAAGTTTTAATGATATAGTTTATCAAAGAGCTTATCAAACTTTGAATTTTTTATACCAATCACAAGACCTCACTAGCGGTATGCTTCCAAATTATGGTGCAAATGATGGTGCTTTATTCTTTCCATTATCTAGTTGCAATTTTAGAGATTTTAGACCCTCATTGAATACATTACATGTACTATTGACGGGGAAGAAACTATACAATGATGGTCCTTGGGTTGAAGAATGCTTTCTATTATCAGATTCATTAATAGTTAAAAAATTTCCAATCATACAAAAGAATTTTGGATGGAATCGTTTTGAGATTGGAGGTTATTATATTTTAAATGAAAAAGAAACTATGACTTTTGTAAGATGTGGTAATCACTATGATAGACCATCACAGTCTGATAATTTACATATTGATATTTGGCATAAATCAGTTAATCTTCTCTATGATGCAGGTTCGTATAAATACAACACCAATAAAGAGAATATAAATTATTTCTTTGGTACAGAATCACATAATACTGTGATGCTAGATAATTATAATCAAATGTTGAAAGGGGGAAGATTTATTTGGTATTATTGGACAAATTCAAACAAAGTATCATGTATAGAAACATCCGAAGGATATGAGTTTTTGGGTGAAATATCAGCATTCCAATTTTTAAAGAAAAATATTAAACATCAAAGAAGAGTATTTAAGCAAAAAGAGGTACTTAAATGGAATGTTACGGATACTATTTTAAATAAGCCAATTGGTTCTACATTAAGACAACTCTGGCATCCTGAGATGAATTATAATGATCAATTTAACATTATATCTTCAAATGCAACTGTCAAACAAAAAAATGGCTTTGTAAGCAATACATACGGTAGAAAAGATGTCACTAATTATTTTAGTCTTGAATCAAATAATAATTTAATTGAAACTATATTTTATATAAATGAAAATTTTACTTCTTCATCAGCAATTTCTTGAAGAAAATGATGCTGGTGGATCACGATGGAATGAGATGACTCGAATCTGGAGTGAAATGGGTTATGATATAACAGTTGTATCAGGCATGATGCATTATAATGGTTTTGAAAAGAAACCTGAATACAAAGGCAAATATTTTGTTAAAAAAAATGTGGGTGACATAACAGTATGGCGTACTCATGTTTCAGAGGCTTACAATTCAAATTTTATTGGAAGGCTTTGGGGGTATTTTTCATTTGTTTTTTCTTCGTTGTACTGTCTATTCATTAAAATAAAAGAAAAACCCGATGTGATTATAATTACCTCTCCACCTTTGTTTTTAGGTATTTCAGCTATCATCTATTCAAAAATCAAAAAAGTGCCAATGTTGTTTGAAGTTAGAGATTTATGGCCAGAATCTGCAATTGACACAGGTGTTGTAAACAATAAGTTGATTATCAAGTTAGCGTATTGGCTTGAAAAAGTATCTTACAAAAGTGCAAGTGTTATAAATGTTTTAACTCCTGCTTTTAGGGATGCTTTGATCAAAAGAAAAGGCGTACCAGCAAATAAAGTTATTTATATACCTAATGCAGCTGACTTTAGCCTCTCAGATTCATTATTAAATAATAACACAAAATTAACTTTGCGCAATGATTATGGACTTCATGACAAATTCATTATTACTTATGTAGGAGCACATGGTGTAGCAAATCATCTAGATCAAATATTAGATACAGCTAAGCTAGTTAATCAGTACAATGTAGTATTTGTCCTTATTGGCAACGGTATGGAAAAGTCAAAATTAATAAATCGTGCAATAGCAGAAAATATAAACAATGTTATTTTCTTAGACTCAGTTCCTAAAGCAGATGTATTCAAATATATATTAGATTCTGATATGGGTACATCTGTACTAAAGAGAGTTGATACATTTAAAACAGTATATTCAAATAAAACTTTTGATTATTTCGCATGTAAAAAACCAGTGTTTATGTTAATTGATGGTGTATCAAGAGAGTTAGTTGAAAATGCAAAAGCAGGTGTATATGTTGAGCCAGAAAACCCAAAAGAATTTGCAGAAAAAATAAAAGAGTATTTAGATGATAGACAACGTATACAAACTGAAGGCAAAAATGGTTATGAATTTGCAAAGCAAAACTTTGATAGGTCTGTTCTTGCAGTTAAATATATAGAACACATAAAAATATTATTAAAAAATAAATCAAATAATATAAATTAAGATTAATCTAAAATATCTTCATTCTAATTATAAAAGTTCCCAAAAAATACTTTTCTATTGAAATGTCAATAATTTAGAGTTAGTTTTGTAGTTAGAACATTAAAAAAATAAATTTTATGATACAAGAAATTAATTTTGATGTTGATGATTTTGCAGCCTGTAAACCTGAGATTCAACGTCATTGGTTAAATAATGATTTGAAAGTATTTGTTTTAAAAGCTAACAGACGACCAGCTAATGTAAAAGACTTTTACGAAAGTGTTTTTGAGCATTTAGGTACACCTGTACCATTAGCAGAAGATGTTAAACTAGGTGATCGTGGTTCTCAAAGAACAGGCGAAATTTGGTTTGAAGTTAGATATGACCCCAAACACCCAGATGCATACAGACACTCAGCAAATGCACAACCATTACACACTGATGGTTCGTACATACCGAACTTCCCAAGTTCAACTTTGTTAGCTTGTGAAGCCAATGCAGGTCAAGGTGGTGAAACAACTTTTATTGATTCCAAAGAATTAGTTAGAATTTTAGATAACGAAAAACCTGAATTACTACAGTTTCTTTTAAATAATATTGTACCACATGCTAGATCTGGTGATTATAGAGAAGAACCAATTATTAGAAAAGAAAATAATGATTATTTTGTGAATTATAATTTTTATTGTGTTTCTAAAGATATCGATGCAGTTATTCTTGAGCGTGTGAATGAATTTCAAGATTTTTTATTAAACTCTGAAAGCATAAGAAATGCAACATATGGAGTTAAACTTCAGCCAGGTGATGGTGTATTTTGGAGAGATAATTACTGTTTGCATGGTAGAAATTCGTTTACTGCTAATCATGAATCAGAGCGCTTTATTTGGAAATGTGCAATTGATATTGCTCGATTTTATTAGTAATTATGCATATGAATAGAGTGATATTCGGCACGATGAGAATGAGTATAGAAACTAACTCCATTTCAAATTGGGTCGAACTTTTTAAGCAAATGTGGGATGTTGGTATAACTATTCATCACGTATCATCAGAATATGATAGCTATAATTTTCATCTAAATGTTTTAAACGAGTTCCGTAAAATTCACCCAGAATGTCATATAGACTTTATTGTGAAATTAGCTGAACCTCATTTTGGTTCTTTTAGTTTTAACGAAGAACTTTTTATATCGCACATAGATAAATATAGAAAAGACTTGAATGTATCAACAATACATTCGATTCAATGGATGTGGAGAGGTGATATCAATAAAAATGAAGACAGATTAAAAGATTTTGATCGTGATAAATTACTTATTTATCAATCTGTAGAACATGCCAAATCTACACAGAAAATAAAATTTTTTCATGTCTTTCCATATAGTATTGATTTCGCTGAATTCGCAATTTCCTTAGATTTCGTAGATGGTCTCATAGTTTATCGTAATATAATTGAGAAAGAGTATGATGATTTAATTTTGAGACAAGCTAAATTGAATAAATTTAGTTATATAATAAGACCTCTTGCTGCTGGTAAACTTGATTTTAATATTTCTAAACCAAGTGATTATTTTAAATATGCTTTAGACTTACCATCAATAAAAGGTGGTATAATTAGTATATCATCTGTTGAACGCTTAAATGAATTGTTAACATGACCTATTTAAGGTTAAAAAGAATAGGAGACATCCTAGCGATATTATTTTCATTACCTATCTGGCTTCCAGTTTTTTTGATTGTATATTTTATTGTTTTTGTGAAATTAGGTAGTCCCGTTTTATTTAAACAAGAACGTGGTGGTTATAAGAACTCAAAATTTTATCTAATGAAGTTTAGAACAATGACAAATGAAATGGACGAAAATGGAAATCTTAAACCTGACCATTTAAGATTGACAAAATTTGGTAAATTCTTAAGGTCGACAAGTATAGATGAGCTTCCTTGTTTTATAAATATAATTTTATCAGAAATGTCAATTGTGGGCCCTAGACCTTTTTTTAGTTCTTATATTGACTTATATAATTCAAATCAAAAAAGAAGACATGATGTTAAACCAGGCTTAACTGGCTGGGCTCAAGTTAACGGTAGAAATGCACTTTCTTGGGAGAAGAAATTTGAATATGATCTTTATTACGTGGATAATATTTCATTTTTATTCGATTTGAAAATTATTTTTTTGACAATATATAAAGTATTTAAACGAGAAGGTATAAATGCGAATAATGAAGTCACGATGGAGAAATTTAAAGGATCAAAATGATACAATTATATGGAGCTAGCGGGCATGGTAAGGTAGTTGCTGAGATACTACAAAGTAATGGGTTATCGGAGTTGTGTTTTATTGATGATGCTTCTTTCATAAACCCACTTCTACTATCTATTCCTATTCTGCCAAGCGAAAAGTATAATAATTTACATTCTTTAATTATTACTATTGGTGATAATAGAATTAGAAAATTAATTTCAACAAAACTAAAAAATGCTAATTTTGTTACAACTATTCATCCTTCCGCAATAATATCAAAATCAGTAGATATAGGCATAGGTACAGTAATTATGCCTAATAGTGTCGTAAACTCAGAATCTAAGATTGGTAATCACGTAATTATTAATACATCAGCAAATGTTGATCATGATTGTATTATTGAAGATTATGTACATATTTGTCCTAATACTGCTTTGGCTGGAAATGTTACAGTTGGTGAAGGTTCACAAATTGGTATCGGATCTCAAATTATTCAAGGTATAAGAATTGGTAAATGGTGCACAATCGGTGCTGGTTCGGTAATTATAAGAGATGTGCCAGATTATTCAACGGTAGTTGGTAATCCAGGTAGAATTATTAATATAAACAATAAGCATGAACTCTAAAATATGGCTTTCATCACCACACATGGGTGGTACAGAACTAAAATATATTCATGAAGCATTTGATACCAATTGGGTAGCTCCATTAGGTCCTAACGTTAATGGGTTTGAAGAAGATATTCAAAAGTATACGGGTGCTAAACATGCTGCAGCTTTGACCTCAGGTACAGCGGCAATACATTTAGCATTAATAATGTTAGGCGTAAAAGCTGGTGATAATGTAATCTGTCAATCATTTACTTTTTCAGCTTCTGCAAACCCAATATCATATATCGGTGCTAATCCAGTTTTTGTTGATTCAGAATCAGAAACTTGGAATTTGTCACCTGTGTTCTTAAGAAAAGCAATTGATTCTTGTATTGCAAAAGGTAATAAACCAAAGGCTATCATACCTGTACACTTATACGGTATGCCAGCAAATATGAAAGAAATTATTTCAATTGCAAATGAGTATAATATACCAGTAATTGAAGATGCTGCTGAAGGTTTAGGTTCTCACATAGATGGTAAGTTTCTTGGCACATTTGGTGATATAGGAGTATTATCATTCAATGGTAATAAAATTATCACCA
>JACCDH011329053.1_pt1 | contig 30963 bp, 31 predicted proteins | sample 7442481 | NCBI WGS metagenome assembly JACCDH01 (sample SAMN15323433, study PRJNA562643) | freshwater metagenome | isolation source: river surface water | place: USA:Blue River Watershed | collected 2017-08-15
GTTGGTTTACCATAGCGTTCGACTGCATTGCCGAAGATATCAGAAAAGGATTCGTTGAGTTGACCAGATTCGTAGCTGTATATAAGATTGGCAGAGTTAGAAGTTACGGCATGGGTAATTTCGTGCCCACAGACATCAATACTGGTAAGCGGTTTAAAGGTATTGCCATCACCGTATGTCATGCGCACGCCATCCCAAAACGCATTATCGTAATTGGTGGCATAATGCACATAGCTGGTGATGCGCGCATTGGCATTGTTATAGCTGTTGCGGTTGTGGATGTTTTTAAAATAATCGTAGGTTGTTGCCGCTCCCCAATGACAGTCGGTAGCCACCTCATCTTTATTGGCATTGACATTGTTCCAGATATTGTTAGAATCCAGAAAATCTACCGCTGCACCATAATTGGTGCCGCGTTTAAGGTTAAGTGTATAAACACCATTGCCTCTTGAGTTTTCTCTGAGACGGTAATTGAATGGTGCAGTGCTATCAGTCGTGATGTTTTTCAGTCCGCTATACTTGGTATACGCTTTACCGGGCACATCAGTTGTGTGCAGCATATTTTCGCGAGCAATGATTTGCGCATTGGCGACAGAGACATAGACATTCTCGGCTGTTCGGGGCGTGTGTGCGTGGATATTGAATTTGTATGTGAGGTAGAATTGGGTATTGTTAAAATTAAGATCCAAAGGCACATACATCAATTCGCCTTTAGGAAACCAGGTCGCTTTAGGATCTTCTTTTATGTGTTTAATGTCCGCTTCCTCCTCTGCGTGTTGCCAAAGATATGATTCGGCCTTGGTAGAATCGATGGCAGTAGCCAAACAAGTTGTTTCATCTTGTAATACATTAGATGATGCAGTAATTTTAAAGTACTCGCCGTTAAACGAATGCAAGCGCCCCGATAGGCAATGGGCAATCAAAACACCACCGAGCACTGGATAGCCTTTATAGGTTTGCTGATAGCGGAAGTGCGTGTAGCCCAGTTCATCCTGTTCTTTGCGAATCAAAGTCAGGTCGTTATCCGCACCCATCTTGTAGGCTTTCTTGATATAGAGCAACGCATCCGACTCAGGAATAATTACCTCTTCGCGCAGCAAGACATATTGCAGTTGTTGGGTTTTATCGTTCACGCGCACCATTGCGGCACCGGGCAGGTAATCGTTGGCTGACCTGCCTTCAATTACTTCAGCATGGAGATTGAATAAGCCAGTAAAGAACAAACATATTAGAGAAAACAGGCTTGCATATTGTAAGTTTTTTTGCATCTGTGTAATAACTAAGAACAGCGAATGTCGTTAAAAAAAACCTTAAAAACAATAATACGCTATTAATATTCTGTAAAACAGAACATTAACACAGAAAAACAGGGCATAATATTAGTTAGACGCGATGGCATCACGCACAGACTGCACGAAAAGTCCGGTACGCAGTTTCGGCTCCATAAATGTCGATTTAGGAGGCATGATCATATTGTTATCGGCTATTTCGAACACCTCTTCGACCGTGCAAGGATAGACAGTGAAGACAAAATCGAAGTGCCCGTTTTGAACAGCCTGTTCTACTTTAGATAGGGGCACATTGCCTTTGAGGAATTCCAAACGTTTATCGGTTTTAGAATCCTTGATGTGCAAGATGTTTTTAAACACCTGTTCTTCAAGGATAGAGACGTCCAGTTTATCAACCGCATTGAGTGACGAACAATCCTGTTTGTAATCCAGGCAATACCAATGTTGGGCGATGCATAAACCGAATTCGTGTTCGTGTTTGGGCTGAAAAGCGCCCTCTACCTGACGAATATCGAAGTTGTGAGCCAATTGCGACAAGAAAGCTTCTACCTCAAAATTGTTCTCCGATTTAAAGGCACGGTGGAAACTGTCAATTTTGAGGTATTCAGGCGGTACGATGAAAGAGAGATAGCGTCCGTTGCTGATGTGGTTTTTCTTAAAGAAACCGGCAGAGGCAGCAGAGCGGTGATGGCCATCGGCAATGTATAAATCGCCAGCATTGATGTAAAGCGATTTAATGGTATTGATGAGCGTAGCATCAGACACTTTGTAGACCCAGTGGGCAGTATTGGCTTCGTCTGTAAATTCGGAGATCAGCTCGCAGGAAGCAGTCGCGTTCTCTAGCAGAGCATTGACCGGCAAACTGCTCATATGGGTCAACAAAACCGGCTCACCAATCACACCAGAAATCTCGATGTGTTTGATGAGCTGATCTTCTTTAGATGTAATGGTTTTCTCGTGAACTTTAATATGTCCCGAATAGTAGTCGTCGACAGACACCGTACAAACCAGTCCTAAAAACGTGGTTCCAGTGCTGAGTTGTGTTTGTTTATAGATAAAAAAAGCGTCTTCTTGAATTCTGTTAAGAGAACCCGAATTCACGAGTTCATCGAGCGCAATTTTAGATAGCGGGAAATGTACATCTGGATTTTTCTCCTCCCCTGATTTCAAGTGTGGTTTTACCACATTGAGGTAGCTCAATGGATTGCCATTCACTATTTCTTGCTGCCTTTTGGCATCATCCACATGGATATTGGCCGACACCACCGGTTCGAGACCGCGGGCAGGCATCAGAGCTTTAAAAGGGAAAATATGTGCCAATGTGCTTACTTAAAAAAATTGATGATTTGTTCAGCCATTTCATCGCCGATGCGCTTTTGTGCTTCGGCTGTGCTCGCACCGATATGAGGCGTTAAAGACACATTGTCCAGTTTCAGAACTGCATCGTATACAGGCGGCTCTTTTTCGAACACATCCAAACCGGCATAAGCAATGGTTTTATTGTTAAGAGCTTCCACTAAGTCAACTTCATTGACTACACCACCGCGGGCACAGTTGATTAATCCAGCGCCTTTTTTCATCATAGCCAGTTCGGCAGCGGCTATCACATAACCTTGACCGCCTGGAATATGCAAGCTAACGAAATCTGCTTGTTTCAATACATCTTCTTTTGAGATAGTAGTTACTTTTTTCTTAATGCTTGGAATACCTGCTTCAGGATGGAAAGTGATGTCCACCTCTGCCTCCGAGATCATAGGGTCGAAGGCAATAACATTCATTCCAAGACCATAGGCCATACGGGCAGCTTCGCGACCGATACGACCGAAGCCAATCAGACCCAAAGTTTTACCTTTTAACTCGATACCCGCAGAAGCTGTTTTCTTTAAAGCATTGAAATTGGCCACACCATTTTCAGGCATTTGTCTGTTGGTGTATTGCAGCATACGGCAAACAGAGAACAAGTGAGCAAACACTAATTCTGCCACACTGGTGCTGCTGGCTGCAGGCGTATTCACTACAGTGATGCCTTTTTCTTTGGCATAAGCAGTGTCGATATTATCCAGACCCACACCGGCTCTTCCAACCAGTTTAAGCGCAGTACCGGCATCTAAAATTTCTTTGGTAACTTTGGTAGCGCTTCTAACAAGCAGTACATCGTAGTTAGCAATTTTTGTAGCCAGTTCGGCTTGAGGAATATTATTGGTATCGATAGAGAAACCTTTGGCTTCTAAAGCAATTTTTGCAGATTGATCGATTCCGTCGTTGGCTAAAATTCTCATGTAATTAGTTATTAAAAGTTCTCATTACATTCACTAAAGCTTCCACACTTTCTAAAGGTAAAGCGTTGTACATGCTGGCTCTGTATCCACCGGCAGAACGGTGACCTTTGATACCGGAGATACCGGCAGCTTTCCATGCCGCATTGAATTTCTCTTCGAGTGATTCGTCGGTCAACACAAAAGTAACATTCATTTGAGAACGGTCTTCCACTTCAACATTGCCTTTGAATAAAGGATTGCTGTCAATTTCGGCATACAGCATATCAGCTCTGGCTGCAGCTCTTTTTTGCATTTCGTCAACACCACCACATTTCTTCACCCATTTCAAGTTTTGCAACATAGCGAAGATTGGGAACACCGGTGGTGTATTGAACATCGTTTCTTTATCGATGTGTACCTGGTAGTTCATCATGCTAGGAATAGCACGGCTAACTTTACCAAGAATGTCTTTTCTAACAATCACAACGGTAACGCCGGCAGGTCCCATGTTTTTCTGTGCGCCTGCGTAAATCAAACCAAATTTAGACACATCTACCTGACGGCTGAGGATATCAGAGCTCATGTCGCAAACCATGGTAACTGGACTTTCAGGGAAAGACTTCATTTGAGTACCGTAGATGGTATTGTTACTGGTGCAATGGAAATAATCAGCATCAGCAGGGATGGTATAAGTTTTAGGGATGTAGCTGTAGTTTTTATCTTCAGAGCTGGCAACAATTTCTACAGCCCCAAGATGTTTGGCTTCTTTAGCTGCATTGGCTGCCCATACACCTGTTTTCAGGTAAGCACCTTTAGTTTCCAGGAGATTGTATGCCACCATTAAGAACTGCGTGCTGGCACCACCACCTAAAAATAAAATTTCATAACCTTCCGGAATATTCATCAACTCTTTGATGATGGCTTGAGTTTCTTCTACAACGGCAACGAATTCTTTGCCACGGTGTGATACTTCCAAAACAGACAAACCTGTACCGGCAAAATTGCGGATACCTTCGATACTGGCTTCGATGACTTCAGGTGCTAAGATCGAGGGACCAGCGGAGAAATTATGAACTTTAGACATATTAAAAATAGTTTTTTATGTCGCGAAATTAAAGTAATATTGAAACAATATACAATGAAATTCAAAAACATTTTGATTTTATGTACGGTTTTCTGCACAATGCCTGTTTTAATGGCGCAAGAAAACAGCGGAAGCACTGAGGATGAGGAAGAAAATGTGTCCAGTCTGAAATTTAAAGACCGTATCTCTTACCATATTGGCGGCGGATTGATGTTGGGGACCTATACCAATATCAATTTACAACCCCAGGTGGGCTATCGCATCACCAATAATTTAACAGCGGGACTTGGAGGCAACTTCCAATACTTCAGAAATTCTTTCATTAGTACCGATCCGTTTATGGTATATGGCGGGAGTGCATTTACGCGTTACCGTTTATCACAAAACCTCTTTGCACAAGCCGAATACCAGCTCTTGCAATACAATGGCAATTTGGGTGAATATGGCTTACTGGGCGGTGGTTACTTGTCGCCGGATGGCTTTTTCATCTCGGCTTATTATCTCATCAAAGCGCCTACCGGCAATGCCAATGCTTACGGCGTACCTTATGTGGTGCGTTTTGGTTTCTCTTTTTAATTGCTATGAAAAAACTCAGTCAATCTAAAAAAGTTAGGGTAGACGATGGAAAAAAATTCAAATTATCCAACTACCCCTCGGATGCACGTCTTAATTTTAAAGACGAACAAACATTAAAAAACGCACTTGACAATTACAAAGACAGCATCTCAGAATTGCAGGAAAAGCTATATGCTTCGGGTTCGCATTCTGTGTTGATCATATTGCAAGCCATCGATGCAGCTGGTAAAGATTCTTGCATCAAACATGTATTGTCTGGCATCAATCCGCAAGGCTGTCATGTCAGCAGTTTCAAAGCTCCCAGCAAAGAGGAGCTTGCCCACGATTTCTTGTGGCGCACTTATAAACAATTACCAGAACGTGGTAAAATCGGCGTTTTCAATCGCTCGTATTATGAAGAAGTTTTAGTTTGCAAAGTGCATCCTAATTTCATACTGGCGCAAAACATTCCTGGCATTAGTTCAGAAAAAGACATCGATGAACAATTCTGGTACAACCGTTACCGAGCGATCAATGAGATGGAACGACATCTGACCAAAAACGGCACTGTCATCATTAAGATCTTTTTAAATCTTGGCAAAGACGAACAAAAAAAACGCTTCATCGAGCGGATAGACGAGCCAGAAAAACAATGGAAATTCAATTTGACAGATGTCAAAGAAAGACAATACTGGAGCGATTATCAGCGCGCATATAACGATATGATCAAAGCTACTTCCAGCAAGCATGCCCCTTGGTATATACTCCCTGCCGACAACCAATGGATCAGTCGCGCTGCTATGGGCCAAATTTTACTGGAACATTTGGAAAGTTTAAACTTAAAATTTCCGGGCACGGCAGAAGAAGACAAAGCATTGATAATAAAAGCCCGTACCGAACTGATTAGAGAAAAATAAAACAAACGTGAAGCGATTAATTGCCGTATTGGGTCCCACTGCAGTGGGCAAAACCGATCAAGCTTTAGAACTGGCTTTAGAGCACCAATGCCCCATCATCTCCTGCGATTCCAGACAATTGTACACAGAGCTAAACATTGGTGTGGCCAAACCAGACGAGGCTCAACTCGCAAAAGTTAAACACTTCTTTATTAGCAATATTTCTATACACGAACATTATACCGCCGGCCGGTATGCGGCTGATGCCCGTCATTTGATTAACGAATTGTTCGAAGAATACGATACATTGGTGATAGTGGGTGGCACCGGCTTATACATCAAAGCCCTATTAAACGGACTCGATCAGTTGCCCGAACGCAACGAACTACTGCGCACCGAACTCGAACAATTGATAGCAAGCGAAGGCATAGAAGCTTTGCAACAACGACTTAAAGACAAATCGCCTGATCTTTTTGAGCGCACTGAAAAACAGAACCCCCAGCGATTGATTCGATCGATTGAAATAGCTGAAGGCATTACCATCAAGAATCTCGAAATTCCAGAATTTAAACACCCATTCGAATTAGAAACAGTGGTGATGGAGATGGACAGAGACAAGTTATACGAGCGCATCAACCTTAGAGTCGACCAAATGGTAGAAGCCGGATTGGAAGCAGAGGCTAAAGACTTATACGAATGGCGTCATTTGAACGCTTTACAAACCGTGGGCTATTCAGAATGGTGGCCGTATTTTGAAGGCGAATACGATAAAAAAACCGCCATCGACAAGATCAAACAACATTCGCGCAACTACGCCAAAAGGCAGATTACCTGGTTCAAGCATCAGTTGTAAATTGGTCAGCAATTGAACTTATTCTGGTAAAATTTCCCGAAAAACGGCAAAGAAACGGTTAAACCCACATGTGGCAACGCATGAAGGCGTGTATGTTCTGGATTTAAGTGTTTATGAAACTTGCAGAGGAAATTTTTAATTGATTGGCTGTGAGGGGGAAAGCTTGGAGATTTTGACACCTAGCAGGTCTAAGACCTACTAGGTCTTAGACCTGCTAGGTTGGGGATTTTTCTGAAGTCGTAACTCTTTCAAAAATCCCTATTTTTGTCTCCGTATTTTGACCAACAAGCGTACTTTTAAAAAAGTCATCAGACATCCACTCGGATTCACAGGCTGTATCATCATCGGTCTGTTTCTGATATTGGCTTTGCTCGGCAACCTCATCACCCTCGACAAAACCAAAGACGCTAATCAAATCAATTTGCCAATAGCCTTGCTCAAACCCATGAGCAAAGTGAAGTTTCTGGAAGTCATTCCGGATAATCAACCTGGTTTACTTTCTACCTGGCTTTATGGTCAGAAAGAAGCCAGAGTGTCCTACCCCATTGCTTCTTATGCTGTAAAAAACGATTCTATTTATCTCGACATATTTCACTCGGATGGTTTTATTAAAAAGGATGTTATTGCTTACACAAGCAACAAGAATTTTGTCATCACCGAAAAAACCTTCATTTTGGGTACAGATGGTTTTGGAAGAGACATGCTCAGCCGCATCATCCTAGGCAGCAGAGTATCGCTCATCGTTGGCTTTGTCGCTGTGTTTATCTCATTATTGATTGGTACTTTTCTTGGCTTGATGGCAGGTTATTTCAGAGGTTTTACTGATAAATGCATTTCCTGGCTCACCAATATTATATGGAGTTTACCCACCATGCTATTGGTGGTAGCCATTAGTTTCGCCATAGGTAAAGGGTTCTGGCAAATCTTTATCGCTATCGGTTTGAGTTCGTGGGTGGAGGTCACCCGCATTGTCAGAGGTCAGGTTTTTGCTCTGCGCGAGAAAGAGTTTGTGCAAGCGGCCAAGGTATTGGGCTTCGGTCCCTTTCGCATCATGTTCAAGCACATTTTACCCAACCTAAGAAGTTCATTGATCGTATTGGCTGTGTCGATATTTGGATCGGCTATTTTGTTAGAATCCGGATTGAGTTTCCTGGGACTGGGACTCGCGCCACCTGCTCCAAGTTGGGGCATGATGATCAAAGAAAATTATCCTTACATCATGTTTGACAGTGCCTATTTGGCCATAGTTCCTGGCTTTGTCATCATGGCATTGGTAATGGCGTTTAACTTTGTTGGCATAGCCCTAAGAGACGCCCTCGACATTCACCTCGACAATTAAATTACTTTGTAGTTTTTATTTTCGCCAACGCGCCAGCCACTGAGCTTTTCAATCCAATACAAAAGTTTCTTTTTGAAGCCCATTTGTTTGCGACTAATATCGTGTTCGAACTTCCAGTTTTTAGCAGCGATGCGTTCGCGCATCACTTCAGGATGCGTCCCTTGGTATAAACTCAGCGAATCTACCACACTAAAATCGTACATATCGGCATTGGCATAGGTTTGCTCGATAAACTCATCGCTGTGCCATAGCTTGCGCGCTTGTTTCAATTTTTCCAATTGTTGCTTGGGATGCTTTACCCAACCATAATGAAACATACAGGCATCTACTTGTTTAACCTGCAGTTTTCTGTTGTCAATTCTAAAGCCTTGAGCGTCTTTATAAGATCGGATGGCTTTATTGTTTTTGATGATGCGAATTTCTTTGCGGTACCAACTGCGACTGTCAGCCAGGTAATCGTAGCTGCCATAAAAATGTTTATAATCCAGGAGCAAACCTTCTACACGAGCATCATCTTTGAAGTCGATCATAGCCTCGCGAATTAAATCCAGGTATTGCTCGTGCAGACACTCGTCGGCCTGAATATAAAAACACCAGTCGGCTTGATCAGACACCGCGTCAAAAGCCTTATTGGTTTCAACCGCCAAAACTTTACCTCCCTCTCTCAGACTATCGTCCCATTCGGTTTCAATGATGCGAATTTTAGGAGAATCAAACGTTTTAACATATTCCAAGGTCCCATCGTCACTTTTACCAACGGCAATGACCATTTCGTCGCAAACCGGCAAAATGGAATACACAGCTTCACGCAACGGATAATCGGCTCTTACGACATTCCTGGCAATGGTAAACCCTGAAACAAACATGCTGCGAAAATAGGCAATAAGAAATTACTTATATTTTTTTTTGACGTACTTGATCAAAATCAACATATCCTTTTTCCATTTAGCAAAATGGTTGAAAGTGTTGAACATGTAATTGATCATTTCAACATCATCTTTGGGCGCACGTTTGAACTTTTCTTTGAACTTGTTCTCGTGGTTCTCCATGTAGATTTTAAAATCCAGCATGCATTCAAACCAGTTCCGGTAAATGGCGTAATTGGTGTTGGTAGAGCCTATGGCGTATGTCTTGCGCGCCTTCGGAAAACGCATCCCACACAAGTTATAATGGTTAACAGATAACCAACTATAGTGACCCGTATTGCCGCTTTCTTCTATTTTGATGGCTAAAAACAAGTACGCCCAACGCCCCAAATACTTTTTCGCAACCTTGTACAGCGTATCCACACCAGGCACGCGCTTGAGGTCGAGACCCGCAAGAACATTGGTGGTATCCGCTTTTTTGACAAGAGTGTCGGCATGCGATGCAGCCTTAGACTCCAGTACCAAAAAAAAGATGATCGATATGAAAATACGATGAATTATTTTCAAATGTTAAATTCAAAGATACCGCCACAAGCTTTGAGCTTTTCCACAAGTTATGGTCATGTACCTGTAACAGCATGGTTTTAACACTTATTAAAACACTAAATATCAAATGTTTAAATATTATTTTAATCGCCATGTAACTTTCTTTCCATAGACCCGATTTATAGATGTATACCCAATTTCAATGTATCTCCCAACCTTTTCATCTAAAACAACGTCTCTTGTTTTTGAAAAGCAATTATTTGATGTAAATTGCCATTGGTTTACAACCGACTTAAACTTTTATGTTGACTACTCGTATAAAACACTATTGTATCACCTTAGTCCTTTGCCTGTTCAGTGCAGGTGCCGCGGCTCAAAACTTTACTATCTCTGGTATTATAACCGACCGCGAAACCAACGAGGTTTTGATTGGTGCTTACGTTTTCTGCCCACAAACCGGTATTGGTAGTGTTACCAACAACTACGGCTATTACGCCATCAATATCCCTTACGGCACCAAAAATATCATGTACATGCACGAAGGGTATTTTGCCATCATAGACACCACGGTCATCAACACCAATAAGCAAGTGGATATGTCGCTGCGCATGATGGACGAATATGACGAGCAAACAGATCCTTTCTCCAATGTACAAATCACAGAGGAAGCAGTAGAATCTGAAGACACTTCAGATGCACCCAAAAAAGCTTATATCAAAAACAAACAACAGGTTAACGACCTGATTGCTTATGTCCTCGAAACCAACTTTAAGATCATCGACCGGGTTGAAAATGGGTATATAGAAGTACCGGGACTCCAAATCAGTCGCATGCCCTCGCTGGCTGGAGAGATCGATGTCGGACGCTCAATAAAACACTTACCTGGTGTGATGCCAGGCACCGAACTCACCAATGGATTCTATGTCAGAGGTGGTGGTCAGGATCAAAACCTGGTACTCATAGACGGTGTGCCCATCTATAACATGAACCACGCTTTTGGCTTCTACTCCATCTTTAACTCTGAAGCCATCAACAGCATTAACCTTACCAAGAGTGGTTTCTCCGCCAAACATGGCGGTCGTTTATCGGGTTTAACCGATGTGGTTATGAAAGAAGGTAATTCGAAAGGCGTTCATGGTATTTTTCTCAACAGTTTGGTGGCGCTAACGCTCGATCTCAATGGACCCTTGTCACGCGATGGACGCACTACTTTTGCCATCTCCGCCAGACGCTCGCACTGGGATTTGTTGTTCATGCGTGCCGTCAATACCGATTCAAATAAATTTACCTATACATTTTATGATCTAAGTGCCAAAGTTTGTCACCGTATCGACAAAAAGAATAAGCTCTTCTTCAGCATCTATTCTAATCGCGACAGATTTTACACATACGACTTATCGACTACCAGCAGAAACAATCTTAGCGTCACCAACGAAGATGCTTTTGATGTGCGTTGGGGTAACTTTGCGCCATCCTTTAAATGGAACAAAATCATCAATAACCGATTGTTCTCTAACTTAACTCTCTCCTATTCGCAATACAAAAGTCAGATTGGACTTAACTTTAGTTCAGCCATAGACAGCTCTAGCAATATCGATTACTCTTCGATTGATTTTAAATATTTCAACTTTATCCGTGATTTTATCGGCAAAGTGGATTACGACTACATCGCCGACAAGAAAAACACTTTGCGATTTGGATTCGCCAGCTCCTTTAAAAGTTTTATGCCAGGTGCCACTGCCACCAAATACATCAATAACAATGTCGTAACCAACGATACATTCTTTGGCGTTAGCAAAGCCATTCCAACACAAGAATTTGCGGTTTATCTGGAAGATGAACACCAATTGGACAACAATACCAAAGTAACATTTGGCAGCAGATTGGTGAGCTATTTTTACAAAGACAATACCTTTATCTTCCTTGAACCTCGTGTATCCTTCAACACCAAAGTTAATAACCGCTACGCCATCAAAGGTAGCTATACTGTGATGAACCAAAGTTTGCATCTTTTGGCAGACAATATCAATTCCAATTTACTGGCCTTGAACTTCGATCGTTGGGTACCAGCTACCAATTTGGCTAAACCTACCAGAGCACAACAATTTAGCTTAGGCCTTTCACAACCATTTAAAAACAATATAGAACTGAGCATTGAAGGCTATTACAAATGGTACAGCAATTACCTCGAGATAAAAGAAGGCGCTGACATCAACGGTGGCATCTTAACCTCTAACGAATGGGAAAGCAAAGTATTATCCGGTAAAGGATGGAACTATGGTATTGAAACCTTTATTCATAAGCGAAAAGGCGATGTATCTGGATGGATCAGTTATGCCATGGCCTGGGCCAAACGCAACACGCCGGGCATTAACCGCGACCAGAATTACTACTTCCAATTCGACCGTCGTCATTACCTCAGCATAGTAGCGCAAGCCAAGGTCAACGAAACCTATACAGCTTCTGCCAATATTGTTTTCTCTACCGGCAATGTACAATCTGTGCCAATTGGCAAATACCTAGACATTAATGGCAATATTGTTTACGACTATACAGAAAAGAACAATTATAGACTAAACAACACCTTCCGTATCGATTTTGGTTTAACCAAGATCAGAGACCAAAGCTGGGGTACCGAGAGCGGCTACAGATTTTCCATTTACAACGTTTTAGCCAGAAACAATCCAGCCTACGTTTACATCGACAACTCAAACGCCAAACCTCAGGCTTACCAAAGAGGCTTTTTAAGTTTTATTCCGGGCATCACTTATTACACCAAATTCTAACCCATGAAATACCTTTTATACAGCATTATCACCGTATTTGCAGTTGCTTGTGTCAAGCCAATTGATCTTGATTTACCTGCCTACAGCAGTAAACTGGTGGTCAATGGCGAATTCGATTCTGACACCACCATCAGCGTACAAGTCAGTCGCAGTTTACCCATCATGCAAGCCAGCGATTCAACAGGTTATTTACTGCAGAATGCCACTGTCACTATTTTTGAAAATGGCACTTCATTGGGCAATGCCACGCTTTTCAGCGGCAGATATATCATGAACAGAAAGCCTATTGCAGGCGCCAGTTACGATGTTGAAGTTAGTGCACCCAACTACAACAAAGCTAAAGCCAGCCTGAAAATGCCAAACACCATTCCCTTAGTGGTTTCATACGATTCTTTCATTGGTTTTGATGCCGATGGATTTGAGGTTGGACAGTTAACAGTAAGCATGACCGATGATGCCTCTACAAACAATTACTACAAATTTTTTATTCGATATTTCGATGCCGGCATCAGTACTTGGTTTCCATTGGAACTGGTATCCAACGATGTGGTATTTCTGAACAACGAGAAACTCAAAGATGGTTCTTATTTGTTTAGCGACCGCACCTTCTCGGGCAAGACAAAAACTTTGAAATTCAATATTGAAGCCAGCTCTGTAAAAGGCTCACCGAAGTTTGAAGTATCAGTGAAGACCTTTAACGAAGACTATTTCAATTACCTGAGACAAACTGACGATTACTCGCAATCTGGTAATGGCTTCAGCAATGATCCAGTGATATTGAGAACCAATGTCACCAACGGATTGGGTATGGTAGGTGGCGTAAGCAACTCCAAAAAAATCCTGTTTTAAGCTTCTGTCATAAAACTGACAAAAAACCTTTAATGGTACAATAATTAGAATACATTTGCATTAAAGAAACACGAATGAATAGAAACCATCTACTGACAGGTGCTTTGTTGCTGTGTGTATCTGCCTATGGCCAGATTGGTGGCAAACGCAATTTTGCTTTTCTCAACATGCCTGCCTCTTCCAGACAGGTGGCATTAGGCAGTAATTTTATATCCACTTTAGACAATGATGTTTCGCAGGCCTGGAACAATCCAGCTGCTTTAAACAAAGACATGCACAACCATGCCTTTGCGTCTTATAACAACTATGTTTCAGACATTGGCGGTGGCTACTTCTCTTATGCAAGACATATAAAAAACAAAGGCACTTTCTCGGCTAACATATTGTACCTCGACTACGGTCAGTTTGATGGCTATACGCCTGCAGGTGTTTATACGGGCACCTTTAGGGCGCAAGACCAGTGTTTCGCATTGTCTTATGGCACCTCGTTTAAAGAGAAGTTCAGACTCGGCGCTTCATTGAAATATGCTTATTCTATTTACGAATCTTATGTGAGCAATGCCATTACCAGCGATTTATCGGCCATGTATTTAGATTCTGCCAAACAATTTAACGTAACAGCTTATGCCCGCAATATAGGCTATCAAACCATTGCTTTTAATGGCAGCGAGCGCGTGGGTATGCCATTCGAACTGGCAGTAAGCATCAGCAAACGATTGGCCCACCTACCTTTCAGATACCATTTAATTTTTAACAACCTTCAAACGCCAGACATGCGCTATACCATTACTGAAACCAATCAGAAAGATGAGAACGGCAATGTCAAACCACAAAACATGACCATGGGCGATAATATTTTAAGGCATATGGCCCTTGGTGGCGAATTAAACTTCTCTAAGCATTTTGTGATACGATTTGGCTACAACCATATGCGCAGAAAAGAAATGTCACAAGAACAGAGAAGAGGCACCAGCGGATTTAGCTGGGGATTGGGATTCAGAATCAAGAAACTGCATTTGTCCTACGGCAGTGCATCCTACTTCCCGGGCTTTAATAGCAATCAATTTAGTTTACTCCTCAATCTAAACGAATTCTACAAAAAGAAGTAAATAAAAAAAGGAATGCTGCGCATTCCTTTTTTGTTTATTAAGAATTTGTATTTCCAGTTTCCGGATCGTAATCCTTTCTGGAGAATTCGTCATAGTTATACTCCGGCAGCAACTCACTTTTAACGTGCTTAATGGTTTCGTTTAAAGCCTCAGAGAATTTATTGAAATCTTCTTTGTAAAGGAAGATCTTCGACTTAACATAATTGCCATCCTCAAACTTTTTGGTGCTCTCTGTAATCGTCAGAAAATAATCATTCGATTTGGTACTTCTCACATCAAAAAAATACGTCCTCTTTCCAGCTTTTACACGTTTAGAAAAAATGCTGTTCTTGTCTCTGAAATCTTCCATTAGGTTAAATAAATTTTTTGCTAAATAACGGCTTTTTTTCAAATTCAAAAAATTTTTCTTATCTTGGCAGTAAAATTGCCTATTATTCTGTTATGAAGTCGTGCTTGCTTTTACTGTTTTCTATGTTGCTGTTTACCAATGGTCAGGCCAATACCGCCGATTCTTCCCGCGCTGTTAATGTTGGCGATTCGGTCATTATTTCTGCCTGCCCTGCAAAAGGTTTCATGCACATCCAATACTACAAGAAAACCAGGTTCTCCGACCCTAATGCCACATACGACAAAGCGACTGGCGATAATTTTTATGAGTACTTTTTCAATGAAGGCGACTTTGATGCCAAGCACTTACCATGCGAATACGGCGGAAAACCTTATCGAATTATTGCCTTTAAAACTTTGGTAGATAAAAATACTGGTGCCGATCGCCCAGTGATGTTCCTGGATCTTGGTCTCAATACCATTGCTTGGGTAGAACTTCCCGCTGCCGTTGAAGCCATGGAGATTTATGTTGAATAAATAAATTGCAAGTTTCTACAATAAACTTCCCTGATATCCGCAAATAAGTCTAGTATTGCATTCAATACTATGACAGTTTCCTTACCTCGACTCTTATTTTGCAGCTTTTTCTTTGTATGCTTTTCAGCCTCAGCAGATAGCAGTCATTCAAAAATCCATCAATGGTTAACAAAACACCATTTCACCATTAACGCTGGTTATTTTAGAGCTACTTATAAAAAACAGGACTTATTAGTTGTGCACCCTGGTTATAATCGTTCTATCAGATTTTTTGATGTGGAAGCTGGCGACATTTCGTATTTCGAAAATATTCAAAAACTTCAAATCACAGCCACACAACACCGTGTTCAATTCAGCGCCGAATTCAATAAAAACTGGCAAGCGTCTATCAGTTTCTCACATTTAAACTATGGGGCCTTAACCAATCGCTTATACAGAGCTCAAGGCACCTGGAATGGTCAGCACATTAATGACACCGTTCTCATGAGCGATTACGTCAAAGGTCTATACCACACCAACGGACTTAACCTATGGAACTTCGGACTAAAAAAATCCATTCCTTTGATTGCCCGTCAAAACAATTTTAAAGCTAGCATACTCCTTGGCGGTCACTTTGGAACTGCACTTACAAGTTCAGAAATTGAAATCAGAGATACTGTCGGGAATAAATATCTTTACTTTACGCCTGGGAACAGATTGGCTGGCTATAACCTTGGCGTTAACTCTGCTCTCGACCTGGTGTTTTATAAACACTATTTACTGCAAGGGTTCTGGGACTGGTCGTACACCAATCTCATAAAAGCGCCCTTTTATGAAGGATATGTCAAACAGAAAATTTTCGCCAATTATTATGGCGTAACCTTAGGGTTCAAATTCTGATATTACTGCTTTAATCCATTCTCAATCCAACAACTCAAGATCAGCATAGTGCTGTCTGAGAGTTTCGGACTCTTCTTAGGCATTGGTGTAAAAGCACCTATCTGGTTCAAAGACCCCATAAAACGTGGTTTCTGGGCCTCTGCTTTTACCAATTCGTATGTACTGAGGTCGATACCCCCCGCATGATTTCTGGCACTGTGACAAGACAAGGCACAATTGTTATCGATAATGCTTTTCACCTGAGTGGTATACGAAATGGTATTGTCACATCTCGACGCTGTTTCAGTTTTGGTTTCTGTTAAGCCTGGTGAAGGTTTAGCGGCCTTGTTGGATTTACAAGCCTGTGTGCTCAACACCAAAGCACCAGCTACAAATATCGATGTTACTATTGTTTTCATTTTTTGTCTTCTTGAATGTCTATATGCAAATCTAGAGGATTTTTAACCAATTCGTCCATTAAAGAAATGTCCAAAACCTCCAGCATGTTTTTCACATAATGAAATTTTACACCTTTCAGGTATTGCTGCGGAATATCTTCCACGTCCTTCTGGTTCTCATGGCACATGATGATCTCTTTTATACCGGCACGTTTAGCCGCCAAAATCTTTTCTTTGATGCCACCTACTGGCAATACGCGACCTCTTAAGGTGATTTCACCTGTCATTGCCAGGAAAGGCTTTATTTTACGTTGAGTAAACAAAGAAGCCAATGAGGTTAAGATGGTGATACCTGCACTTGGACCGTCTTTAGGGATGGCGCCCGCAGGAAAATGCACATGGGTATCCCAATTGTTAAATACTCTGTAGTCGATGTTCAAATATGATGCATTGGCTTTTAAGAAAGTCATGGCCGTTGTGGCACTCTCCTTCATCACATCGCCTAACTTACCTGTTAAAATCATACTGCCTTTGCCTCTGGTAAGCGTACTTTCAACAAAGAGAATGCTACCACCAACTGGACTCCAGGCCAAGCCTGTTACCACACCCGCTGTATCATTGTCCTGATAAATTTCTTTTTCCAGTTTATCGACACCAAGGATTTTTTGAATATCATCGTGACTAAGATTCGGGTTAAAGGCATCTTTGCTGGCAATCTGCATGGCATTATGACGCACCAAAGCTGCTATTTTCTTCTCCAGATTTCTGACACCACTCTCGCGGGTATATTCTTCAACAACTGTTTCAATCACGCTATCAGCGAGTTTAAACTGTGCGGCTTTTAATCCATGCATAGTCCGTTGTTTTGGAATCAAATACTTCTGAGCAATCTGAATTTTCTCTTCTACGGTGTACCCACTGATTTCGATGATCTCCATTCTGTCCAGCAAGGCCGGCTGAATGGTATCTAAAGAGTTGGCAGTGGCAATAAACATTACCTTGCTCAGATCGTAATCCAATTCCAGATAATTGTCGTGGAAGGTAGTATTTTGTTCTGGATCCAGAACTTCTAATAGTGCCGATGATGGGTCGCCTCTAAAATCATTCCCTACCTTGTCTATTTCATCCAGTACAAAGACCGGATTGCCGGATTTTACCTTTTTAAGATTTTGTATGATACGGCCAGGCATCGCTCCGATGTAGGTTTTACGGTGTCCACGAATCTCAGACTCGTCGTGTAAACCACCCAGGGATACTCTGACATATTTTCTACCAATCGCTTTGGCAATGCTCTTTCCGAGGGAGGTTTTACCCACACCTGGAGGTCCGTATAGACAAATAATCGGACTCTTTAAATCGCCTTTAAGTTTGATCACCGCCAGGTATTCTAAAATCCTTTGCTTGACTTTTTCCAAACCAAAATGGTCGGCGTCCAATACCTTTTGTGCTTTCTTAATATCAAGATTGTCTTTGGTAAATTCATTCCAAGGTAATTCCAATAAAGTTTGTGCATAGTTGAGACTAACGGAATAATCCGGACTGGCTGGATTAATGCGCAAAAGTTTGTCGAGTTCTTTATTGAAAGCCTCGTTGATTTCTTTTGACCACTTCTTTTTGGCACCGCGTTCCCGGAGACTTTGGATCTCTTTATCCGGACTATCGTGACCGAGTTCTTCCTGAATGGCGCGAATTTGCTGTTGCAGGAAATACTCTTTCTGTTGTTTGTCTATGTCAACTTTAACTTTACTTTGAATCTGATCCTTAATTTTCAAGATTTGATTTTCGCGCACCAGGTGTTCAAACACCATTGCAGCGCGCTCTTTTAAGGATGTCGTATTGAGAATCTCTTGTTTCTCGGCCAGAGTAATGTTGAGATTAGACGCAATGAAACTTACCAGGAAATTATCGCTGTCAATATTGCGCATGGCGAAGTTCGCTTCAGACGGAATGTTTGGCGATAACTCTATATTCTCGGTAGCGGTATCTTTGATACTGCTGATTAAAGCATCGAGTTCTTTATCCGGAACATTATTTTCAATTTCGATTGGCGACACATAGGCTGTCAGATAAGGTTCGGCAGCTATTTGCTCTCCCAGTTGAATTTTTCTCTTTCCCTGAATAATGGCTGTGGTATTTCCATCAGGCATTCTCAGAATTTTAATGATCTGTGCCATGGTACCGATGGTATTAAGATCGGCAATGCCTGGTTCTTCCGTTTCTGGATCTTTCTGGGCAAATACACCAATGATTTTATCGCCTTTATTGGCGTCTTTTATCAGTTTAATAGATTTATCGCGACCAACAGTAATGGGAAACACGACACCTGGAAATAACACGGTGTTGCGAATCGGTAATATTGGCAGACTTTCCGGAACGGTTAATTTATTACTCTCTTTTTCCTCCTGTTGTGAAAACAACGGAAACAAGTCACTTCCACTTTCTGTTTCATCAGAATCCAAATGACCTCCAAATACTAACTTGTTATAATTCATACTCAAATTCAACTATCTGACTCAATAGCTGTACCAATAAACAAATATATGACAAAAAGTATGATTATGTTTCATGTCATCTTCGATTTAGCCTTAAATATGACAATTTGTTTTGCTGTTCATGACATATTTTTATTTTACTTTGAAAGCTCTAATCATTATGTCAGTAGAAGAGCAATATTTGGACATCAATCGCCATGCCTGGAACAAGCGCACTGCTGTGCACATCAACAGCGATTTTTATAACAATCCTGCATTTATTGCTGGCAAACAATCGCTACCAGATATCGATCTCGGCTACCTGGGTGATATAACCAATCAGTCGGTACTTCATCTCCAATGCCACTTCGGTCAGGATACCATTTCTATGAGTCGTTTGGGCGCCAAGGTTTGTGGTGTGGATTTATCAGATATGGCTATTGATGAGGCTCGCAAACTATCAGAACTTTGTCAGACTGATACCAAATTTATTTGCTGTGATATATACAGCTTACCTCAGCAGCACCATGCGCAATACGATATTGTTTACACCAGCTATGGCACTATTGGTTGGTTGCCTAATATCCAGAAATGGGCCAGAGTAATCAGCCATTTTTTAAAGCCTGGTGGCAGATTGGTCTTTGTAGAATTCCATCCGGTTTTATGGATGTATGACAACGATTTTAACGACGTAACATATTCGTACTTTAATGCTGCGCCAATTATTGAGACAGAGGTTGGCTCTTATGCTGATACTAAGGCAGATATCAATGCTGAAATGGTGACCTGGAACCATGGACTTGCCGAGGTAATGACGGCATTGATACAAGAAAAAATGCGCATCGCGCGCTTTGAAGAATTCAATTACTCGCCATACAATTGTTTCAGCAATATGCATGAAACATCACCAGGAAAATATACCTTGAACAGATTTGGCGATAAAGTACCTATGGTTTACGCCATAGAGGCGTTTAAGGAATGATTTATTTGTTCAGTTCGATAAAGCGTTCGATGTCTATCTCTTTACCCATGATGATGATCTCATCTTGTTCGTAGATAATCGTGCTCGATTGAACCACTCCTAAAAGGTGGCGCTCATACTCTACTCCACTGCGCTTATCCACTTCATACAATCGCTTAATCGTAATAAGACGAAGATTGTATTTGATATCAAATTCTATCTTTTCGATAGATTGGTTGATGATGCCTTTTGGTGCCTGAATTTCGGCAATCTCGTATCCATCCGGCAATTGCAGGAAGGTTTTCACACTTGGGTGAATAAGACGTTCGGCCACCAAAATCCCAACTTCCTCTTCTGGTGATAAGGTTTCTGTGATACCCAATTTTTCGAGAATCAGCTTTTGGTGCGGCGAACCGGCTCTGGCAATGATACGTTTGATTTTTAGTTCGATGAGATTTACGACGGTCAGAATAAGGGCTTCAAAATTCTCACCAATGGCCACTACTACAGCATCCATTTCTTCGATTTTAAAACTCTTAAGGGCATTGATTTCAGTTGCATCCATGGTAATGGCCATGGCAACATCTTCTTTGAGCACTTCTACTTTGTCTTCATTGTCATCAATGGCAACTACTTCTGCTCCCCTTCTGGAAAGCTGACGAGCGATTTTTCCTCCAAACCTGCCGAGACCGATAACGGCGAACTTTGCTTTGATCATTGTAACTGCAAAATTAGTCTGATAATTGACTTATAAAATATTTTTTTAACACCATTGTACCAAATAGAGGATTAGGACGACTAAATTAAATGTTTATAGTCGTTTAAAATACGACTACTGCTTGTTGGCTGTTCTAATTTTGGCAACCAATGCGTTACCTGACCATGTTGATGATGCTTTCTTCATTCAAGTTATTTGCCGGACTGCCATTACAGCCTGCGGGTGTTGAGGCCATTGCACTTTCGGGGATGCAGCTTTTTGCTGGTAAATCGTTTGCCGGTATCAACCACATAACTTCACATCTGCCTAAAACCAGAACTCTGGCATTTGTGAGTCAAAAACCCTTTTTCAAAAGCGATGTTCATCAAACAGATTTGGTCTTCCAACTGCCACAAAAACATAGTGCTGTTACGTTTTACAACCGTGCACTGTTTGCGCCCTCTTATTTCGGATGTGTCCTGGGCTCTGGCTTTGCGCTCGCCCTACATCCTAAAATTGTGGCAGGTATCCAAAGCGAGTACCATTTCGAATCGGTCACTGGTTACGGACAATACCACAGTAGTGTATTTAAATTATGTCTCACTGCTTTGCCGCATCCTAAATACAGCAGTGCCTGGCAGATTGCAATTCCGGGCTCGAGTTTGCGCGATAAAAACAGACATCTAAGTCACCTTTTCGCTATCAAATACATCGTACAACCCAACATGCAAATAAACGGTGAAGTATTATGGCAAAACAAGTTCAAACCCTGTTTCAAAACGGGTATACGGTTTCAGGTAAACCCTGAATGGGAACTGATCAGTGGCTTCGACTTCGGCAATGCCCAATTTGCAGCCGGCATCGTTAGAAACAAGAAACATTTACAATACGGCCTGGCTATTCGATACCACCAGGTGCTTGGCAGCGGTCACGCAGTTCATATTGCTTATGATTGGTAAACTAAGTTGTCTAATAATTGGTATGGCTCCAGGTATGCTTTTTTCTCAGATTTTGCCGTCTGAGGAGATCATGTCAGATCATGTAGAACTCGAAACCGAGAATCGCGAAATAGATGCCATCACTGGGCATCTCCTAATGCGACAAGTGTTTATCAATACAGCAGATGCCGATGAGCTGACCACCTTGCCTAAGATCACTCGTCAACTGGCTTTAGACATCATAGAACACCGCCATACTTATGGCAATTTCATCAACGCTTACGAGCTGCAACAGATACAGGGTATCGACTCTTCAGACATTCAGACTTTATTGCCTTTCCTCAATTTCAGACTTCCTACTGTGCAACATTTTAAATCTCTGCTTCAGCAAGTCAATTGCGAAGCTTTATTCCAGGCACAAGCCAAAACCAACCAAGCATTAGGCTATGAGAATGGTACATTTATGGGTGATCCTATCAAAGAACATCTGCGTATAAAAATCGACTTCAGTCGTTCGTTTCTCATACAGTTCAATCTTAAAAAAGATGCTGGCGAACATTACCGATACAGCAGTAGTGGTTATTCCATTTACTACAAACGTAATGGCTTTTTACAGGATATGATTCTGGGGAATTATCAACTGCAATTTGGCCAGGGTCTCTGCATTGGCAAAGGTTTGGCGATGGGTAAATCTTCGAATGTAATGGGTGTGATGCGCGCAGGTCGTGGTATCCGTCCCAGTGGCTCTGTTAACCGGGCTGAAATCTTAAGTGGTATGGCTATGCACCTGATGCCGAGGACCAATTTTCATGTATGGCTGGCGCTGTCCAGTCGAAAAACGGATGCCCGTAGCACTATAGATTCCAATACCAATTTATGGTACCAGTCAGATATATCTTCAGGCTATTACAGAACAGAACAAGAATTACAGACCAGGCATTTACTCCGTCAAAACGACTGGCTGGGTCGTGCAGAATGGTGGCTGGGCAATCTAATACTCAGTACCTCCCTCTCTGGCAGCAGCAAACAAGGCTTGAAAAATTTACAATTAACGCAACCCATCAGACAACAGAAACTGGGTGGCGAATGCCGTTACACGTTCCGCAATATGGTTGTCTTTAACGAATTCAGCGTTGATGCATCATCCAAACAAATAGGCTGTATACAAGGTGCTTTAATCAGTCTCGATAAGTACACCGATATCTCCATCACGCGCCGGCATTACGATGCCAACTTCAACACCAACAACAGCAATGCCTTGAGTGCAGGCAATGGCAAGAACGAAAAAGGCTGGCTAATCGGTTATCAATTCAAAGCTTCTAAAAAAACACAGATCAATGCCTATATCGATCTATTTGAACATCCACAAAACCGCTACCTGGTGGATGGGCCCTCTAAAGGCAAAGACGCTCTGGTACTACTCAACTACACAGAGAAAAATGTCGTAAACATACAAATCCGTTACCGCTCACAAAGCAAAGAATATAACAGTAGGCACGACTGGCAGATGGCGGCACTTACAAGCGAGCACCGACAGAATCTACGTCTTGAACTCAGTTATAAAACCGGCAAAAACAGCGAACTTAAACACCGTCTGGAAATGATAAAAATTCACAACACTGATGGGTATACATCCAAAGGGTATTTGATGTTTCACAGCTGGTCGGCGCAGTATTTAAAATTCAGATGCCACTGGCGTTTGACGGTCTTCAATACCGACGATTACAACAGCAGATTGTATGCTTACGAAAACGACTTAAGTGCCGTGTATACCATGAAAGCATGGAATGACAAGGGATATGCCATGCATTGGATTGTTCAATATCATGTGAACAAGATTGTTCAAATTAAAACTAAATTTGCCGCCGTTCGTTATTCAGACTATCATGTCAGCGGCACGGGTCACGATCAAAGATCGGGCTACTTGTTTGGTGACATTAAATTTGAAGTACTAGTAAAGATATGACCAAGCTAAGCGTTAACATTAACAAACTGGCCACCATTCGCAACTCGCGTGGGGGCAACAATCCGGATGTGGTTCAATACGCCCGGAAAATAGAATCTTATGGCGCCCATGGCATCACCATCCACCCGCGTCCAGATCAAAGACATATCCGCTTTGATGATGTCTATAACCTGAAACAGGTGGTGACTACCGAGTACAATATCGAAGGTTATCCATCTGAAGATTTCATCAAGATGGTGATAGAAGTTAAACCAACACAGGTAACACTGGTACCAGATCCGCCGCATGTATTAACAAGCAATAATGGTTGGGACTGCCAAAGCAATTTAGAATTTTTACAATCGGTAATTGCCCGTTTTAAGGCTGAGGGCATTCGTACCAGCATTTTTTTAAATCCGGATATCAATATGTTGGAAGCGGCCAAAGCAACTGGCACAGACAGAATTGAATTGTATACCGAGGCTTATGCAACAGGCTTTCACAAGAATCCTGAAGAGGCCGTTAAAGCTTATAAAGAAACAGCTGCAGCAGCAATAAAACTAGGCCTGGGCATCAATGCCGGTCATGATCTCGACTTACACAATCTGAAATATTTTGCTCAGGAAGTTCCGGGTTTATTGGAAGTGAGTATCGGTCACGCGCTAATTTGTGATGCCTTAGAATTTGGCATGGAGAATACAGTAAGAATGTACCTCAATCAACTTGTTTAGAGAGCTGTTTGTGCAAATTTAGTACCTGCTCAATTAACGAATGTTCCTGATCATTATAGATCACATGATCAGCCAATTTTAGTTTTTCTTCTTCCGGCATTTGCATGGCCATTCGGGCTTTTACCAGTTCCGGATCACTGCCATCTCTTTTTATAACCCTATCAAGTCGAACGCTTTGAGGCGCGTAAACCAATGCCACCTTATCAATAGAATTTTTACTGTCGGTTTCCAACATAATGGCGGCCTCTTTAACAATATAAGGCAAGTGGGTGTATTGCTGACAGAAACTGTCCCAATCGGCCAGCACATACGGATGAATAATGTTGTTGATTTTTTCGAGCTGAAACTTATCGGCGAATACAATGCCGGCAATGTAAGTCCGGTTGTATTCGCCGTTAATAAAGGTTTCTTCGCCAAAAGCGGCGATCAGTTCAGCTTGCAGTGCCTTGTTGTTGGCCACTAAATATTTGGCACGGGCATCTGCGTTATAGACTGGCACACCAAGTGTTTCAAATATCTGGCAGACTGTAGATTTACCGCTGCCGATACCACCTGTTATGCCAAGCCTGAGCATGATTATGCTTTGTTGAGGTTGGCACTCAGTTCAGCTGAGATCGCAGATTTCTCGATTCTCAGTCGGCTGCCTTCAGAATTGATGATGATAGAGCTGGCTGTATCGGTATCGATAGACTCGACTTTACCGTGAATACCACCAGTGGTAACGACTAAATCGCCTTTTTTTAGCTCATCAACATATTTCTTTTGTTGTTTGATTTTCTTTTGCTGAGGACGCACCATGAAGAAGTAAAATACGATGAAGATCAAACCCATGAAGGTGATGGTTTGCATCATATTACCTTGAGCTTGAAGTGTAATGAATAAATATTGCATGTTTATTGGATTTTAAAATTATTTGATTGGTCTGACATTGGCTGTGAATTTCAACTCCAATGTTTTGCTCTCGATATTGGCGTAAACAGTCACAATTTTGTTGTTGACACCACCTTTTCCGGCACTGTCAAACACCACTTTAATGCTACCTTTTTCACCTGGTTTTATTGGTTCTCTTGGCCATTCTGGCACTGTGCAACCGCACATAGCAGAACAATTGCTAATCAATAAATCAACTTTACCGGTGTTGGTGAATTCGTAAGTCGTTTCAACTTTTTGATTTTCGAGAATATCACCAAAATTGTGACTCATGCTTTTGAAAGTCATCACCGCATACTCATCCGGTTGCTTATTAGGTTCGCTGGCAGTTGCAGGATTTTCGATAAGCGAGGGATCTATCACAGCAGGTGAATTCGCATCTGATTTTGAATTGTCCTCTGCTTTCGGTGCGCTGTCACAAGCTGACAGAAACGACACCAACACTAAACTTAAAAATAATTGTTTCATAAAGATCTTCTTGATTTTTACTTGGTGGGGCAAAAATAGAAGGAATTAATCATTTTTCAAGCCTCTTCCGGTTTTATTTATGCGTCCGGTTTCTGTGAGAACGATACGAATTTTATCGAGTACGCCGTTGAGGAATAAATGACTCTTAGGTGTGCTGTAAGACTTAGCAATATCCAAATATTCGTTGATGGTTACTTTTGGCGGGATGGTTTCAAAATACAGAAATTCTGACAAAGCCATTCTTAACATGATGATGTCGTTGATGGTTAATCGCTCAGAATCCCAGTTGGCCGTATTGGCTAAAATCATCTCATCCAATGCGTCTTTGTTGACAATGCATTTCTCAAATAACTGAATTCCGAAGTGAATGTCTTCGCGCTGTTTGTCGCCCGGACTTTCAATCTTCAATCTGTTCTTGTCATAGAAACCTGAAATGGTGTTGATGACAGCTTTAAGGATATCGGCACCATCATCTTCCCAATTGATGTACTCGTCTTCCATGGCATTGTCAAACAATTCAAATTCGTTGAATAAGAACTCATACAAATTGATGAGGAAGTTTTTCTGAATCTCTGGAGCAGGTTGATCAAAAACAGAGAAATCGGTAAAGAAATCGTACTGCACCAAATCTATGAAAGCGCGGTCGAACAAGTCGCCATGCTTCTTCCAGTCGTAAGGCAATTTACCACACAATTCTTCAAAAATGGTACTCTCATCAAGTGCTTTGAAGAAATCCAGACGCTTCAGCATCTCGGTGTTTCTGATGTGGTTTTTATTTGGAAAATATTTTTCGAGTTCTATTTCCTTCTCACTCTCCAAAAAGGTGTTAAAATCTTTTAGAAAGTGTAGAGCAAAATAGTAAAACTTGTAAAAGTCTTTGAATTGTTTGTCCAGTTGTTTGTGAAAAGCAGGAACTGAGCTGGCATCCTGTTGTTGAAAAGCGTATAAGTGCTGTAGAACTTTGATTCGTATATTCCTGCGCGATAACATTAATCTATGAACGTATTTGGGGCTGCAAAGATAGTCTTTTTTTGGAACCCCGGATGTAAAAACTTAATTATTTTTAATGAGGATGGTCAGCCGTTATAAGAATCAACTCACGCGACTCCAGAAATGATCGTCTTGATGTTGCTGTAAATACACGAGCAATGGCTGATGCTCCGGAGCGGTCAGTTCGGGATCATTCTTCAACAAATAAGCTGAAGCGCGCTTAGCCAAATCTATGATCTCTTCGTCTTTTACCAGATCTAATAATTTAAAATCTGGCAAGCCGCTTTGTCTGGTACCCAGCACGTCTCCGGGTCCGCGTAATTCTAAATCTACCTTAGATATATCAAATCCATTATTGGTAGCACACATGGTCTTGATGCGCTTCTTCGATGGGTAATTCATTTCGTCGCGGGTCATTAAGACACAGTAACTCTGTTCGGCACCCCTTCCTACTCTACCGCGCAACTGATGCAATTGCGACAGTCCGAATCGGTTGGCATTTTCTATGATCATCACAGAAGCATTCGGTACATTAACACCTACTTCTATCACGGTAGTGGATATCATAATCTGTGTGACCCCACTCTTAAATCGGTGCATCTCGAAATCCTTTACGTCCGATTTCATCTTGCCATGCAGTAAACTGATCTGATATTGCGGCAACGGAAAATACGAACAAATAACATCATAGCCGGTTTTCAAATCGTTCAAATCCAATTTAGAAGATTCTTCTATCAAGGGATAAACAATATAGGCTTGTCTGCCTTTTTCGAGTTCGCGCTTCAAGAAAGCCATCACTTCGCCGCGGTATGCCTCTTCTCGGTGTATAGTCCTTACCGGCTTGCGGTCTTTAGGCAATTCGTCTATGACAGAGACATCGAGTTCACCGTGAATGGTCATGGCCAGGGTGCGCGGAATTGGGGTTGCTGTCATCACCAGTACATGGGGTTTCAGTGCCGAACGGTTCCAAAGTTTGGCTCGTTGTGCTACGCCAAATCGATGTTGCTCATCGATAACTGCTAGTCCGAGTTGCTTAAAATTCACTTCATCTTCTATCAGTGCATGTGTGCCGATGAGGATATTCAAAGTACCATCGCTGAGGCGCGAAAGCAGAGATTGACGGTGTTTTTTAGAACTGGAACCTGTCAGCAAATCGACACTCACCGGCATCTCTGCCAGAAGATCTTTTAATGTCAGGTAATGTTGTGTAGCCAGGATTTCGGTTGGTGCCATCAGGCAAGCCTGAAAGCCATTGTCGATACACATCAACATACTGAAGAGTGCTACTATGGTTTTACCACTACCCACATCACCCTGTAGCAAACGGTTCATGCGACTGCCTTTGGCCATGTCTGATTTGATTTCTTTAATCACACGTTTTTGAGCATTGGTGAGTTCGAAGCTGAGATGGTTATGGTAAAATTCGTTGACCAATATGCCCGATTTGTTCATCGGAATACCATTGTGTTCTTTAAGACGTAGCACCTTGTTTTTCTCAGATCGCATGGCCAGAGTGAACATCTCATCAAACTTGATGCGTCGTTCGGCAGCAGCTCTTGTAGCCTCATCCTTGGGTAAATGAATGTAGTACAAGGCTGCTTTGCGACTGATCATTTTAAGCGGCTTGAGAACCGAGTTGGGAATGTACTCTTCTAGTTCCAGTTCGGGACTGCTCAGCAACTGTTTCACCAAACCCATGATATAACGCGAATCCATAAAACGCGATTTCATTTTTTCGGTCAGTGTATAAACAGGTTCCATTGGAAGTGTATTCTCTTGTTCCGACGGATCGTAAAGCTTAATTTCAGGATGCGGAATAGAGAAGGCCCCTTTGAAAAAATTGAGCTTACCATATACGGTGTATATGGCATCCTCGCGCAACGCTTTTTCGACGTATTGAAAGTTTTTGAACCAGAGCAATTCAACCTTGCCGGAGGCATCTCGCAAAGTGGCGGTAAGTCGGCGCCCCGACTTAACTCCGATGACTTTGATATTGGAAATTTTACCACGCAATTGCACATTGCCAGCCTCCGGATGCAAATCTTTGATGGCGTAAAGAGCCGTTTTATCCAGGTATTTAAATGGAAAATAAAACAAGAGATCTTTGAATGTAAAGAGCGATAACTCGGCTTTCAAAATCTCGCCTTTCTGCGGACCTACACCTTTCAGGTACTCAATTGGGGTATCAAGAAAATGGCTGCTCAAAGCTGTTCAAAAATTGTTTTGCAATATCTTACTTTAAAAATTAATTTTGTATCAGATTTAAAAATAAAAACCAGAATGAAAAACATTTTTTTCTCCATCGCTGCCGTGGCTGCATTATCAGCCTGCAACAACACCCCTGCTGTAAACGAATCCATCACCAAAGTAACAGGACTTAAAAACTGGGTGGATTCTATTAAGAGCATTGTTGACACTACCAAGAACTTCGACTCTACTGCCTGGGCTAACTACTCAGCCGGTTTCCAGGACGCCACCTCAGGCATCAACGAAACTGAGTTAGACGAAGCTACTAAAACCACTTTAGAAGCAATTAAAACGACATGGACCAGCATTGGCGATCAATATGCTGCCGGTATCACCAAAGCCAAAGAAGCTGCTACTATGGTTTCTGACACAGCAAATGCCGCTGCAACTGCTGTTCCAACTGAAGCTGATGTTAAAAAAGCAGAAGGCACTATGATTGAAAAAGTGGTAGATAAAGCCGCTGAAAAAGTCAAAGTAGAAGCAAAAAAAGTTAAATAATCACACCGATTAAACCTATACAAAAAGTTGGATGTTAAACAATCCAACTTTTTTTTATTTTATAATGAAACGAATTCTTTTAATAATAAGTTTGATGGCGGCCTGCAGCGGTCCCGCAGAACAAAATGCAAGCACTCAGAAAGTGACACAAGTCGACACTGATCAGGCGCCGATGTCGTATGAAGATGTGCAGGCCAGCTTGGGCAAAAACACAAATTTTGATTCGGCAGATGATTATTACTGGAAACAGCGACTGGCGATTTACAAAGACATTTATCCAAAGCCAAAGCTGAGCAAACATTTAAATGATTTCAGTGCCTGTGATAGCATGGAATTGCAAAGAGCTTACCTGAATTTTAGTATGGTGATGAATAACTATAAAGATTCTGGAACGGCCCTATTGCCATTTTTCAGAACCATTTATACCGCACTGGATCAACAGATGGACGACTTAGAGGCCAATAATCGCATCACTATTAAAGACAAATTAAACATCAACAAAACCAAAAGTGCCATCAACAGTGCTTTTGCAGAGATTCAATTAAAATCTGCCACCAAATGAAAACCATCATACTCTTACTCATATCAAACATCTTCATGACCATTGCCTGGTATGGACATTTGAAATTTGAGAACACCCCTTTGTGGAAAGTCATCATCATCAGTTGGCTGATCGCCTTTGTGGAGTATCTGTTTATGGTACCCGCCAACAGAATAGGCAAGTTAGAGGGCATGACAGGATATCAGCTAAAGATTACACAAGAGGCTATCACCATTGTGGTGTTTATAGCATTTGCGACATTTGTATTAAAGGAACCACTGAAGTGGAACCACGCGGTGGGATTTGTTTTGTTGTTTTTGAGTGTGTTTTTTATGATGAAGAAGTAACACCTGCACCCGCACCTTCCAGGTGTTAACACCTGGAAGGTGCGCTGCAATTTTAAAATTCGACCGGCTAAAAGCGCGATTCAAACAAAATTCTCCCAGGTATTTTAGTTTAAACCCCTCGCAAACAACAAGTTAATGAATTCTTCCACCCAATAAGCGGTAAGTTGCTGATTATTTTACAATTACAGCAAAATAAACGTTTAAGTTTTAACTTTAAGCATCTTATTCAAACAAAATTCTAATCGTTTACAGGCAATCAAAGGCAAATTTATTTAACAGAAGTGCCGATTATAAAATCCGGAGAATAATTTAAAAAGCAGAAAATGTCTGTTTTAAAACTGTCTCGTGCGCGATGAGGAAAGGCCTGTTGAAGAAAGTGCGAAAAATTCAAAATCACATACATCTTATTTTCAGACAGATAGCGACTTAAACACACAGTAATTCAGCTCTTAGATAAAATTAATTAAAAAAGTGTTTTTTTATTAAATCTTTCGTAAATTTGCCGCCCCGCAAAGGAGGAACCAAAATTTGACAGAAGAACAATTACAAGACGGCACCGTTCCAACAGGAGTTGAGACAGCCACAGAAACCAAAAAAACCAGCACTAAATCCAAAGCATCTGCTCCTGCTTCGGATGATTTCGATTGGA
>JACCDH011000926.1_pt1 | contig 30962 bp, 30 predicted proteins | sample 7442481 | NCBI WGS metagenome assembly JACCDH01 (sample SAMN15323433, study PRJNA562643) | freshwater metagenome | isolation source: river surface water | place: USA:Blue River Watershed | collected 2017-08-15
AGTCGAGCATGGTCATGAAAAATGCAGAATCAGATGTACCCAACCAAGACGCTCGATTGCCATTGATCAAATTGAGTTTTTCGACAGAGCACGCCGCAACATTTTGAATCAGCCAATTTTTAGCTTGCTTTTCTCTCTCAAGGGGCTCGTGTACTGAGGCGCCTATGTGTCTGAATTCAGAAATGAAACAATTTGCGCTGGGTTCTTTGGGCGCCGCTTTTTTGGATTGAGCGTGCGCCATGTTCAGTGGCAGGGTGAACACTGTCACGATCAAAGTAAGCACAATTGATTGATTTATTTTCAGTTTTTGCATTTTTCATCACAATGTCAATAGCGCGCGTCCACCTTTGTAACGCATGCCCCATAAAATATCAACCATTCAGTCTATTACGTCACTACAAACTCGGCATGAAACACATTTACTTGAGCAGCAAGCCAAGGCATCTCTTTAAATGAGATCACCCACTAGCATTGTTGACGTCGACCGCATCGACAGTTGGACCCGTTACAAACCCGGCATGTGCAACTCGTGCGCCGCCAACTGCTGCACCATGCCTGTTGAAGTCAAAATGGCCGACCTCATTCGCTTGGAACTGGTGGATCCGTTTGAAGCCGAGCACGAAGAGCCTAAGCAAATTGCCAAGCGCCTCATGAAGGCAGGCTTCATTGATCACTTCAACTTCAAAAACAGCATCTTTACCTTGGCGCGTCGGAGCAGCGGTGACTGCCAGTTTTTAGATGCCAAAGAGCGGCATTGCACGGTTTACGGCAAACGGCCCAATACGTGCCGTACGCACCCCCAGGTTGGCCCTAAGCCTGGGTTTTGCCCCTATGGTGCATTAGCCCAAAGTCCTTTTGACGGGTCAATTAAATGGAGATCACTTTAAATGTGAGCTGAGAATTGCGGTAAGTGCCTCATGTGCAAGGACAAACCCAATGCAGCCATGTGATTGCTATTGCGCCCCAATATTTTCTCAGCCAATGGCAAAAAATCCCTTTCTTCTAAGCTTGCGTGGGTCTGGTACCGGTTGATCAACAATTTAAAATGTACGTGGTCCAAGGTGTTTGGATGGCCTTTGATGATTGCTTTTAACGCCAGCTCTATTTCTTTCCACTCACTTTCCAAAACTCTGTGCTGGTGTGTGAGCTTATCAATCAGGTGCACTACCAAATTTCGTTCTTCTCCTGGTAATGCGCTGCTTAGAACGGCGGGAAACAGTTCTAACTCTTCCTCTTCGTGATGCGCCTTCATGCCAAGGTGAAAATAATTGAAAGTTTCTTGCGCAATTTTTTGAGCAACTTGCGCATTGTTGAACTGACTCAGAAGCTCTGACAAGCCCTCCAAATGATGCAAGATGCCAATATGGCAGTTGCGAAAGTTGGTAATCGGCACCTCTGTGTCCACTTGATAGTGTTCTGCTGTCATATTTTGAGAGTCGGCCATACAGATTCCTTCTTCATTGTTCTTTCAATTTAGCCCTGCCAATTGCAAGCATCAAGCTCAAAAAGTAGATGTTTTGCGCCATGTCAATAGCCTGGCTAAAATAGCGCTCAACCATGATCGAAAACACCCCACTCGAATTCGACCATCAGCCTTTTTCCAATGGGCCTTTGTTTCAATGGCTTGGTGTGCAGTGGCAAGGCCACAACTTCGCCGTCTCACTCAACAGCATTGCAGCTGTATTCAAAGCCCCTCAGATCCCCAGCACCCCGCCCTCTCTGTTGGACGTGGCCGTGCACGATGGTCACGCTGTCTTCATGAAAGCTTTTTCAGAGTGTTTCGCGCTCCCCCCCAAGCTTTCTTTCATGGTCACTTCCGAGCAGCCGCAATGGGCCATTGCGCTGCATTCAACTTGGCCTGCAGCAGTTGGCTGCCGCGTGCAGTCGGTGATGGGGCCGTTTTGGGCCAAGGCAGGATTGGCTTCTTTGGAGCACGATGGCCAACAATGGACCGTGATTTACCAGTCCGGCAAAATCTCTGGGGAAGTTCATGCTTGAAGGCCGCAAGCTGAGCCTTGAGATGCAGCGCGACAGCAACAGCCGCGTGTGGACCAGCCTTTCAATTCTGATCTCTGGCACTTGCATTTTGCTGTTGGCCAGTCTGTGGATTGGCCTGTCCATTGCGCCACCTAAGCCCGATCGATCACAGGAGAACTTGGCACAAGCCCATGCCAAAGTGTTGGCCAACATTGAGCGCATCAAAGTAGGCTTGGCCGCCGAACAAGCCCTGAACCCAGCCCTTTTTGATGAGATGGCTGAATGGGCTGCGGTGCTTGATGAATTTGCAAAAACTTCGGCCAAAGCCACTCAAGTGGCTGCAGATTCTCGCGATGCCCAAATTTGGACTGGCCGTACCAACCTGATGGTGGACGACCTTCATGCGCTCATCTCAGCCAAAGAGCCGATACTGAACTTACTTCGCATCCGCGCCAGTTTGAGCGCTATTTACAAGCCCAAGGGCGCTATTTCCTATCAAGCCTCAGCGCCTCTCACCGCGTTTCGTGAATTCAGCACCGCTGTGGCCGATTGGGTCAAAGTTGGCCCACCTGCTACAGATACGACCAAAGCTTCTGTTGAAGCCTCAGGCCTCACATGGGGTTTGTTTCTGAACTCTAAGGCACCTTGGCGCCAGATCAGTTCTCAAATGGATGCTTTGGAGAGTGAGTCCAAACCTACCGACAACGCAAACGATAAAGCAGCAAACGCCGCACAAGCCAAGGCGGCTCAAACACTTTGGCTTGCATTGAATACCCACAACTTGATGCAAAACATTCGAACGACCGACGAGCAACTGAACAAGGTGTGGTCGGCATACGAGCGTTTGTGGGCGTCACTCGAAAAGCTGCCCCCTGCACCCACAGCCGTTGTTGCTCCTGCCCCTTTTGCTTGGTCTCAATTTGCGTTTCCTGGCAACACCACCGAAGGCCTCATGGGTGCCATGGCCCTTTTGGTCATTGGCCTGTCTGTGCTGATTGCCACTCACATTTCTCGCCAACAACATTTGAACCGCTTGTCATACAAATGGTTGGCACTCACCCAGCAGTTGGAAAACACAGTGCGCGAGGTGTCGCAACCCTTGAACACATCGATCAACCAACAGGAAGAGTTGATTGCTGAATTCAACCGCCTGCTTGAGCAGTCAAAGTTGTTGCAGCGCACCTTGAACACACCCGCAGAAACACCGCAAAAAACGCTAGAGGATCAAGCTTGGCGTGCTGCTGCGCGCATGCAGGCCGACCTGGAAAGCGAGCTGACGCTGTTGCGCGAAAAGCTTCTGAACATCCACCTGCAATTTTGCTCAGGCGCCACCCACGAAAACTTGGTCTACGACTTGGCCTTCACGGCCGAGGGCATCCAAACTGTCCTCACTACCGCATCCGACTTGGGTCGTTCGTTTGCCTTGCTGAAAGAGCATTTGCATCAAAACGATGCAACGGGCAATGACCAAGAAGTGGTGGCCATGATGGCGCAAATTTCAAATCTCAAAGTGTCGGTCAAACGGATGACCCAACAACTGCGCGACTTGTCCAACAAATTGCAAATGGCCGTTGAAGATGTGCCCGATGGCAAACGGTTTGAAAGTGTTCTTTCGCCCTACGCAGCTGGGAGGCCCTATGGCAACCCATCAATTTGACCATTTATCTTTGGTGGTGTCCGATGCCGAGCTCAGCTTGGAGGGTTTGACGCGCAGCATTCAAGGGGGCTCTGTGGACATGCAGCAGGGCGCTTTGTATGCACGTGATTTGTCGGGCGCTTTATCGGTTTTGGGGCTCGACACCGCAGCCAGCCTGCTGGATGACGTGGCTCGCCAACTCACTCTGGGGCAGCCCAGTGTGCTGGATGTGGCGCTAGGTTTGCTGCCCAATGTGGCCAGTGCACTCAAGGACATACAGCTAGGGCAAATTTTAGAGCCCGACGCGCAACTCAAAGTGTTGGGTCCTTGGGCATCAAGGCTTCAAGTGTTGGTCTCACGTGATACTGCGTCGCTCAGCAGCTTTGAGGCTGTGACACCTAAAAGTACCCAAGCACAACTCTTGGGTCCTTCTGACCCCGGCTTTAAAGCCATGCGCATGAAGGGCCTCAGCCTGATTCAAAACGCCCGCATTGTGAATCAGCGGGACGACGAACGCACCGTGGTGCAAATGGACGCTTTGCTCAGTGAACTGCAAGACTGGACCTTGCGGATTGGTCAAGTGCCTTTGTCGCAACTCTTCCCCCTGTCGGCACAAGCCATGCAAGATGTTTGGCTTGACAGCACTGTGCTGGATTTACTCGACCCCCTCAGAGAATGGGGCACCCAAGCTGGCAGCATTCAAGCTCAGTCTAGAAGCCTGACCATTTACATGGACTGGTTGGGCCTGAACTTAAGCAATGAAGAGTTCCAACAGTTGGGTCAATGCATGTCCAATGTGTTGGGCCATGTGAAGCGCTTGCCAGACGGTTACCGCTTGGTATTTCCTTGCAGCCTGTCGCGCATGCGCATGACGCCTTACGTACAAAATGGTCAACGCTACGCGGTGGGCTCAGGTCAATTCATTCAGTTTGACCCCGACTCAAACGGTACCGGGTTGTCTGGCACGCTCACCGTGTGCTCTGGCCTTGCCAACCAATCGTTTCAAGTAGCGCGCGTACTGCCAGCTCAGAACATGAATATTTTTGCGGTGCCTTCAGATGTTCCCAATCCAGCAGGTGTGTCTGGGGTGGCATTGGATGCCATGGGCGAGATTTATTACTGTCTCAACATCGTTTGAACGGCCAATTTGTGCGTACTTTCATCTACATTTTGACCTTGATTTTCTGCATGGCCAGCGCCGCCCATGCGCAGCTAAGCGTTCAGTCTGAAGATGCCGTTAAACAGTTTTTAGCCAAGCACCCATCTTTAGAAGGTCGGGATTACAGCCTCCAGTTTGAAGCGGTCAAGTCTGATTTTCCGTCATGCCCCAAAGCGCCTCGGGTCGAACTTTTAAGGAAAGACAAGGCTTGGGGCAAGCTGCTGCTCAATCTAAAGTGCGAGTCTGGGCGGGTATGGAATCGCCCCGTTAGCCTGTACGTCACGGTGAAGGGCCGGTTCATGGCAGCGGCCAAGCCGCTCAAATCGGGTCAAATCCTCAGCTCAAACGACTGGAAATGGGTAGAAGGTGACCTGTCCAAGATGGGCGACAGCCTGATTGACAGCCCCGACTTAATCAAAGACATGGAGCTGAGCCGGTCGCAACAGCCTGGTCAACCGCTTCGACTAAACGATTTTCGGGCAATGTCCGTAATCAAATCGGGAGACCAAGTTCGGGTGGCCATTTTGGGCCGCGGATTTGCAATCGATGCGTCTGGTCAAGCTCTGGCCGACGCTGTTTTGGGCGCATCAGTTAAAGTACGCATTACTGATGGCAAGATTGTTCAAGGCACCGCTGTTTCGCAGGGCTTGGTTGAAGTTGTGATGGAATGAGGTAAATCATGGTGATTAAAAACGACATTCGTGGATTGGGACAACCCAAGGCGCCAAGCCTTCAGGGTGGGCCCACTGCTACGTCCTTGCAACAGCCTACACCTCAAAAATCTGAACCTGCCGTGCGCATTGGCATCAGCGATGCGGCTGTGGCAGCGCAAGCCAATGCCAGCACCAACGCTGCAGTGCAAGCCCATGCAGGCGACAAGCTCGACATTGAGTTGGTTAAAGAGATTCGCCAACGCTTGGCCGATGGCACATTTGAGATTGACTACAACAAAGTGGCTGGCAATTTGCTGGGCGATGCTGTGGCTGCAGTTCGAGCTGGTCGCAAGTAAGACTTCAACCTTTGTCAGCTTGCATGACTTTTGAAAACACGCACAACTTGGTAGCGCAAGTGGCACAGGCCGTGAATGAATTGCGCATCACCTTAGAGAATCATGCATTGCCAGGCCTTGAAGAGGCCATCCTCAACAGCCAAATGGCTTTGAAGAGTTTAGAGAACTTTCCCGGCGGCGTAGACGGTTTAAAGCAGCAGATTGCCACCTACACAGAAGACCAACAAAAACAACTGAACGACCGCCTAGCGCAGGCCCGTTCAGACCACCACCTCAATGGTGAACTCCTTCGCTTGGCCATGCAGCGCAACGCCGCGCTTCAGGCTTATGCCGCACAGTCTTCCGCGGGTGCTACCTATTCAAGCGAGGGTGGCGTGTCGTTTTTGGGTGGCGGTCAACTACTTGGCAAGTTTTGAACATTCAACATGGCCCGAATTGAGATCATGGCCTGTGTGTGCAGCTGGCTAATTCGTCCAGGCGTCAAGTCGAGCACCGCTGCAATTTCACGATAAGACAAATCTTCTTGGTAATGCAAAGCCATGACCAGACGCTGTTTTTCTGGCAGCGTTTTCAAAACATCCACCACCTGTCCCAAAAATTGTTGACCCGACACCTTCTCAAGGGGGTCTGCTGAAAAGTCTGTCGGCAACAAATTTTCGGGCACATCGTCAATGGGCATCACATTCACGAAGGTGTCAATCACCCCAAAATAATCATCGATCGAAACGCCTGCTTCATTGGCAATTTCTTGCTCTGTGGGCAATCGACCTAAAGCGTGCTCTAGGCGTTGTGTGACTTTTTCGAGCAAGTCAAGTTGGTCACGTTGATTGCGCGGCAAGATGTCCTCTTTGCGGCAGGCATCGTAAATGGCACCCCTGATGCGCATGCTGGCATAGGCCTCAAAGCTTTGGTTGGGTTGCGGCACGTAGCGTTGCAAGGCATCAAGCAAGCCGGTCATGCCCTCTTGAATCAAATCGTCCAGCATCACATTGGCGGGCAACTTCGAACCAATGCGCGATGCAATGCGCCGCACCAGCGGCTGATATTGTTTGAGCTGCTCGCCCAAGTCTTGTTGGTACTTTGGCGGCATGCTAGTGAACCAAAAGATGGTTGGCCAGCGTGGCCGTGAGTTCTGGCCAATGCTGCCACGTGCCTTTCAGGGGCAACTTGGCGGCCGGTGTGTCCAGGTGTCCCAACACTTTGATGTGAGGCCCCAAACTGCTGCGCGCTTTTTCTTCAGCCCAGCCCACACTGTTTTCTGCATGACCTGCTTCACCTGCCAAGACCAAACTCCAGGAAGCCACGGGTGTTTGATCTTGGGTGTGCGCCAACCACTCAAAGGTTTGATTCAACTCTTGCGGCTCACAACCTGTGAGCGCCGTGCAATGAATGCGCGCACCATAGTGCTTGAAGCTTTCGGCCTTCAGTGCTGCGGTAGAAACCACCACCGTGTCAAACTCGACACCGCTTCGCATGAGCCGGTCTGACAGCGTCTGAACGCTTTCAGTTATTCTGCAAGTATGCAAAGACAAGCCATACCACAGCGTCGGTTGGATGGGCGTGACGCTTTGGTCCAAGTCGACAAAGCCTTGCAGGGTCTTGGACAAATCAAACTTCACTTTACAAGGCAGAGGCCATTGTTCACGGTGGGCAAAATCTATTTCATCCACCCACATCACAGTGCGCTCTAGCTGCAACAAACACTGACTCAATTCATTCACCATGGACAAGGCCATTGCAGGCCTGCTGGGGCAACACACCACATGCACAGGCGGTGCCGACTGGCCAAACAGCTCTCGAAGACCATCTGCTTGGTCTTTGAGGCCGTTCAAGGTGGCCGGTTGGTTCATGAAGCCTTGACCCAATCGTTCAATTGATCGGCCATGTGAACAGGAATTTGATCGTCTGGAATTTGCAAGCGGCTCGACAAAAGGCGTGGCCGCAATGCTCTGTGGGTTAGGTAGGCCGTGTTGGCTTGGCTTAAGTCTTCGGGCACGCGTTGGCCATTGGCCAAGAACATCAGCGGTAACTGATGGCGAATGAGGCAATCGAGCACTGGCCCAATTTGTGCAGCTTCGTCGGTTTTGGTGATGATGGCCGCAGTGACGGCGCGAGACTTTTCGTTTTTCTCGGCCATTTGGTACATCAAGATCACATCTTCTTGGGTGCGCAAATCGGTGGTGCTGCTCATCACCAAAATGCGCTTGAGGGCTGGTGCGCCTTCTAACAACAATTGAGATTGTTCGAGCATTTGTGTATCGCGCTGGCTCACACCTGCAGTGTCTAGCAAAATGACGCGACGGTCTTTCATGCTGCTGAGCTTGGAGGCCAAATCTTCGCTGTCGCGCAAAGACACCACCGGCACGCCAATGATCTTGGCATACACCTTGAGTTGCTCTTGAGCGCCGATGCGGAACGTGTCGGTGGTGAGCAAGGCCAATTGATCGCGGCCATAACGGAGCACACAGCGCGCGGCAATTTTGGCAATGGCCGTGGTTTTGCCAACGCCAGTAGGTCCAATGAAGGCAAACACACCACCGGGGTCAAACACCGACAATGGATCGAGTGTTTGAATTTTGGATTCCAGCAAGTTTTGCAAACGGTCCAACAAGGGCGTGTCTGAAGGGCCTTGTGCACTGAGTTGGTCGGCTGTTTCGCCACACAGTTGCGGCGAAAATCCCGCATTCAGCATGATGCGCAAGGCTTCAGCTTTTTCTGTGGACTGTGCCTGCATGTCGTCCCAAGCGCGCGCAGACAAATGGGTTTGCAACAACTGCTTCACTTCAGAAAACTCAGCCAACAATTTGTCGACGCGTTTGTCCTGTGTGGCGTTCATTGAAGCAGGCGGCACGGATGGCGCACTGAATGCCTGGTTGCTAAAGCCATTTGCAGTTGGCGAGACTATGGGGGCGGAAGGCATTGCCGCAGGAGAATTGGCTGCAGGCGCTGCTTTGGGTTCTGCGCGCTGCGACATTTTGGCCAAGGCCTCTGGCGAGATGGCCACAATTTCAACACCCTGAGCCGTATCTCGCGTGGACAAAACCAAGGCATCACCACCCACTTGCTCTCGAACCAATTTGAGCGCTTCGGTGGTGGTAGCGGCGATGATTTTGTGGGGGGCCATTTGAAAGATTTACTCCGCGATGTGGTGTTTATATTTCATTTAGCCCGCACTTGCTTGCGAACACAAAAATTTCTCAAAGGTGAGTTGCGTGTCCAAAGGCAATTCTGTCATGGCCAACACATGCGCTTGGCTGCGAATCTTCTTCACAATTCGGGCAAACGTTAAGCGAGTTCTGGGATTGCACACAATCACAGGTGGCAGATTTTTAGATTCCATGTCATCCACATGTGTGGAAATTTCTTGGACCAACAGCCGCATCAAAGAAGGTTCAATCACACCATCTGGCGCAACAGCTGCCGTGCCAATGGCTTGCTCGATCAAGCGCTCAAACTCGGGCTGGACACCCAACACACGCGCCTGCTGCCCACTGCCCAAGGCATTTTGAACGATGGTTCTACGCAGCGCTTGGCGCACCATAGGCAAGATGTCCAAAGCATCGGGTGTTTTGGGGGCATGCTCTGCGGCCACCTCCAAAATGGTGCGCAAATCTTTCACATTCACACCCTCTTCAAGCAGCAACTGCAACAAGCGCTGCAGCAATGCCAAAGACACCACCTTGGGCACCACATCTTCCACCAGCTTGGGAAAACTGCCTTTAAAGTGATCCAGCAATTCTTGTGTTTCTTGTCGGCCCAATAGCTCGCTGGCATGGCGGTGAATGAGGGTATCGAGGTGCGTGGCCATCACCACCGCAGGCTCAACCACCGTGTGCCCACGGCTGATGGCAAACTCGCGGCCGCTGGTTTCAATCCAAGTGGCTGGCATGCCAAAAGAGGGGTCGCGAATTTGAAGGCCTGGCATTGGGTCTACACCCTCAGGGGCAATGGCCAACAGCCTGTCGGGCAAACACTGGCCGCGCCCCACCTCGCCACCGTAGATGAGAAAGCGGTAGGTTTCGGGCGGCAGCTGCAGGTTGTCTCGAATGTGCACAGAGGGAGTTAAGAAACCCATATCGGTAATGAACTTGCGTCGAATGGCGCGAATTCGCTTGATCAGATCGCTGTCCTCACCTTTGTCCACCATGGGAATAAGGCGGTAAGGCAACTCCAAACACAAGGGCTCCACCACTGGCACATCGGTCCAACCCAACTCTTGCCTGGCTGCTTCATCTTTGTTGAGTGCGGCAGCGTCACTGACCACATTGGCCGCCTTGCGCTTGATCAAGTAAGCCAAACCGGCAAACATCAAAGCAAACAAAATAAACGTGGTGTGTGGCATGCCAGGCAACACCCCCAACAAACCCAACACAACCGCCGCAATGAGCAACGCGCTTTGGTTGCTGTTCATTTGCTTGGAAAGCTGCTCCGAGAAATCGTCCTCGGTGGCAACGCGCGTAACCAAAATACCAGCCGCCGTAGAAATAATGAGCGCTGGCACCTGCGCCACCAAACCATCGCCAATGGTGAGCGTGCCGTAAATGGTCAAGGCTTTGCTAAAACTGAAGTTGTGGGTGATCATGCCAGTGACCAAACCGCCAATGAGGTTGATCACCAAAATCAAAATGCCCGCCACCGCATCACCGCGCACAAACTTGGATGCACCGTCCATCGAGCCAAAAAAGTCGGCCTCTTGCGCCACCTCTTGACGTCGCTGCTTGGCTTCCTCTTGCTTGATCAGGCCTGCATTCATGTCGGCATCAATGGCCATCTGCTTGCCAGGCATCGAGTCCAAGGCAAAGCGGGCAGACACCTCGGCCACACGGCCCGAACCTTTGGTGATCACCACAAAATTGATGATGGTGATCAGGATAAAAATGACCACCCCTACCGTGAAATTGCCCCCAATGAGGAACTGCCCAAACGACTCAATCACCTTGCCTGCGGCATCTGTGCCCGAGTGGCCGTTTAACAACACAATGCGCGTTGAAGCAACATTGAGCGACAAACGCATGAGCGTGGTGATGAGCAAAAGCGTGGGAAAAGAGACGAAGTCCTTGAAGTTTTTGACGTTCAAGGCGGCAATGAGCACCATGATGGCCATGCCAATGTTGAGCGTGAAAAGCAGGTCGAGCAGGAGCGCCGGCAGGGGCACCAGCATCATGACCAGGATGAGCAGCACCATGACCGGCACGCCGGCTTGAGCCAAAGGCTTAGAAAGCCCAGCAAGTCTTGACGTGATGGTTGCCATTTAATTAATTGGTTTTCAACATGTTACCAATTCAAATCATTAAATCTCACGCCAAAAATTACAAGTGTGTTAGGAAAATTACATCGCATCAGAAATTAATATTTATATTCAATAAATTTAATTTTATTTAAGTATCTCTTTGAGTCTTGCTTTTAGTCTAGGCATACAGTCTGAAAGAGTTTCATTTTCGTAAGGAAAAATACATTCAACTGAAGGGAAGGCTGGGTAATGATCAGTTCCAAGATTATTAGTACCTCTTTTGCAAATAACAATTACCTGCTTGCCTATGCTTGCTGCCATTGGTGCGATAGCAGTTTCTACAGTAATTACAATGTCCAATCTAGATATCAAAGATAAAATTGAATTTATTTCATTCTTTAAATCCAATTCATTCCATCGTATTATTTCTATTTCACACAATTTCTCCATACGTAACAATTCATCTTCACAATCATCATATTGCAAATTAATAAAATCAAAGTTTTTATCTTGTAAGATTGGTAACAAATCTTCAATTACCAGATAATGATTATTTCTTTCAAAATTCATTAACCCACTTCTCCAACAAATTCCTATTCTTTTTTTAGTTGAATTTTTAGCAAGTAAATTGCTCTCATGAACTGCTGCCAAATGCTCATCAACTTTAAATATTACTTTACTTGCTTTAAAACTTTCAATGTTATTTCTATAATAACGCATCAATGAACCAATAGGAATTTGGAAGTCAAAATCCTCGCTTTCTTGCTTGCCATGTGGAGCTAAAAATATTTTTTCTTGTCTAACTTTAAAGGTAGGAAATGAACGAGCGATTATATCAAGTAGTCTATTTTCACATTCAACAATTATATTCATCCCATTGTTAACTAAATCAGGCAAACATGAGCAAAATAAAATTTCATCTCCAATTCCTTGCTCTCTCCAAACTAAAAGAGTTTTACCCGGAATGACACGACCATCCCATTTAGGTTTATTGAAGTTCCGAACAGGGTTTCTTCTAACATTTGGGGCAATATCTAGATCAAAGCCAAATTCATAGTTTATCCAACCTTCCTGAATTCTCCCAACTGTCAGGTAGTCAAAGCTCAGAAAGTATTTAATCTGATTTAGTGAAGTTGAGTTCAGTAAATTTTGATCACTTGTAGTTAACAGCTCTTCAAATAATTGAATTGCTCCAATATGATCTCCATTTTTTGATTTTAAAACTGCCAAATTCATTTTAGCTTCAATATAATTATTATCTAAAGCACAAGCCACTTCAAACATCTTTTTTGCAACAGTATCTATACCGTTTTTAACCAATGTAACGCCCATTAGATTATAGTATTTTGCCTCCAAAGGATTAATTTGTATTGCATGCTCAATAACTTTAAGAGCAGCGTCATAGTTTTCCATTAAATTATAAATCGCCCCCAAATTAATCAAATGATTTGAATTATTCGGATCTAAAGAAAATGCCTTTTTTGATAAATACTCAGCCTTGGCCAAATAAGATAATTTAGTGCAGACAACGCTAAAATCATTTAAGTAATTAATGTTATTTTGGTAATCTTCAAATATAGACTCCATGCAATTATAGGCATTTTGATAATTATTTACCTTAATATAAATCATAGATAATTCATAATTTAGATTATGATTTTTCGGGTACTTATTTAAAATTCTTTCATAAAAATTTATCGCTTCTGCTAGCTCTCCTTTTAGAGCCAACTGGATGGCTTGAAGCCAATATTTTTTATATTTAGTACTTATATTATATTGATTCATTTTTTGAGCTTAGTTTCTAAATGAAAATATGAATTACTCAGACACATATGTATTAATTTTAAGTAAACCACCCGAGCAGTTCTAAATATTATATTTAATAACTCATTAGTGTAGTGATCTTCAAAGTTAGAAAAACAAAAAAGAAACTCAAATTACTTCCCTTTCACTCAAAGTACCAGAATATTCAGAAATGAAAATTAAACGCTTCTTTGTTCATTCCCGTAAGCAAAAAGTATCTTATCTGTTAGTTACAACTTATCTTGACAAATCAAGTCATTAAACACTTCTTGTCAACTTGCCGTAACAACAACTGACGGTGATGAGTGTACAAATTTTTTGTTTTCATAGATAGGAGTGTTACATGCCAGCAGTTCTCAACACAAACACAGCGTCTCTTTACGCCTCTAAAAACTTACAGGCTGCCCAAAACAAAATGGCAATGTCAGTAGAACGCTTGTCTTCAGGGCTTCGAATCAACAGGGCAAGAGATGACGCCGCCGGCTTGGGTATTGCTCAGAGCCTAACTTCACAGATCAATAGTGCAAACCAAGGAATCCGCAATTTGAATGATGGGATTTCGATTGTTCAGACAGCCGAAGGGGCCATCAGTGCCGCAACTGAAATAGCTCAGCGAATATTAACTTTGGCCACTCAAGGTGCCAATGGTTCAATGGGCAGTGATCAGCAAACTGCCATCAGAAACGAGATGAAGCAACTACTTACTGCAGTTAATTCAATTGGTGGACGAACAAAATTTTCTGGAAATAATTTATTAGACGCAAATGCAAGAACCAGTTCTGCTACTTCATCCCCTCCTACTTCGACCAAATTTTCTTTCCAAGCATCGAATGCAAGCGGTGATGCAATCAATTTAGCTGCAGGTGCATTTGCAAACATTGGAGGCGCTTATGGGAAAGCTGCTTCAGCTTCTTCTGGCGCAACAACCTTAACAATGTCAACAGGCAATTACAGCGAAGCAATTCTCGGATCAACCGTTTACACCAAAACTTCTGCTGGCGCTTATGTCACTGTAGGAACAGTTTCAGCCATCTCATCCAACACAGTGACCATTAGTAGCGCAGCTGTCTCTGTTGACGCAAGTGATGTTTTAGTCTTCAGCGGTCAATTAACCCAAAAGCACAGTTCCACAGCCGACGATCTTTCTTTAGTTGAGTCTGTTTACAACTCAACAGGCCTAAGCAATTCAACCAATTTTCAAATGATTGGTAGGGCCGCTGACGCTTACTTAACAGCTTTAGCGACACAAAGAAGTTTGCTTGGTGCTTATCAAAATCAAATTGAATACACAGTCAGCAATGTTACTGAACTGTCCACCAACCTAGCCGAAGCTCGAAGTGCTGTACAAGACACAGATTACGCTTCTGAAACTGCTTCTCTCACAAAAGGCCAGATCTTACAGCAAGCAGCAACTGCCATGCTAGCCCAAGCCAATCAAATGCCAAATGTGATTTTGTCACTTTTGAAATGATTTAAATCTCAGCTTTCACACAACAAATCAGAGGAATTCAAAATGCCAGCAGTTTTAAACACCAACACGGCTTCTCTTTATGCATCGAAGAATTTGCAAAGCGCTCAAAATCGGATGGCAACTTCCGTTGAACGTCTTTCTTCGGGACTTCGTATAAACCGTGCTAAAGACGATGCCGCAGGTTTGGGGATCGCACAGTCACTGACTTCTCAAATAAATTCAGCCAACCAAGGTATTCGAAATTTGAACGAAGGCATATCAATGGTTCAAGCTGCTGAAGGTGCAATTTCAGCTGCAGTAGAGATGGGTCAGAGAATATTGACCCTAGCAACTCAAGGTGCCAATGGCTCTCAAGGCCAAGCAGGTCGTGATGCGATCAAATCCGAGATGCAACAATTGCTTACAGCAATCACCGCCATCAGCTCTAGGACAAATTATTCTGGCGTCTCATTGCTAAATGAATCAACCGGTACTGCTTCAGCAACATTAATCACCTTACAGACAAGTAACGGCTCTAGCGATAAAATTACTTTGAGTAATGACGCTTTTAGGAAAATTGGAGCAGGCGATGTAACAAAAATTACAGCGGGCAGTGATGCCAGTGGACAAGCTAGTGCTTTGTCCAATCAAGTTTTTACTACTGCAACACAAGCAAACATGCTAAGTACTGTTTCAGCTGCAAATGATTACATCACAGCACTTACAACTCAACGAAGCCTTCTGGGCGCTTACCAAAATCAAATTGAATTTACCATCAACAACGTAACTGAGTTATCGTCGAATTTAAATGCAGCCAGAAGTAGTGTTCAAGACACGGATTATGCAACTGAAACAGCTGCCTTGACTAAAGGCCAGATACTACAGCAGGCAGCAACCGCCATGTTGGCTCAAGCTAACCAAATGCCTAATGTCATTCTGAGTCTATTAAAGTAATATTTGTGTTTTTACTGGGTACAACTAGTACCCAGTAAATACCCACCTAGGAGATCTAACCCATGGAACCGATTTCATCTAACTTAGTCAAACCCGGGGTTTTATTGCCAAACTCAAAGTCAACAGAAAATTTACCTAATAAAGACGCAGAAGCGGTTGCCAAAGTTGCGGGTGTCCCTCTACCAAAATCGGATGTTAAAGCTTCAAGTCAAGACCTGAAGGAAGCAGCTGAAACGGCCATGAAAGATATTCAGCATTTCATCTCTTCGCAGGAACGCTCCGTCCGCATTACCAAAGACGAAGCTTCAGGTCACATGATTGTGAAGCTGGTCGACCCCAACACAGGCGAAGTCATTCGCACATTGCCCTCTGAAGAACTTTTGCGACTTGCACGTTCCTTCGAAATGCTCGGCAACAAGATGGTCCATCAGGTGGCCTGATTTTTGCATTTGCTAGATCATGGCAGTTACTTCCACATCTAGCACTTCTTCACGCACAGGCAGCACACTTGATGTGGCTGGTATTGTGAGTGGGCTCATGGAAGCCGAGAATGTGCCGGTCAATAAGCTAGATGCCAAGATCAGCAAGGCCACGGTCAAAATCACGGCCTTGGGGCAAATCAAAAGTCAGTTGTCTGCGCTCAAAACAAGTTTGATTGACTTGCAAACGCCGGCAAATTTTTCCAAGCAGGCGGCAAAATTTAGCAACACTTCCGTTGCATCGGCAGAATTTACAGGTACTGCCACGTCTGCCAGCTATCAAATGGAAGTAACAAGCTTGGCACAGCCAACCATTTGGAACGTATCTGGCTTTACCACTTCAGCAGATGCCTTGGCTTGGTACAACGATGCTGCGCAAGCCACCGTAAAAACCAATGCAGACGCCACCGTGTTTCAAAGCAACACGGGGCAATATGTATTGTCGCTCAAGTCCAAAACCACAGGCACCGATGCAGCATTTACTTTGGCCAGCAACTCGGTAGGTGTTGGCATTACCAAGACGCAATACCAAGCTGCACAAAATGCGGTTTTCAAACTAAACGGTGTTGAGTTCACTCGCGCCAGCAATACGGTGTCGGATGCCATCACAGGCATCACGCTCAACTTGACCACCACCACTGCCTTGGCCACACCCATCACTTTTACGGTTTCAAACGAGCCCGTATCGGCCAGGCCCAAACTGGATGCATTGGTCAAAGCCTACAACAATTTGTATGCCTTGTACAAATCTCAAACAGCCTCTAGCATGGATGTGGCAACGCGTGGCATTTTGAACAGTGACTTTGGTGTGTCCAGCATGATGCGGCAGTTGGTTTCTGGGCTGATGTTGCCCATGACCAACATCACGGGCGGTGCTTTGACGGGTCAAACCGATTTATCGGCCATGGGGCTGAAGCTGTTAGACAGTGGCAATTTGGCTGTAGACGACACCTTGTTGGCGGCCGCCAGCGGCACTTTGCAAACTCGTCTGGCCGCGGGCATTCGCATTGGGTACAACACCAGCAGCCTGTCCGATTTGTCGTCGCAAATTGGTGACATGCTGTTAAGTGGCGGCGTCATTCAAGACCGCATTGACAGCGAAACCAACGCCCAAGCCGATTTGAACAAGCGCAAAACCGCCCTTCAAGAAAAATTGGTCGGTGTGCAGGCGCGCTATACCGCGCAATATGCCTCCCTCGATGCCCTGCTCTTCAAACTGCAAGGCACCAGCGATTCTTTAAAGAGTGCGCTGGACGGGTTGACCAACTCTCAAAAGAACAATTGAATTTTTTTAATAGACACACATCTATTTTTAGAAGGACCTCATCATGACCATGCGTGCACACCGTACTTATGCAGCCAACCAACGCGAAACTTCCGTGTCATCTGCCAAACCAGTCGAGTTGGTGGCCATGGTTTACCAACGCCTGCTGGATCACTTGAACACCGGCAAACTTCAAATGGCAGCTGGCGAGGACTCGTCTGAATCTTTTACCAAAGCAATTGACCTCATTACTACTGGGCTCGAGTCTTGCCTTGACAAAGAAAAAGGCGGCGAGATTGCACAAAACCTGGCCTTCATTTACGACTGGGCTGGCAAAGAAATTATTCGCGCACGCCTGCGCCGAGATCCAGAGATGATTCAAGGCATCATCAATGCTTTTGTCCCTTTGGCCGAAGCTTGGTTCGAGCATGCGGGTCAACAAGATGTTGCATTGGCCGACAAGTATGTAAAGCCCACCCTGAAGTCAGTTCAAAGCACAACCAGCACTTCGGCCAATGACATAGGCTTGTTTGCCGCTGCCGCCTCTTAAGAGGTGTTTACCTGATGGCCGCTAAGCCATATCATTGCTTGGCACCATGTTCATTCCTGCGCCTGCCCAAGACCTGCAACTGCCTCTGACGCAGAAGTTAGAAGCCAGCCCGGTAGTTCCCGTTTCGGCTGTACCTGGTGTAGCCGAAGACGCACAAAACTTAGACAGCCGTGTGGCTTTGCAGTGGACGCAGCCGGTGTTTGCCGGTGCCGAAGGTCAAGCGGGTCGCTCTGCAATGGCAGCGCCGCTGCCGGAAGCCCTGCTTCAATCGCCCAAAACAGCAGTGCCTGGCTACGAGCCTCAAGGCGCTGACCCCGATGCTTTGCAATCGGGTGATGTTCATCCCTTGTTGGCACAAGGTTTGTCGACTTGGCTCAGTGGCGTGTTGGCCAAATCCAGTGGCAATTCGAATGGCACTTTAAACTTGCCTAATTTGGTATTTCCAATGGCAAAGGCTTCAGAGCAAGCTTCTGAAAATACAGCTCTTAAAGCTTCGAGCAATGAAGCAAGAAGCACCAACGCCTCTGCCGTCATGGGTCAACTTAAAAACATTTTCCTAGCCATAGCGGAGAGTGATGTGTTTGCAGCGCAAAGGCTGAATGAAGCTTGGATGCCTAGAAAGCTTGAGCCCAAGCAAACGCCTAAGCTGGAGTCTTTGAAGAACGCTGAAGTACAAGCCTTTCAACAACTGGTCCAACCCATTCAAGAACCAAGTGCAGCGCAACTGGCTCAATGGGTTTCTGCCCTAGAGCCAGACAGCGCCGCGGCCGAGCAAGCAGCCCGCATGCTGACGCAAGGCAACATGGTGTGGCAAGCTGAACTGGTGCCTGGCTTGCCCATGCGAATTGTTCGGGAAGATGCTTGGCGCAACAACCCAGAGCAAGTTGGGCAGCTTGAAAAAGGCGCCATGTTGAAAGTGGAAGTGACACTGCCAAATTTGGGATCACTGCGCATTGTGGGGTCGCAATGGGGGCAAGACATTAGCTTGCACATTGCGCATGGCAAGCCAGATGGAGAGGGCAAAGTCAATTGGTCGACTCTGGCACCCGAGCTGCTTCAAGAATTGAAAAATCAGGGTGTGAGCGGTGTCAAAATTGAATCATTGTCTGACACTGTGGCCATGACAGTTGGCAATGATCTGCCCAAGGAAGCGCCCAATGTCTAACTTGGGCCATGAAGAAATTCTGCAAGCAGTGGCTGTTGGCTACAAACCGAATACGCCAGCACCACGCGTTTTAAGCAAAGGCAAAGGTGAAATTGCACAAGCCATTTTGGATCGAGCCAAAGAATTGGGAATTCCCACTAGAAGTGAACCTAGCTTGGTGGCTTTCTTAATGGAGCTAGACCTGAACGCATGGGTACCGCCTGAACTTTATGCAGCCATTGCCCAAGTCTTAGCTTGGGCTCATGAAGAAGATAAGAAGTTGGAAGAATCTAAATACTGATTCGAAGCACTCAAACCTGCAGGTTGGTCACTTCTTTATAAGCATCTACCAAACGGTTGCGCACGGCAATCATGGTTTGAAAAGACAAGTTGGCTTTTTGCAAGTCGACCATGACTTCTTCCAAGGTCATGTTGCTTTGACCTGTGGAGAAGCTTTGCACTTTGGCTTGCGCGACGTTTTGAGTTTCATTGACTGCCAACACGGCTTTTTTCAATGCAGATTCAAAATCGGGCTCGCCTGCCTTGGGCAAAGTTGCCGTTGAATTTAACTGACCCGCAGCCATATCGGCCATGACTTTCATCTGGCTGGTAAGGGCGTCGAGGTTGATGTTTGACATGCGTTTAATCTTAATTCAATTCAATCAAAAAGAAAACCAGCTTCTTTGTAAGCCTTGAGCTTGTAGCGGAGGGCTCTTTCGGACAGTCCCAAGATGTTGACGGCGTCTTTTCGGTTGCCACCCACTTGCTTCAGAACTTTCAAAATGTGCTCACGTTCGATGGAGTCCATGTCTTGTGCGCCCGAAGTTGTGCTTTCAGTGTCTGAACTGTATGCAAGAGGTGTGCCATTGGCTGACAAATTGGCCGAAGGTGCGCTTAATTGACTGGCTGGGGCACTGCCATGCAGCTCAATGTCGTTGGGTTCAATCAGGTCACCATCACTCAAAAGCAGCGCGCGCTGCATGGCGTTTTCCAGTTCGCGCACATTGCCTGGCCAAGGGTAGCTTTGAAGGGCATGATTGCTTTGAGCAGAGAGCTTCAAACCCTGTCGGCCCATGGTTCGACCGTAGCGCACCAAGAAATGCTCGGCCAAGGGCAGGATGTCTTGTTGGCGTTCGCGCAAGGGGGGAATTCGAATGGGAAAGACGGCCAAGCGGAAGTACAAGTCCTCTCTGAATTTGCCGTCTTTCACCCGCTGTTGCAGGTCTTGATTGGTGGCCGCCACAATGCGCACGTCGCAATTGACGGAGCGCATAGAGCCTAGCCGCTCTACCACTTGGTCTTGCAAAACACGCAGCAATTTGGCCTGAAGCTCAAGCGGCATTTCGCCAATTTCATCTAAGAAAAGCGTGCCGCCATTGGCTTGTTCAAACTTGCCTGGCTGGGCTTTGGTGGCCCCCGTGAAGGCGCCTTTTTCGTAGCCAAAGAGCGTGGACTCCAGCAGATTGTCAGGAATGGCAGCGCAGTTGATGGCCACATAAGGCTTGCTGCTGCGGCCAGAAAGTTGGTGGATTTGTTTGGCAAAAACATCTTTACCAACCCCTGATTCTCCGGTTAAGAGCACTGTGGCGCCGGTGCCTGCCACCCGCTCACAGCGGTTTTTAACGGCAAGAATTGCCGGGTCGGAGGCAATTATTTCCCCATCAACGCCAGTTTTTGCCGCAGGCGGGCTGGGGTGATGGCGTGCAATCACCTCCAACAACTGCTGGGGCATGAAGGGTTTGATCAGAAAATCGCGGGCACCGCCTTTTAAGGCTTGCACCGCCAATTGGGTGTCGGCATAGGCGGTCATCACCACCACGGGCAGTTGCGGATGCTTGTCTCTGGCTTGCGCCAACAACTGCAAGCCATTCATGCCAGGCAAACGAAAATCGGTGACCAACATCTGCTCTACTTCGGGGTCGATGGCGGGCAGCGCGTCTTCGGCACATTCAAAGGCCACGTGGTCTACCCCGCCCAAGCGCAGCGTGACGCTGATGGCTTCGCGCAGGTCGGCGTCGTCTTCGACTAAGAGAATTTGAAACGGATTCATGGTTGACGCTAAAGACGAATGTTCAGATTAAAGGTTGGCCATGCTGGGGATGGCAACAACAAACAGGGCCCCGCCCTCGGGTTTGTTTTGCGCCGTGATTTCACCACGGTGGCTGCGAATGGCATTTTGTGCAATTGCAAGTCCTAGGCCAGTACCCGTCACACGATTGGTGGCAAAGGGCTCGAACAATCGGGGCAACATGTCTTCTGCAATGCCTGGCCCATTGTCTTCGATGCGCAGTTGGCCACGCAAATGGTCGGCTTGGGTTTGAACGTGGATGGTTTGGCCCGCGGCAGAACACTGAATGGCATTTTCAAGAATGGCAATGAAGGCAGACACCACGGAAGGTCGCTCGACGCTGACCATGCAGTTTTCAGCCTGCAAGCTCACCTCCAACTGAATGCGCTTTTCTTGAGAGAGGCCTTCCAAGGTCTGAACCGCTTCCTGAACCAAATCGTCCAGCGCAATAATTTGGGTTTTGTTGGGGCGAGCTCTCACAAACTGCAGCATTTCGCCAGCCATTTTTTCCAGGTGTATCAGCTGGTTTTGCAGTTTTTTTGCAAAATTAACCCTGTCCTGGAGTTCTAGTTCTTCCGTGCAAAGGTGCGAGGCATACAGCAGTGCCGTAGACAAGGGGGTTCTGAGTTGGTGGGCAATGCCCGCCGACATTTTGCCCATGGCGGCCAAGCGGTCCACACGCTCGTTGTCTTCCAAGGTGCGCAAATTGGCAGTAATGTCTTGTATTTGAATGACACTGCGCAAGCCCTCTTGCACTCTTTGTGCCTGCAAAGTACGCAAACCCGTGGGGGAGTTCAAGTGAAATTCGTCGGGGCCATGGCCAGGTTTCCAGGAGGTAGGCGTGGACCAAGCTTCGCCCGTTTGCAAGCCGGGCACCAATTGCGCCGCAGCTTGGTTGAAATGACTTATTTTGTCGTTTTCAATGAGTACCACCGCGGCAGGCAAGGCGTTCAGCAGCACATTAAGGCGCTCGTTGGCCTGAAAAAGATCGGCACTCAGGTCCTCTACTTTGCGACTCAAGGCGGCATATTGCTGCTCCAGTGCTTGTGAGGCTTCTACGAAAAGCTCAAACGCCCCTGCAAGTTCACTGGCTTGGGCGGGAAGCGCTGCTTTTTCTGAATTTGCCATCTTTGAATCTATTGTTAATTTATCGGTTTGAAATTGATAATAAAAGTAAGATTGCGATCAAAGTGACTGGCTTCGTTGAGGACATCAACGAGGCTGAAGTCCAATATACAGTAATTTAATTGAAGGCAAGGCTCCTTAAGGGCCTGTTCAAGCAAGCGATGAAGATCCTCCTGATTGAAGACGATGCACAAATCGCAGACCTGGTAGCGTCGAGTTTTGAGGCTGTGGGCATTCAAACCCAAGTTGAAAAAGATGGCTTCAGGGGCTTGCGGACGGCTTTGCAGCTCAACTTTGATGCCATCTTGCTGGATGTGGCGCTGCCCCTGATGAACGGTTTTCAAGTCTTGGAAGAAATCCGCAGTAACAGCCTCAGCACGCCCGTGATCATGTTAACGGCCTCGGTCGACTTGCCCGATCGTTTGAAGAGCTTTGAAAAAGGTGCGGACGATTATTTGCCCAAGCCTTTTTACATTGAAGAGCTGATCGTACGGGTCAAGGCCTTGATCAACAACAAACGGGGCAAGGTGGAGATGACGCTGGTTCAGGGCGAGTTGGCCTTGGACCGCTTCACGCGTGTTGCCACGTGGCAAGGTGAAAAAGCCACCCTGACGCAGCGTGAATATGTATTGCTAGAGTGCTTGATGATGTCGCCTGGACAGATCTTTTCTAGAGAGCAAATATTGAAGCAAGTATGGAATGTGGACTTTGATCCTGGCACCAACGTGGTCGATGTGTCGGTTCAACGCTTGCGCAAAAAATTGACTCACCCCAACCCAGACTCTGGCGTTGCCTTTCCAATTGAAACCATTCGCGGTGTGGGCTATCGGTTTAAGTCGCAATCCTGAAAAATGCCACGCTCTTTTAAGCTGAAGTTTTTTCTGTTGGTGACGGTGGCCATTGTTTTATTTGCCGTCTTGACGCGCATCAGTGTTCGCAACGCGTCTTCCAAACCGCTGCATGAGATGCAATACGCCAGCTTTGCTGGGTTCTTAGAGTTGAACCTCAAAGAGGCCTCAACGACCTTGCCTCAGCTTACAAAACAGATTGGCCATTATTTTTTAGACCCCAATTTGGCACAGATGCAAGTTTGGCGCAGCGACTCGGAAGACGAAATTCAACGACAAATTTTAAGCAATGTACTTTGGCGTGATCTGAATGACGCTAAGCGCCAACACACATTTCAAATTGCAGAAACCCAAGCCAACCAAGTTGCTTTGGTCATCTTTAAATCAAAACAAGAGACGCTCGACTTGTTTGTTGCAGTGCCCGCCAAGGTCTTTCAAGATAAATTTGAAAACATCATGAGCGCACGCGAAAGTATCGTCAACAGCATGTGGCCCATATTGTTGGTCTATATTGTGTGTTGTACTTGGTTCTTAACTTACTGGGTAATGCGTTCTTTGCAAAATTTGAAAAATAGTTTCAAAGACATTGAACTCAAGGGTCAAGGCATCGCACTTTCGGACAAAAAATTTGATGTTGAATTTGCAAGTTTTGTAGCTTATTTCAACAGCCTGATTCAGCGGCTTCAGATGAATTATGCGCAAGCCTCTCGGTTTTCTAGCGATGCTGCACATGAACTGCGCACGCCACTGACTGTGATCAGAGGCAACCTCAAACGTTTGCTAAACCGAGCCCCCAACAACAGTGTGGAGCAAATACAACTGTCGATGTTGTCAGACGAGGTTGAACGTTTGATTTCCATTACCAACAAGTTGGTTCTGCTGTCGCAAGCCGATGGCGACAACTTCAAACTTGCCCTTCAGGAAGTCAAGTTGTTTGATTTGATTGCAGTCAAGGGTGAAGACATTCATAACTTTGCACCTCACATTCAATTTGAATACTCTCTCAATCCAGACATTCGAGTTTTGGCCGATCCCAATTTATTTCAACAGTTGCTGAGCAACTTGGTCAGCAACGCCATCAAATACACCCCGCCCCAAGGGCAAGTTAAATTCAAAGCACACGTGGTTGACAATGTCGTTGAGTTTTCTTTGGCCAACACGACCTATTTGTCGCTCGATGGCTTAGACGATCGCATATTTCAACGGTTTTACCGGTACCTTAGCGAACCGGGTGCTGACATCCAACGGCCCAAGGGCGATGGGTTGGGCCTGAGCTTGTGCCAAGAAATTACAAGAGCGCATGGCGGCACACTGACCCTGCACAAGGGCCCTGGCCAATGGGTTAGCTTCAAAGTTTCATGGAAAAGCGCTTGATTAAAATATCGTATTGAAACATTACACCTGTGTAATGTTTGGTTTTGCGCAATGAAAATTTGAAACAATGTGACTACATATGGAGGCACTGCTTTAATTGGATGCTCCCAAAACTCTCTCTCCAGATCGCGACGCAGTCGTTCTGTCGATGGGCGGTACCGGCGCAGCAAAGCAAAACACACCAGGGGGTGTGTTTGACTCTTTGCGCGAACGTTTTCTAGCCCTCAATACCAATCAGCGAATTTTCATGGGCCTTGGCTTTGCCGGCTTGGTCTTGGCTTTAGGCGTGGTGTTATCTGCGGGTCGCAGCACCCAAGACTACCGAGTGTTGTTTGCAAACGTCAACGAAGGCGATGGCGCAGCCATCATTACAGCCTTGCAACAGATGAACGTGCCCTACCAGTTTACGGAGGGCGGCGGCGCCATTACGGTGCCGCAAGCATTGGTTTACGAAACCCGCCTCAAACTGGCTGGACAAGGCTTGCCCAAGGCCGGCAATGTAGGCTTTGAGCTGCTCGAAAACCAAAAGTTTGGCACCAGTCAATTTGTAGAGCGCGTCAATTACTTGCGCGGTCTGGAAGGCGAACTGGCGCGCAGTGTCGGCTCTTTAGGCCAAGTCAAATCAGCCCGTGTGCATTTGGCGGTTCCCAAGCCTTCTGCCTTTGTGCGTGAGCAAGAGCGCCCTTCTGCTTCGGTTATTTTGACCCTCCACCCTGGGCGTATGTTGGACAGTCCGCAAATTGCGGCCATTGCCAGGCTGGTCAGCTCTGCTGTACCAGGCATGCGCGTACAAGAAGTTTCCATCATGGACACTGAGGGTGGCGTGTTGGGCTCCAACGCCATGCGCCAAGAAGGGCTAGACCCGTCGCAGCTCAAATACACCGCCGAACTTGAAGCCGCGTTAAACCGCCGAGTGGCCGCCATCTTGGAGCCGCTTGCTGGCAAAGATGGCTTCAGAGCGCAAGTCTCTGTCGATTTGGATTTTGACGAGCGCGAGCGCACTTCCGAGACATTTGGAAAAAACGCACCCCCCAATCAAGCCATTCGCAGCCAACTTTCCATTGAATCCAGTACTGGTAAAGCGGGGTCTGGCGGCGTGCCTGGCGCGCTCACCAACCAGCCTCAAGAATTGGCTAGGGCGCCTATCACCACCGAGCCCAAGGGTGACAACTTGCGCGCTCCGGGCAGCGTAGATACCGGCGCATCAAACTCGGACGATGCAAACAGCAGAAATGAGAAAACGGTCAATTACGAAGTCGACCGCGCCATTGAAAGAATCAAGTCGAGCAAAGGCCAATTGCGGCGCGTGTCAGCAGCCGTGGTGCTCGACTACAAATATGAAAAGGGTGCCAAGGTCAATGCCGCACGCACTGTGGCCTACACCCCCCAAGAGATTCAGCAAATAAACAACTTGGTAAGAGATGCCATTGGTTTTGTACAAAGACGTGGCGACACTGTCAGCGTGGCCAACCTGCCCTTCTCGGAAGAGCCCATGGCGGTTGAAGACACCAGTCGTTTAACACCCGACCTTGTGTCGCAGCTCATCCGCTATGGCGCCATTGCCTTGGGCTTGCTGTTTGCCTACTTCGCCATTGCACGGCCCTTAATGCGGCCTGTTCCCTTGCCCCCCATCGATCCCGATTTACCCGACTCACCGCAAGGTCGTGCCGCGCAACGCATGCGCGAAGAGATCAAAGAGCTCGATTTGTCGTGGGCCATGGAGCAAGAGGTCAAACGAGCCCAAGAGCTGCGCGTAGAGCGAGAGATTGAAGCGCAAATGGAACGCATGCGCGAGCGTGAGATGGCCAGCAAAGCCAAGTTTGAAAATGCCGTAACTTACGCAACGAACTATGCAACCGAACAACCAGACGATACTGCCTTGTTGTTGCGGGCCTGGGTTTCTGAAGCAGGCGCTCCCAGCTCATCGGGTCAGGACAAATCATGAACACGGCCGTTTCTAATTTCAAACCCGGCGTATTGGGCGGCGCACTTCGCAAAGGTCTTCAATCACCCGATCTTGAAAAGGCCAGAGACACCAGCCTGGATGGCCCTTCCAAGGCCGCCATTGTGCTCATGTCTTTAGGGCCAGAAGTGGCCGGCACTTTGCTGAAAAACTTCACGCCTGCCGAAGCGCAAAAAGTGTCTTCCCTCATGGCCAATTTCAGAAGCATCGACCGCGAGGTGATGATTCAAGTCCTAGAGGAGTTTAAAAACGTCACGGCCCATCGCAAGCAAGTGCCATTTGACCCACAACGCTTCGTTACGGCCTTGATGGACAAATTTGCCAGCGATGCGGGTGGCTCTGTGGCCAGTCAACTGGCCAGCAGCGTGCCCGCGCTCGATTTGCTCACCAGCATGAGCAACGAACAGTTGCAACGTCATTTGCAAGCCGAGCATCCCCAAGTAGCGGCCACCTTGTTGTCGCTCATTCCTGCCGAAAGATCAGCAGCTGTTTTGGAATTGTTTGAAGCAGACTTACGAGACGAATTGGTATTGCGAGTAGCCTTGCTTGACCAAATCAATCCATCTGCTTTGGTGGAATTGAACGACATGTTAGAGCGCACCCTAGGCGACGACTCTACCGCCGAAATCAGCGGCATTGGCGGTGCACGACCTGCTGCCGAAATTCTGCGTCTGTTCACGGGTGGCCTTGAAAAGACCACGTTGGCCAGCATTCGCCTTCACTCTGAGAAGTTGGCCGAGCAAATTTTTGAACGGATGTTCACGTTTGAAGACTTGATGAAAATTGCACCTCAAGCGGTTCAAACTTTGCTAACCGAAGTGCCAGACGATGCCATGTTGGTCGTGCTCAAAGGCGCAACGCCCAATTTGCAAAAGTTCTTCTTCTCCAACATCACCAAAAGCAAAGCCGATCGATTCCGTGTGGAAATGGAAAGCATGCCGCCTGTTCGGGTGCAAGAGGTTCAGGCCAAGCAATTGGAGATTGTGCAAATTGCTCGACAAATGCAAGACGATGAGCGAATTTCTCTGGCCATCGTCAATGCTGGGCCTGGGGCCAACTGAGCATGAATCGTTGGAGCCCCCCTTCCTTTGATGGCGAGCCCGTCGCTTCAGATCTCGGTCCAAATTCAGCCACTACTGGCCATCCAGATCCCGTCTTGGTTTTGCCCAGCGTCAATGAAGTCGATGCCATACGCGGCAAAGCCTATCAAGACGCCTATGCACGCGGTCTTCAAGAAGGCTTGCAAGAAGGCCACGCGCAAGGCGCAGCAAAAGGTCGCGAAGAAGGCATTGAACAAGGCCGTACCGAAGGTTTTCAACTGGGCTATCAGCAAGGCTATCAAAGTGGCCTGAAGGACATAGAGCACATGTCCAAGGACATGCATCGCATCATGGCTCAGCTGCAGTCATTGCCAGAAGCCATTCAATCAGCTTTGCCAGAGTGGGTTTATGAAACAGCGCTGCGTTTGGCCGGCAAAGAGCAAATGGACCGCGCAGTGTTTGTGGCGGCTGTACAAGAAGCGCTCATGCGATTGCCTCGTCCCGGCGAAAACCTAACGGTGGGTGTGCCACCCGCCGAGCTTGAAGCTTGGCAAACATTGCTAACGCACCCCGACATGCCTTTCCAATCTTTGGTTCGGCCCGACGCCGACTTAAGCAAAGGCTTTGCCTATGTGCTGGTAGATGGCACGCGCCTCGATGTGGGCATGAGTGCACGCGATGCCTTGGTGCGCAGCGCTTTGGGTTTATTGCCGCAACAAGCCTCGGATTCTGTTTGATGGAGTCCGCCGTGAGCCAGGCCGATTTTCAAAACTACGTCGACTTACAACGCGCCAAACTGGCCAACTTGCCCTTGTCAGTAAGAGAGGGCCGCGTCAAGCGAGTCTCAGGCCTGTTGGTAGAAGTTGAAGGCTTGCCCTTGTCGATTGGCGCACAAGCTTGCGTTGAAAATTCGCGTCAAGGTGTATGGGTAGATGCCGAGTGCATTGGCTTCGAGCGAGACACCACCTATTTGATGGCCTTTGACCAAATGGCAGGCCTGTCGCCTGGGGCCGTGGTTTATCCCTTGCTCACACCACAAAGGCGCGCGCAAGGCTACCAAATGCGTCAGGGCATTGCGTCGGTGCCCATTGGTCCGCAGCTTTTAGGGCGCGTGGTCGATGGCTTAGGCAGACCGCTAGACGGATTGGGTGGTGCCAGTTGGAGCGACAATTTTGCGCGCCTTGCCTCTCCCAACCCGCTCAAACGCAAGCCCATTCACGAACCTCTAGACACAGGCGTGCGGGCCATCAACGCCATGCTTTCTGTTGGTCGCGGCCAACGCATGGGCTTGTTTGCAGGCTCTGGTGTGGGCAAAAGTGTTTTGCTGTCCATGCTCACCCGCAATTGCGTGGCCGATGTCATTGTGATTGCACTGGTAGGAGAGCGCAGCCGCGAAGTGCGCGAGTTTTGCGATGACCAATTGGACGATGCCTCAAGAGCTCGTGCTGTGGTAGTTGCCTCCCCTGCCGATACGTCGCCACTGGCACGTGCAAAGGGCGCCGAGTACGCCACCGATGTGGCCACTTGGTTTAGAGACCAAGGCAAGCACGTGGTGTTGATTGTGGACTCACTCACCCGCTACGCCATGGCACAACGCGAGATTGGCCTCAGCTTGGGCGAAGCGCCTGTGGCACGTGGCTACCCTGCCAGCGTGTTTGGCAAATTGCCCGCCCTGGTAGAAAAAGTGGGCAATGGCGAACACCCAGAGGGTTCGCTCACCGCTTTTTACACCGTGCTGCTAGAGGGCGACGACGTCCACGACCCCGTTGCCGATGCGGCGCGCGGCGTGCTCGATGGGCATATATTTTTATCGCGCGAGCTGGCCGATGCCGGACACTACCCTGCCATCGACATTGAAAAATCAATTTCTCGCGTGATGCCCAAAGTGGCTTCTCAAGAGCATGTCATGGCGGCTAGGCGCATCAAGCAACTCATCAGCCGTCATGAGCGAAGCCGTGACATGGTGGCCATGGGTGCCTACATGCAAGGCAGCGATCCTGACTTGGACGCTGCCCTGCGCTTGTGGCCGCACATTCAAACGTTCTTGCAGCAAGAATCCCATCAAGTGGCTGACTTGCCGGGCAGCGTAACAGCCTTGAGCAGCATTGCACGGGCGTCTCAAATATGAGCAGCCGTGTGTTTGAAGTTCTCCAGCAAATGCTCAAGCTGCGCAAAGACAGGTCTGTTGCTCAGTCTAGAAGGGTGCAGGCCGAGTACGAGCGTGTGCGCAACTTCAATCAGCAAGTCGAGTCATATGCCAAAGAATACGAATCGCAGTGGGTGAAGGCGGCCCAACAAGGCGACAGCGTTCTAAATTTGCAGACCCAAGCCAACTTTGGCCTGAACCTAAGGGCCACGGCCAAATCGCAAGAACCAGAAGTGCAGGCCTTAAAGTTACAAAGCCAAGAGACCCTCGCCAAGGCGATGCAAGATGCCCAACGCTTGAAAACCCTTCAATCGTTTTTGGCCAAGCGCAAATTACAGCGCCAGCATCTGCTCGACAAGCAAGATGACAAAGCCCTAGAAGACGTTTTACAAGGCCGGCCCATTAGCAAATAACAATGTGGCACTGAAGTTGCATGACATGGTTGAAATTTGGGAAATTAAATCATGGCCATTTTTGTATCCAATCCAACTTCTGTCTTCACTCAGCCCCTCAGCTCTGATGCCCTAGACCCTGCGGCAGTGGCCGCCAATGCAGGCTTTACAGAGGAGTTGGCTGCTGCCATGCTGCCCTCTGGGGAAGCCTCTGCTGCTGCGCTAAAGCTGCCCACAGAAGCTTCAGAGGAAACTGGTAAAAAAGCTTCAGACCTGCAAATTTTGCCGGCAGAAGTTCTCTTGAATGCCGTTGGTGATGCAAATTTTGCCTTGGCGTCTCAAACAGCAGGCCCCATTGCCAACAACCCCAATTTGACAGACGCATCAGCCTCTCAAGAAGCTGAAGACTTGCAATTACAAGACGCGACCAACCTAGATTTGGCCGCAAATTTAAAAGGCGCAGAACTCGCAGCGGCCAACTTGGCGGTGCAGGTGTCTGCTGTCGCTCAAACGCCTGCCTCTATTAACAGCGATCGCGCCGTCAACGCGGTTGACAGCGCGGCCCATGTCATAGGCACAGGACCAGAACTGTCCAAGTCCTTGTCCGCCGCAGCGCAAGGCGCAGCCACGGCTCTTGGTTCTGATTTTGGCTCTCCTTCCAATACTGCCCCAGAATTAACGGCAAACGTCCAAAAGCAAGCTTCCATTCAAGCGTCTGATGCAGCAGCCACAGGCCCCACAGATCGCGGCTTGCCCACAGTTTCAGCCAACTTGTTACCCACCGATTCCAGCTCAAAACCTCAAAGTCTTGGCGCCTCAAACTTAAATGCTGTGTCTCTTGCCAAGCATGCGTCAACAGAGGTGCAGTCAGACCAGGTCAAGACGCTTGTGACCCACCTCAGCGCACCTGCTGCGCCGTCTCAAGCCAATATGGTACGTTTGCCCGAATCAGGCACTTCACCTTTGCCGGCAGCAGCACAAGCCTTGCCGTCTGTTGCTGCGGCAGCGCCAGACCTTGCTTCGATGGATTCAACGTCGACGCAAAACATCAGCACCCCATCGGCGACTACACAAGTAAGTTTGCAATTGGCAAGTACAGACACGGTCCAAGTTAATGCAGACTTGTCGGCAAGTACTGATCAGTTGGCAAAGCTCAGCTCGGTTACGCCACAAACGACCGCCCAGGTCATGGCCTCCCAAGACGCCAAGGCCGCACAAACAACTCAACAAGCTCAAGAGTCTTCGTTTAATTTTGATGCGAAGTTGGCCACGACAGACGCGCAAAACCTCAAAGCAGCCAACCAAGCTTTGCAAACGGTGGTCCCAAACAATGCCGCCTCAACCATGGCAA
>JACCDH010828634.1_pt1 | contig 30950 bp, 31 predicted proteins | sample 7442481 | NCBI WGS metagenome assembly JACCDH01 (sample SAMN15323433, study PRJNA562643) | freshwater metagenome | isolation source: river surface water | place: USA:Blue River Watershed | collected 2017-08-15
AGCGCGGGTCATGCCCGACCTTGATGAACCCGGCCGGAATATGCAGGTAGGGATTGATATCTGAAGGGCCGGCCTCCAGCACGCAGACGGTATAGCGACCGTCTTCGCACAAGCGATGCGCAAGCAGGCAGCCAGCGGCACCCGCACCGACGATCACGTAATCAAATGCTTCCATCGTCTCTGTCCTTGTTTTTGTTGTTATTGGGTTTTTCGTTTTTCTTCGAGCGATGACCGCCGTCAGGCGGCGGGGTCGGGCGGCAGCGGCGCAAGGCCACGGATCATGTCCGAGGCTTTTTCCGCGATCATCATGGTCGCGGCGCAGATGTTCGCCGAAGGGATGGCGGGCATCACCGAGGAGTCCGCAATGCGCAGTCCCTGCAGGCCATGCACACGCAGCCCGTCGTCCACGACCGCCATTTTATCGTCAGCCTTGCCCATGCGCGCTGTGCCGTTCAGATGGTACGAAGACACACCATACTGGCGTATGAAAGCCAGCAACTCGTCGTCGCTGGTCTTGCCAGCGCCGGGCATGGATTCCGACGCCACATAAGGGGCAAGCTCAGGCGTCTGCAGCAGCTGTCGCGCGAGCCGTACGCCATCGATCAGCGTCTTGCGGTCACGTTCATCCGTCAGGTAGTTGGGCTGTACCAGCGGGAAGTCGAACGGGTCGGCGTTCCTGATCTGCACATGGCCCCGGCTGTCGGGACGATGCTGCCAGACGCCGCAGGTCATGCCCGGATACGTGTCCAGCATGCCGACGTAACCCTCACGATAGCTGGCCGGTGAAAACACACCCTGCAAATCGGGCCGCACGAGATCGGGGCGCGACTTCCAGAAAAAATGCACCAGCGAGGGACTGAGCGCCAGTATGCTCGGCTTGCCTGTGAGCCACCGGGCGACCTGCGCCACCAGTCCGACACCGCGTGCCATTTCATTCATCGTGCGCACCTGCTTCGCCCGCGCTACCAGACGCACGGAAAAATGATCGGACAGATTCTGCCCGACGCCGGGCAGATGATGGGTGACACGCACGCCCGTATCTTGCAGATGATCGGCGTCACCAATGCCCGACAATTGCAGCAGACGGGGCGTGTTGATCGCGCCGGCACAGACGATGACCTCACGACGCGCGCGTACCTCATGCCAGGCGCGCTGCTGACCGCGCGCATAGCGCACGCCCACAGCACGACGATTCTCGATAAGAATGCGCGTGGCCTGCGCCTGCGTGCGTATCTCCAGGTTCGCGCGACCCTGCGCCGGCCAGAGGAAAGTGCGTGATGTGCTCATCCGCCAGCCCTGATCGATTGTGCGCTGGAAGTAGCCAACACCCGCTTGCGTCGCGCCGTTGTAGTCGGGATTGCGCGGAATGCCCAGCCCCTGCGCACCGGCGATAAAGGCCTCGTTGACAGGGTGATGCCAGTCGATGTCCGACACCGGCAGCAAACCATCGCGGCCGCGATAGGTCGCGTCGCCGGCCGCTCGTCGCTCAGTGCGGCGGAAATACGGCAAGACCTCGGCGTAGCTCCAGCCAGCATTACCAAGCGCTGCCCATTGGTCGTAATCTTCGCGCTGGCCCCGGTTGTAGACGAGCCCGTTGATCGAGCTGGAGCCACCCAGCACCCGTCCCTGCGGCAGCGGCACGCGGCGTCCCAGCGTCTGCGCATGCGGCTCGGAAGAGAACTGCCACGTGTAGGCGGGATTGAACAGCACCTTGATGAAGCCGGCGGGTATATGCAGCCACGGATGCCAGTCGCTGCCGCCCGCCTCCAGCAGACAGACCGTCGTCTGACGGTCCTCGCTCAGTCGGTGGGCAAGCAGGGCGCCAGCTGCGCCGGCACCCACGATCACGTAGTCGAAGGTCTCTGGGGTTCTTGTCAGGGTGGTCATGAATCTTCGCAAGTGCGCGACACGGCGCACGACTCTGCGCAGCACAGCGCGCGCGTTGCGAATTCTATCAATCGCTTATGAAATTTCGGAGCAAGCTGAAGGCCATGCGCTTCGCAATAGACTAAGCCTGCCCTTGGCGTTTCAAAACCATCCCGGCAAGAGCATCAGTCGAGGAAATCTGGCTGCTCTTTCAGGATGCGCGCATACAGCGGCTGGAACTGGAACCAGCCCGCATACGGCGATCCGACGATGTCATAGGTTTGCTGTGCCGACGCCGGAGAGATCATTTTCAGCGGCCGGCCATGGGATGCGGCCTCGGCCATCAGCTGCACCTGACAGCTGCGCTCGAGACAGATGTACCACCACGCCGCCGCGTCCACGGTCTGACCCACGGTGAGTATTCCGTGGTTCTGCAAGATCGCGGCCTTGTTCTGGCCCAGCGCCCTGGAGATGCGAACGCCCTCGTCCACCTCGATCGCGACACCGCCAAAATCCTCGTACACCGCATGATCGTTATAGAACGCGCAGACATCCTGCGTGATGTAATCCAGCGGACGGCCCAGCGCCGACCATGCGCGGCCGTAGGGCGAATGCGTGTGCGCCGCCGCGTTCACGTCAGGGCGCAGCGTATGGATCGCCGAATGAATGGCGAAGGCGGCGCAATTCACCGGATGGTCGCCCTCGACCACATTGCCGTGATGATCGACGCGGATCAGGTTCGACACTTTCACCTGACTGAAATGCACCCCATAGGGATTGACCCAGAACGTGTCGGTGAACTCGGGATCGCGCGCGGTGATGTGCCCGGCGACGCCCTCATCGAAGCCGAAGCGAGAGAACAGCCTGAACGCACCCGCCAGCTTCTGCTTGCGATGCAGCCGCTCCTCGGCAAGGGTGCTGAACTTGGGGATGGCGGGCAAACTCGGCGCATTGCCATTGCCCAGCTGCTGCTGGTTGAGCTGAATGACCGAGAGCTCGGCGTGATCGTTCATGATGTCTCCTTGTTGCCGGTGTTTTTAAATTGTTATCCATCCCGACGGATCGGACAAGCCGTTTTGCCGGCGCACCAGTAAGTATGGTCTATGCTATTGGCTCCGGGCGCAAGCCCCGTGACCGAGCGCAAGCCCCGTGAGAGACCCGGCCAGGAGAAGAGAGGAACAATGAAAGCACTCGCCCATGCGCTGACTGCTGCCACGATCCTGATCGCGACCTGCGTCCATGCTGACAGCAAGCCGCATGGCGACACGATTCCCGGCACGGCTGTCCCGGAAAAATTCACCATCGAAAAAGACGGCCACCTCGCGCGCATGGTAGTCCACTACGCCTACCGGCACATGAAATCCGGGACGGTCTACCGCAGCGGGAAAAACGAGGTTTTCTACTTTAAATCGACCAAGGTAAGGTTCGAATTCGATTGCCCCAGCCATCGCTATCGGGTGCTGCAGACCGTTTTCTTCTCCGACCGGGAGGGTAAGGGCAATGTCGTGCACAATCAGACTACCGCAGGCAAATGGGCGTTCGAGCCGGATTACAAGAACCCGCTGGGCGCCTTCAGCATCGCTTGCCATGCACCGGGTAAGCATTGACCGATCAACCTGATCCCTAGCATTCGATGAAAACACTAATCAGCATTTTCACGCTACTGGCCGCTATCTTGACCATGCCCGCCTCTGCCGCAGGCAGGTTCTACACGCAACAGGAATTCGACGCGCTCAACGCGGAGGGCAAGACCATCGTCATTCATGTTCATGCCGACTGGTGCGGTACTTGCAAAGCGCAGGATGTGCAAGTCAATGCCGCAATGAATTCACCGGAATTCAGGGACATCGTCTTTTTTGAAGTAAATTTCGACAGCCAGCGAAAGGCCGTAAAATTCTTTAATTCCAAAGTACAGAGCGTGCTGATCATTTTCAAGCAAGGCAAAGAGATCGACCGTACCGTCGCCATTCGCGACCCTGGTGCATTACAGGCCTTCTTGCAGCAAGCGCTTCCCTGAACGAACCAAACAATAGAATGCGCAAAGCCTACCTGATTGCCGAACTGACGATTAATGATGCTGAGGCCTACGAACGCTATCGCCAGCAAGTGGTCCTCACGCTGGAAGCTGTCGGTGCGCGCTTTCTTGTGCGCGGAGGAAAGCGCATGCAGATGGAGGGGGCTGACCTCCAGCATCACGATGACTTGCGCACCGTGATCGTCGAATTCGAGTCCATGGAGGCGGCGCTGGCCTGGTACAAGTCGCCCGCCTACACACCGCTGATCGAGCTTCGCCGGTCAGCCACTGACAGCCGGCTGTTCTTCGTCGAGGGGACGTGAGACGGGCCACAATGGAAGCATCGCGCGACCATGGATCTCGAAACCGAAGCGCTCTGCCTCGTGCGGATCGAATGACAGCATGCCACCCATGACCGCGATCGCCTCCCCCTGAGAGACAAAGCGTCGTCTGAGCAGGATCTCGACAGGCTGCGATTTCTCCGAACCACCTTGGCCTTTGCAGGTGGCGGTTAAAAGGCCCTTCTCGATCTTGCCGCGGCATTCACATCCTGCCTCGCGCCAGAAGACCCAGCAGCCTGCGGAGGCTGGCACTTTCTCGTTCCAGAGCACCAGCTGAATGGGGCTGGGTGGTGGCAGTTCAGGGGCTTCTTCAGCAGGCGTCAGCACATCGTCGGTCGCCGCACTCTCCTCAGCTTCAGCCACAGACAGCGGTGCCGCGTCGACCTGGCTCAGAGACTCCTTGTCGGAGAACGATGCCTCGCCCTCTTCCTCCCGCGTCTGATCGCTATCTTGCGCGGACAGAGCGGATTCAGCCATCGGCTCATCCTCTGCGCTGACCTCGCCGAGACCTGACATTTCCGCGTCTGCCGGGCTGTCAGCCGCCGGCGCAGGCGCGGCCACAGCCGGTTCGTCCTGCATCACAGGCTCGGCCAAGGGCTGCTGAGTATCGGCGTTTTCGGTGGTCATCAAAACATCATCCAAGCGTCACCGTAGCGGCGACAGTCGCTTTGGACTCTAGCAGAAGGCCAACGGCGGTTCGTCGGTGTTCGGTGTAAATCGGTGTCAACGACGCCCGCAGCGCGTTGCCAGATGAAGTCAGATGAACTCAGGCCACGCCCAGATAGATCTTGCGAATCCGGTCGTCCGAGGACAGCGCTGCGGCAGTACCCTCCTGCGCGACGGTGCCATGCTCCAGCACATACGCCCGGTCGGCAATGTGCAGCGCCGACTGCGCATCCTGCTCAGCCACCAGAATCGCCACCCCGGAGTCGCAGATCTTGCGAATGGCCGCAAAGATCTCCATCTTCAGCCGGTGCGCGATGCCGACCGAGGGCTCATCGAGCAGCAACAACTGCGGCGCTCCCATCAGCGCGCGGCCAATGGCGACCATTTGCTGCTGTCCCCCGGAGAGCGTGCTGACGATCTGGTCGCGCCGCTCGGCGAGTATCGGGAACAGCGCATAGACGCGCTCCAGATCGCGGGCAACCGCATCACGGTCACGGCGCAGATACGCCCCGAGCTGCAAATTCTTGATCACCGACAGCTCAGGAAACAGACGACGACCTTCCGGACAATGGCAGATGCCCTGCCCCACCACCTGCTCGGTCGAGTACTGGTGCAACGACTGCCCGTTGAAGTTCAGCGTACCCCGCGACGGCAATGCGCGCGAGATCACTTTCAGCAGCGTCGACTTGCCTGCGCCATTGGGGCCGAGGATGGCCACCAGCTCGCCCTTGCCGATCTGTAGGCTGATGTCCTCCAGCGCGATTGCCTGACCGTAAGCGGCGGTCAGCTTGTCGAGTTCAAGCATCATGGTGCCACCGCCATCGGCGCTTGTTTACCGATGTACGCCTCAATCACGCGCGGATTGCTGACGATCTCGGCCGGCGCTCCCTCGGCGATCACTTCGCCAAAATCCAGCGCGATCACTCGCGACACCAGCTGCATGAATTCGCGCAGCTTGTGCTCGATGAGCAGTATCGTGAGATTCTTTTCTGCATGCAGCTTGCGTATCAGCGCCGAGATCGCCTCGATCTCGGACGATCCCAGTCCTGCAAAGGGTTCATCCAGCATCAGCAGCTCCGGCTCTGCGGCCAGTGCGCGGGCGATTTCCAGCCGCCGCAAATCGCCATAAGACAGCAGCTCAGCGGGGGTATGCGCCTTGGTGGCCAGCCCGACCTGTTGCAGCAGCTGCATCGCACGCTCACCCAGATCATGATGATGCACTCGCGGACCCAGGCTGCCGACCAGCACATTCTCGAGCACCGACAAGCCGACAAAAGGACGGCACAGCTGGAAAGTACGGGCCACGCCCAGCGTCACGATCTTGTGCGGCTTCACGCCGCGCAGCGAATGACCGTTGAACATCACCTTGCCCGCATCGGGCGCAATGAAATTGGTCAGCAGATTAAACATGGTGGTCTTGCCGGCACCATTGGGGCCGAGGATACCGACGATCTCGCCGCGCGCGATCTTCATGCTGACGTTCTTCACCGCATGCAAGCCGCCAAAGCGCTTGTCCAGGCCTTCCACCTCGAGCAGTATCTCGCTCATGGTTTGCCTCCCATCGCAGCGCGCGCCCTACGCCACAGCGGTGCGATCACGCCATCCGGCAAAAAGAAAATAATCAGAATCAGCAGCACGCTGTAGACCATCAACCGCCATTCACCAACATTACGCAAGCCCTCGGTCAGCAGCGTCAGCAGCAACGCGCCGCCCACCGTCCCGAAGATCGTGCCCATGCCACCCACATAGACCATCGTGATCACGGTAACTGACGTCACCACCGCGAACAGCTGCGGACTGACCTGCAGCTGATAATGCGCATACAGCGCGCCACCCAGTCCGGCGAAGGCCGCGCTGATCACCAGCGAAACAATCTTGTAGGTCGTGATCGGAATGCCCGCCGCCAGACAGGTCGCCTCGTCACCGCGTATCGCGCGCAAAATCAGTCCCCAGCGCGATCGCGCCAGCCACCCCAGCAGGAAGGTAATGAGGCCCAGCAGCGCCAGCACGAACCAGTAGTAATGCAGATGATTGCGGATCAGCGGCGCGATGTCTTGTATGCCCTCTTCGCCGCCCGTGTGCTCCCAGAAGATCAGCATCAGCCGCTGCATGATGACAGCAGCCGACAGCATCGCCAGCGCGAAGTACGGCCCTTTGAGTCGTAATGTCGGAAAGCCCAGCAGCAAGGCAAAGGCCATCGCCAGCAGCATGGAGGCAGGCAGGCTCCACCAGGGGCCGAGTTCCATCTGCACATTCAGAAAGCCGGCGGCATAGGCACCCACGCCGATGAACAGCGAGTGCCCGAAATTCTCACGACCGGTAAGCCCGGACATGAAATCCCAGCTGACAGCCCAGATGCCATAGATCGCTGCCACGGTCAGCACACCGATCAGATATGCGCCGGGAAATACCAGCGGTGCCGCTGCCATCAGCGCCAGCGCTGCAATGCCTGCGGCACCGCTGAGCTTGTCAAGTTGCTTGAATCCGCTCATGACTGTGCCCTCAGAACGCGGCGCGCTTGCCGAAGAAGCCCGCCGGGCGGAACACCAGCATCAGCAGCGTCGCCAGCACCGACACGATCTCGGTCCAGCTGGTGGAGACCAGATACGCCACCAGTGTCTCTGCATAGCCCAGCATCAGCGCCGCCAGAATACTGCCCGGGATGGACCCCAGACCGCCGACGATCACAATCGCGAAGGCCTTCACGATCGGCAGCAGGTGCATCGACGGCTGAACCGACAGAAACGGCCCTGCGAGCACACCGGCCAGCGCTGCCAGCGAGGCCGAGATCGCCATCACCAGCGAGTAGATGCGGTCACTGGGTATGCCCATGTACTTCGCCGCCTCGGCATCCTGCGAGATCGCGAGGATCGCGCTGCCCAGCCGCGTGCGCTGGATGAACAGGTACAGGGCACCAATCGACACCGCAGCCACCAGCAGCGTCAGCAAGCGCTGACCTGCCACATCCACGCCGCCGATGCTGACCTTGGCCTCGATGAATGCGGGCACATTCCGATACTCGGAACCGAAGATCAGGAACAAGGCCTGCTCGACCACCAGAGAAACCGCGAGCGTGATCATCAGCACGCCCAGCTGCGAGTAACGCAAGGGCCGGATGAGCACCTTTTCGACGATTACACCAAAGACAGCGACGAAGCCAATCGCAAGCAACGCTGCCTGCCACAGCGGAAGACCGAGTAGGCCCGTGCCGACATAGGTGCCGTAGGCCCCCAGTGCATAGAAGGAGCCATGGGCAAGATTGAGCACGCGGGCCACACCGAAGATCAGCGTGAAACCCACGGCCAGCATCGCGTAGATGGCGCTGGTCACCGCGCCATAGATGAGGATCTCCACGATGGAGCCTTATTTCTTCATCCAGGGGGGAAGAATGAAATTCCCGGTGCGCAGTTCTTTCGGATAAATGACGACACGCTCGCCCTTCTCCTGCCACTGTGCAAAGACCAGATTGGTCTTGCCCTTGCCGGTCTGGACATCGTGGTTCTCGTCGAAGGTGATCTCGCCGGCAATGCCCTCGTGCTTGGTCTTTTCCAGCTCTTTGATGATCTTGTCGGCATCGAAGCTGCCGGCGCGCTTGACGGCATCGGCATACAGCAGCACTGCGTCGTAGGCGAAATAGGCGGTATAAACCGGATAGTTGGGCGAGCGCTTCTTGAACTCGTCAAAGAACGGCACGGTCTTCTTCGTCAGCGGCGCGCGCACGGCAAAGTTTCCGGCCACTTGCGAGATCGACTTGCCGCCGATCCGGCTGAAGAAATCGCCATCCATGCTCTTCACATCGATGCCGCCATAGGGCACGGGCACCTGCGCGTCATGCCACTGCTTGGCAAAGATGTCGGACGAGCCGTGCGAGACCATCACGATCATGTACTGCGCGCCACTGGATTTCACCTTGGCTAGCAGCGGCGAAAAGTCCGAGGTCTGGGTGTCGAACAGTTCGGTCAGCTTGATCTCGGCACCGATTTCTTTGGCGCCCTTGGACAGCACGGGCACCAGGTCCTGCACCCATTTGGCGTTCTCGCCGACGATGGCGATCTTCTTGTAGCCCAGTTCGCCGATCACGAAGTTCGAGATGTAATCGACCAGACCACGTGCCTGATGCGCGGCATTAATCGGGCCTACGCGGAAAATATATTTGTAGTTGTCGTAATCGGTCTTGACCTTGTTGGTGATGCTCGGCGACGCCGCGCCCACCCCCAGGTAAATCATCTTCGCCGCCGAGATATGCGGCAGCTGCGCCAGCGTCACGCCACTGGTGTACCCGCCAATGAGGACATCGACCTTTTCATCGGCGACCAGCTTGCGGATGGCGCTGATGCCTGTCTCGGGATTTTCTGTCTCGTCGGCAGAGACGAATTCAACTTTGCGGCCGAGGATGCCGCCCTTTTTGTTGACCTCTTCCACTGCCATTTTCACCGCGGTGAGCGTGTCGCGGCCGACTTGCAGCTGGACCGAGGTCGGAACCCCTATCCGGACGGGCTTGCTGTCCTGCGCCTGCGAGAGCGCTGGCAATAGGAGACTCAGTGAAAGAAGGACACCTGCTACCACGCGTCCGCACCCATGGTGCAGCCGCCTTGCACTGATTGCCATGCTGTCTCCTCGTCTGACTTTGTTGTTGTCCCGGCTTTCGGGATTGTTTTTGATCAGGCCGTACAGTGGTTCAGGGCGCCGGCCGGCCCATCGCGACCGACAAGAAACCGGTTCGACGGGATGAATGTAGTCGGATCGAAAGTTTTGTGCAATGACGCGGTGCGGCATGAGCACTGGCAATCGGCGCGTGAGTCGACGGATGGGTGTGTCGGATGGTGCCCGAGACCGGAATCGAACCGGTACGCCGCCTCTCAGCAAGCGGCGGATTTTAAGTCCGCTGTGTCTACCAATTTCACCACTCGGGCACTGCTGCTCCGGTGAATTCGAAGCGGCGAGACCCAATATTGTAAATCAAGCAAACCGCCGAGGCACAGCGCCATTGAATTCGCGATGAATCCCGCTGCCGTCGTTATGATGGACGAGACCAAAAAAAAGGCGACCGTGGGTCGCCCTCAAAATGAGTCCTTGGAGAACTGAACGAAGAATGATGAATTTACGGTCGCTTTTCATTAAAAACGATACCGAACGCCAACAAGGAACGACCGGGGGGCGCCGGGAGCCACAAAACGGCTGACGGTCGAGCCGCTGGCGACCTGGCCCTGAGCAGTGAACATGCTCTCAGCCATCAAGCCATAGGTCTCGAAGCGCCGGTCAAACAGGTTGTGGATGCGGGCGAAATAATCCAGCCCTTTTTGGGCTTCGTAATTCGCATGCAGATTCAGCAAAAAATAGCCTTTTACTTTCGCATTCACGTTTTCGGTAGCATCCTCGTTGCCTACCAGCCCGTCCTCGTTGTTCTGGGTCACAAGGCTCGATGTTGCAATGGCGGTGCCGCCGACCACCAGCTTTGGCTGGACGCGCCAGTCGGCCATCAGTTTCAGCGTGTGCTCAGGCAGGCCAGCGATGCGGGCCCCTTTTTTAATGTCGATTTCGCGCTCACCGCCCCACAGCTCGCCATCGGCCTGATAGGTCGCGTTAAGATAGCTGTAGCTCGCACGCAATGACACCTGGTCAATCACCGTGTAGCCAGTCAGATCAATACCCTGCCTGCGAGTCTTTGAGAAATTATCAAAATAACCAAGACCCGTCTGATCGGCTGCCATAAAAATGATGTCGTTTTTATTCTCGGTCCGGTAAACAGACGTCGTCACCCCTGACTGATCGCTCAGTTTCCACCGAACCCCGCCCTCGATGGTGCGGCCTATGACCTGCTTCAGATAGGGATCTGCCTGCAGACCGATAGGCAAGCGGCACGGCTCATTGGGATCGGCGCATCCGAGTTCAATGGGGGTGGGCACACGGTTGCTTTGACTGAGGTTACCGAACACGTCAAACTGATCATCGAGTTTCTTGCTCAAGCCAATTGAGGGGTTCAGACTGTTGTAGGTAAAGCTCTCGCGCGGACGGTCCGTGCCAACGCCACCGTCGTAATTGGTAATCGTATTGCTGACACGGGAATGATTGAACCGGGCGCCCGTCGTCAGGTAGGTATCCGGGGCAATGGTCCATGTGTCTGTCGCAAATATCCCGAAGGTATTCGACCTGCCTTTTACTTTCACATCGTCGACTGCTGCCTCGCAATCAAAGGGTGATCTGGATGCGCTGAGATTCCCATCGCAATCGCTCTGCGATGCTCCATACTTCATCTGGCTTCCATCAAAACTCGCACCTGTGGTCAGCTGGTGGGCGTCGATGATCTTGGTCAGGTTGACACTGGTGCCATAGCCGGTCTGCCGCGTTGCTGTGTAATTCAGTACGGAATCTACTGCGCCGCCTTCAAACTCGGCGTCACCATTAAGTGAATCGCGTTTACTTGAGCGAACGTAAGCATTGGTTGCAAGCTGTGTATCTCCGTCCAGAAGGCGCTGGAGATTAAAATTAAGCATCGTCACCTGGTTTTTTGTGCGATCCGGATGCGTGTAGACCCAACGGCGATTATTCTCGTACATGCCCGGTATTTTTTCGCCATCCTCATAGCCATGGCTGGGCAGCAAACCATTGCCGAGCAAATTGCTCTGACCGTGCAAAAGTGACACATCCCAGTTCACGTCGTTTTGGGTTTTACCCACTTTCGCAAAAACGTTACCCAACTGACCCGACGAATAATCTCTCCAGCCGTCCTCATGGAAAGCCGTTGCAGCGATGAACCGGTGCGAACCATCTTCGGATTTCTCGCCGTAAGTCACATCGGCGCGTTTGCGCATGAAGCTGCCCAGAGACAGCTTCAAGTCTGTGCCGGGGGCGGTCAGGCCAGATTTGGTCGTGAACGCAAGCGCACCGCCGAGCGTGTTCAGCCCGTACACAGGGTTGGATCCGGGAATCAGGGAGATATTGCCTATCGCGGCTTCCGGGATCATGTCCCAATTGACTACATCGCCAAATGGTTCATTGACCCGCACACCGTCGAGATAAACCGATAAGCCCTGGGAGGCGCCCAGAAGACCGGACAAGCGGAACCCACGGTAGGTAATATCTGCCTGAAAGGGGCTACCTTGAAACTCATTGATATTCACGCCCGTCAGGTTCCGTGACATGTATTCAGGAATGTTCAGAGACTGGCTGTTGTGAATATCCTCGCCACCATGGCTTTGCACGTCATACGGCAGCTTGTTCTTCTCGATGCCCAAGCCCGGCAATGGCGAGGTGCCAACCACCTCGACGGCCTGAAGTTTCTTGTCGTCTTTTTCTTCAGCCTGAATCGCTGGCGGCGTAAACAACGCGGCCACGGCAAGTGCCATGGCGGTCGCCTTGAGCTGGGGGAATCTCATCTTCATCTCGTTCTCGTTATAGTGATTGAATTAGCGACTGACGGGGCGTCATCTTAGGGAACTGTCCTTACGGTGGAAATAGGAAAAATTCCCAACGTGACTGCTTTGCAATCAGTAAGTTATTTAACTGAAAACTTTTCTGGTGCTTTGATTCCACGGCAATCAGCGGTCACGATTACAATCTTCATCTACCCGACAATCGCCGCTACTCTCTCCAAACAATGGCCGAGCGCTCCCTGCACATCATGCTGGTCGACGATCACGCGGTTGTCCGCGCCGGCTACAAGCGCTTCATCGAGCTTGACCCGCAGCTGCAGGTCGTGGCCGAGGCATCCACCGGCGAGGAAGCCTACGCATTGCTGGAAACGACAGCGATTGATATCGTCATCATGGATTTGTCGATGCCGGGGCAAGGCGGGTTTGAAACGCTGCGACGGATGATGAACCGTTTCCCGCAGCTGAAGGTTCTGATCTTCACCATGCACGAGAATGCCTCGATCGCAAAACAGGCGCTGCAACTCGGCGCTTGCGGTTATCTCACCAAAAGCATGCAGCCCGAACTCATCGTGCGGGCAATCCATGATGCGCTGGCAGGAGCAACGCCCGTGGCCGACAGCATCGCCGAAGCACTGCAAGACCTCAATGACAACAAATTACCCCACCTTGAACTGCTGCCGAGAGAGTTCGAAATCTTTATTCGGCTGGCCAGCGGCGACAGCATCGAGCAGATCAGTGACAAGCTGCACCTGAGCCCCAAGACGGCGGCCAACTATCAGGCCAGCATCCGCAAGAAGCTGAACCTGAATTCCACGCTCGACCTTTACCAGTACGCGCGCGAGCATGGCTTGCTTGATGCAGCCTGAAGCCTGAGTAGCATCGCTCCCGGTGATTTTGCTTCAAACGATCAGAAGAAAATCTCTTTTGATACGCGTTGTTGCTATAGTGCGGGTGTTACAGCGCATAAAAACGCAGTATCAATTCATGCACGCTTAATACTCGATTAAAAGAATTAAAAGATGCTCCAGAGACCTCGCCTCGAACTGGCTCGGCTGCCAGCCATGATCTCCGCCTTGCTGGCGACAGCCGCGACCACGGCGTTAGCTGATGACATTCGCACTTTGCCCACAGTCGAGGTGGTTGGCTCTCGCTACAGTCTGCTGGGCGCCGCCGACACGGCCAGCGAAGGCGCTGCAGGCCAGGCGCAGATCGACAATCGCGTGGTCGCCCGCACGGGCGAACTGCTGGAAGTCGTGCCCGGACTGATCGTCAGCCAGCACAGCGGCGAGGGCAAGGCAAACCAGTACTTCCTGCGGGGCTTCAATCTCGACCACGGTCTGGATTTCAAGATCTCGCTGGATGGCATGCCGATCAACCAGCGCAGCCATGCGCATGGTCAGGGCTGGGCTGATCTGAACCCGCTGATACCCGAACTGATTTCATCGATCCACTACCGCAAGGGCCCCTACTACGCCGCCGAGGGGGATTTTGCGAATGCGGGCTCGGCCAATATTTTCTACACCGACACGGTAGACAAAGGCATTGCCAGTGTCGGGCTGGGACAGAACGGTTTTTATCGCACGCTGCTCGCCGATGCGCCCAAATTCCGGGATGGCACCCTGCTATATGGCCTCGAACTCTCGCATTACGACGGCCCGTGGACCAACCCGGATAACTACAACAAGCTCAATGGCCTTCTGCGGTACACCGAGGGCAGCAGCGCTCGTGGTTTCAGCCTTACCGCGATGGCTTATTCGGGCAAATGGAATTCGACCGATCAGATTCCGTGGAACGAGTATCAGGCCGGCAAAATCGGCCGCTGGGACTCGATGGACCCCAATGGTAGAAACGGAGCGAATGCGAACCGCTACAGTCTTTCCGGTGAATGGCGTCGAGCTGATGCCAGCGGCACGCTGACCACGCAGGCCTATGTCATCCATAACTATCTCGATCTGTACTCGAATTTCGAATATGCGCCGGAGAGCCAGTTCAACCAGCGCGACAGCCGGGTAACCACCGGCCTGAATGTCGCGCGCGCATGGTACGTGTCCGGGATCGGCAAGGAAGCGACCAACACGCTCGGCATACAGCTGCAAAACGACAATATCCATAACTCGCTCAACAGCACCACTGCGCGTGTGCGTAACGCCAGCTGTCAGCTGCCGGGGGCGGGCTCGGATCCGCAGATCCAGTGCCGTCGCGATCACATAACCCAAAGTAGCCTCGGCCTGTATGCCGAGAACCATGTGCACTGGAATGACTGGTTCCGGACCGTGGCGGGCCTTCGCGGTGATTATTTCCGCTTCAAGAACGTCGGACTGAGCGACGCGGCCAACAGCGATACCGTCAGCGATTTCATCGCGACGCCGAAATTGAATCTGGTCTTCGGCCCCTGGCACAAGACCGAGTACTACTACAGCATTGGCAATGGCTTTCATTCCAATGATGCGCGTGGCGTGACTATCGGCACTGGCAACAGGGCGAACGGTCTGGTACGCACCTTCGGTCAGGAAGTCGGCGTGCGTACCGAGATCATCGATGGCCTGCAAACCACCCTCGCCTTCTTCCAGCTGGATAACGCGTCAGAGATCGTGTACGTCGGCGATGAAGGAAGGACGGAGGATTCGGGCCGCCGCAGCCGTCGCACCGGTGTCGAGTTCAACAACTACTTCAAGGCGAACAAATGGCTGACGATCGATGCCGACTTCGCTTATGCGCGCGCGCGCTTTCGCGATGCGGGTGGTGATGGCAGATACATTGAGGGCGCGGTCGAGGGCGTGGCCTCTGTCGCGGCGATCATCGACAATGGCGGGCCGTACAGCGGCTCGCTGCAGCTGCGCTACTTTGGCCCGCGCCCGCTGACTGAAGATAACTCCGTTCGCTCGGACGCGACCACCACACTGAACGGCAAGCTGGGGTACCGCGTCAGCAAGGATACGAAGATCGAGCTGATCGGCTTCAATCTGCTCGACAGCAAACATTCAGCCATTGATTACTACAGCGACTCTTACACATTTGGTGGCACCAGTGGCTTGAATGGTCGTGTGTTCCATCCGATTGAATCGCGCAACTTCCGGGTCATCCTGATCACCCGATATTGACCCATAGTCCACCGCGGAAAACCTGCAGGCTGAGTGTCGCTGCCCCCCCGGGCCAGAGGATCTGGCCTCGGGGGCATTTCATTCTGATAATGCAACAGGCTGCCGCCGTGCTCGCAAGGCTTGTCGTTCCAGACATTGAGAAGCTCTATCAAAATGCCGCTGGCAGCGTTGGGGGCGCTTTGCCAGCCACCGCATCGCTTCGCGGTGCTCATTTTGATGGGGCTTCTCAGCCTGACAGCCATCATCAACGCCCATCAAGATAGCTCCGGGTCAGCCTGAATGATCTGGATCAAAAATTTATATTAATTCCTGCAGGATAATGTTCAATAAAAATATCCTTGACTCCCGGGAGGTTCACATGAAAAGGTTTATTGTCGCCCTCACGCTGATTATCAGTTTTGCAGGTGGATATACACTCAATGCGCTTGCCGATTATCGCGGGCCAGGCGCGGACGCATCTTCTGCCCGCCCAAGCACCTCGCCGCTGGATACCATCGCCCAGGTCTTTCAGCATGGTCACGATGATCAGATCGTCACGTTGACAGGCCATATCGTCAAAAAGCTCGGCAAGGAAAAATATTTGTTCAGAGATGGAACGGGTGAAATCATTCTGGAGATCGAGAGTGAAGCGATGCCCGCTGCCGATTTTGATGACAAGACCCGGGTTCAGATTACCGGAGAAATCGACAAGGATTTTCCTGGTCATATCGAAATCGAGGTTCGATCAATCAAGTTGCTTTGAGCGCTGACCGATGAAGCGCGCGCGCCTCGGAATGTGATATTTTTTATACTTAAACCAGCTCACCAACATCCGGTAAGCAAACATGGAAACCAAGCGCGCTCACTGGGAAAATGTCTACCAGACCAAGGCAGCAGATGCTGTCAGCTGGTATGCGCCGCATCTGGATACCTCGCTAAAGCTGATTCAGCGTGCGACGAATGACCGGCACGCCGCAATCATTGACGTCGGCGGCGGTGAATCGACGCTGGTGGACGACCTGATCCGCGAGGGCTACGACCGCATCAGCGTGCTCGATATTTCGCAGACTGCAATCGATGTCGCGCGTGAACGCCTGGGCGAAGCCGCCGCGCACATTGCCTGGTACTGCGCGGACATCACGGCGGCCACGCTGCCAGAGGCTTATTTCGACGTCTGGCATGACCGCGCGGTATTCCACTTCCTGACTCGTGAAGAAGATCGCATACGCTATGTGGAACAGGTGATGCGCTCGGTGAGGCACGGCGGTCACGTGATCATCTCGACCTTTGGCCCCGAAGGCCCTGAAAAGTGCAGCGGACTGGATGTCGTTCGGTATGATGCCGACCGATTACACGGGCAATTTGGCCGCAGCTTTGCGCTGATCGACAGCTCAACCGAGCTCCATAACACGCCATTCGGCACCACCCAGCAATTCCTCTACTGTTTCTGTCGGCTCGACTAGCGATCAAGGTTCATTACGGCCGGCGCGTCACACGGCTGTCATATATTTCCATATAATTGGAAATATGAACAATCAGGACGCCATCACCGCCTTTCTCGCACTCGGACAGGAATCCCGGCTGAACATCTTCAGGCTGGTCGTGCAGCGCGGGGACACCGGGCTCACTCCCTCCGAGCTGATCGAGCAGCTGGGCATACCCAATGCCACGCTGAGCTTCCATCTGAAAGAACTCACCCGTGCAGGGCTGCTGCTGGTGGAGCGGCAAAGCCGGAATCTGATCTACCGTCCCAACGCCGCTCTGGTGCAGGAACTGAGCGGCTTCCTTCTTGAAAACTGCTGCGGGGGCAAGCCCTGCGGCCCGACACCACTCCAACTCAAGCGCAAGACAACAAGCTCATGAAAACCTACAACATCCTGTTTCTGTGCACGCACAACTCGGCACGCTCGATCCTTGGTGAAGCACTGGCATCGACTGATCCGAGCGGCAAATTCATCGGCTACTCCGCAGGCTCGACGCCCGGCGGCAAGGTGAATCCCTTCGCAGCAGAGCTGGCGATCCACATGGGCTACCCGGCGGAGAAGCTACGCTCGAAAAGCTGGGATGAGTTCGCCACACCGGAGGCTCCGGCAATGGATTTCATCATCACCGTATGCGACAACGCCGCCGGTGAAGTCTGCCCGGTATGGCCGGGCAGACCGGCAACAGCGCATTGGGGGTTCCCCGATCCATCGCAGGTAACGGGCGATGATGACGCGAAACGCAAGGCATTCAAAGACGTGATGGTTGGACTCAAGCGCCGCATCGAACTGCTGGCCGCGCTGCCGCTGGACAAGCTGGAGGCGCTCAGCCTGCAAGCGGAATTGCACAAACTGGCGGACATCGCATCATGAATTTCTTTGAGCGCTATCTGACGCTGTGGGTGTTCCTGTGCATCGTCGCCGGCATCGCACTGGGTCAGTTTTTTCCCGGGCCCTTTCAGCTGATCGGTGCGATGGAGATCGCACAGGTCAATCTGCCAGTCGGCCTGCTGATCTGGGTGATGATCATTCCCATGCTGGTGAAGATCGACTTTGGTGCGCTGCATGAAGTGCGCCGCCATGTGCGCGGCATTGGCGTGACCCTGTTCGTCAACTGGCTGGTCAAGCCTTTCTCGATGGCGCTGCTGGGCTGGCTGTTCATCCGTCACTGGTTCGCGCCGCTACTGCCTGCAGAACAGCTCGACAGCTATATCGCCGGCCTGATCCTGCTGGCAGCGGCACCCTGCACGGCCATGGTGTTCGTCTGGAGCCGGCTGACGAACGGCGATCCGCTGTTCACGCTGTCGCAAGTGGCGCTGAATGACACCATCATGGTGTTCGCTTTCGCGCCCATCGTGGGGCTGCTGCTGGGTATCTCGTCCATCGTCGTTCCCTGGGACACGCTAGTGACCTCGGTGGTGCTGTACATCGTCCTCCCGGTGATATTCGCGCAGCTGTGGCGCAGGCGTCTGCTGCTCCAGGGTCAGGAAGCATTCGATGCCATGATGCAGCGACTGGGCTCGTGGTCCATCGTCGCCCTGCTGTCCACGCTGGTGCTGCTGTTCGCGTTTCAGGGCGAGGCCATCATTCGTCAGCCGCTGGTCATCGCGCTGCTGGCGGTGCCGATTCTGATTCAGGTGTTGTTCAATTCGGCGCTGGCTTACTGGCTGAATCGCCGTCTGGGTGAATCCCATCAGGTGGCGTGTCCGTCGGCACTGATCGGCGCCTCGAATTTTTTTGAACTGGCCGTCGCTGCGGCCATCAGTCTGTTTGGCTTTCAGTCGGGCGCCGCGCTGGCGACCGTGGTCGGTGTGCTGATCGAAGTGCCCGTCATGCTGCTGGTGGTTCGCGTCGTGAATCAAACCAAAGACTGGTACGAGCAGCCTCGATCAACGACTTCACAACCTGCCGGACCTCATTCATGAATGATCTGCCTAACATCGATACTGAGTGCTTCCGGACGATCCATGAGGCCGAGCTTTTCGCCGGCAAGCGCACCACCCATCCGCCGCGTATCTTGCTGCTGTACGGCTCGCTCAGGCAGCGCTCGTTCAGCCGCTTGCTGGCGGAAGAGGCCGCACGACTGCTGCAAGCGCTGGGCGCGGAGACGAAGTTCTTCAACCCGACCGGTTTGCCGTTGCCCGATGACGCGCCGGACACGCATCCGAAAGTCGTCGAACTGCGCGAGCTGTGCACCTGGGCCGAGGGCATGGTCTGGTCGTCACCCGAACGCCATGGCGCGATGACCGGCATCATGAAAGCCCAGATCGACTGGATACCCTTGTCGCTGGGTGCGATACGCCCCACCCAGGGCAAGACGCTGGCTGTCATGCAGGTCTGCGGCGGCTCGCAATCCTTCAATGCCGTGAACCAGATGCGGGTGCTGGGGCGCTGGATGCGCATGCTGACTATTCCAAATCAGTCCTCGGTCGCCAAGGCGTATGAAGAATTCGACGAGGCGGGCCGCATGAAGCCGTCGGCCTACTATGATCGCGTGGTCGATGTGATGGAAGAGCTGGTGAAATTCACGCTGCTTACGCGCGATATTGCGCCGTATCTGGTGGATCGCTACAGCGAGAGAAAAGAGGCCGCAGAGAAGCTGTCGGCGCGGGTGTCGCAATCGCGGCTCTGATCCGGGGCCGGGGCCGCGGGAGGCGTGTTTTCGGATTGCCAAAATGGCAGCGGCTGCCTCGAAAGGCAGCCGCTTTTTTATCTGGAGGCGGGGGTCGGAATCGAACCGGCGTAGACGGCTTTGCAGGCCGCTGCATAACCACTTTGCTACCCCGCCGGGGGTGCGTATTGTAACCGCGAAGACCGCAGTCTGCTCGGAGCGATGCGCTGCTTGCTACAGCTTTTGATCGCGGATCATTCCGAATGAAAAAGGGAAGCTGACTCAGCTTCCCTTTTGTATCCTGGAGCGGGAGAAGAGTCTCGAACTCTCGACCTCAACCTTGGCAAGGTTGCGCTCTACCAACTGAGCTACTCCCGCGAAAACAGAAACGGGATTATAAAGGACTAACAGAATTTGTCAAGCACCCAAGGCCCCTGCACTATTCCGACCCCCGCTTCTCAGAGATCAAAGGCCAGGCCTTGCGCAGGTAATAGAACATCGACCACAGCGTCAGCACGGCAGCGATGTCCAGAAGGCGCTGGCCAATGTACAAGGTGTCGATCACGCCGAACAGCGGATACGCATACAGCAGCATCGGTATCGCCACCATTTGCGCCGCTGTCTTCACCTTGCCGAGCGAACTGACGGCGACTGATTTCGCCGCACCGATCTGCGCCATCCATTCGCGCAGCGCCGTGATCGCGATCTCGCGTCCGATGATGATGAAGGCCACCACGGCATTGGTGCGTCCGAGCTGGAGTAGCAGCAGCAAGGCGCCCGCGACGATCAGCTTGTCGGCCACCGGATCGAGAAATGCGCCGAACGACGTGGTCTCGTTCCATTTACGCGCCAGATAACCGTCAAACCAGTCGGTGACGGCAGCGAGAATGAAAATCGCCGTGGCAGCGACTCCCTGCTGATAGACCGTCATCCAGTGAGGCGGCAAGAAAAAGACGCCGACCATCAGCGGTATCACCGCCATGCGGAGCCAGGTAAGCAGGATGGGAATATTGAAGGGCATGCTGTGGTTGTTGGTAGTTTCGGCTCCGCTGTCGGAGTGCCACCACTGTAGCGTGATTTTCCGGACTGGAGAAGTGGTCCGGCTCATACGTCGTCTAGTGCAACTGGCGATAAATATCCTCGGCCAGCGACCAGGAGATACCCTCGACCGAGGCCAGTTCCTCCACGCTGGCGTCGGCCACGCCACGCAGCCCGCCAAAACGCGCCAGGAGCTTCTGGCGGCGCTTGGCACCGATACCCTCGATCTCCTCCAGCCGCGATGCCTGACGGGCCTTTGCACGCTTTGCGCGCATGCCGGTGATGGCAAAGCGGTGCGCCTCGTCGCGTATCTGCGCAACCAGCATCAGCGCGGCGGATTCCTTGCCCAATTCCAGCGGCACCCGGCCATCGGCAAAAATCAGCGTCTCAAGCCCGACCTTGCGCCCCTCGCCCTTGGCGACACCGACGATCAGGCTGATATCGAGCCCGACCTCGGAGAGTACCTGCCGGGCGATCTCGACCTGCCCTTTGCCGCCATCGATCAGGATCAGGTCGGGCAGAATGCCTTCGCCGTTCGCGACCTTCTCGTAACGCCGGGTGAGCACCTGCCGCATGGCCGCGTAGTCATCGCCCGGCGTAATGTCAGTGATGTTGTAGCGGCGGTATTCGCCGTTCTGCATCTGGTGGTGATGAAACACCACGCAGGAGGCCTGGGTCGCCTCGCCCTGCGTATGGCTGATGTCAAAGCACTCGATGCGCAGCGCATCGATGTCGGCCACCTCCAGCGACAAGGTATCGACCAGTGCGCGTGTTCGTGCCTGCTGCGAGCCCTGCTCGGACAATCGCCGCGCCAGCGCGATCTCGGCGCCCTTGATGGCCATCTCCTGCCAGTGCCTGCGCTGCTCCTGCGGCTGGAACACCAGATGAATCCGGTGCCCGCACTGTTCCATCAGCGCGATCATCAGTTCAGGTTCGTCAAATTCGACATTCAGGATCAGCGTCGAAGGAATGAACTTGTCGACATAATGCTGCGCCAGAAAGGCTTTCAGCACATCGCTCTCGACCGAGCCATCGCCGGCGATGGCATCGAAATGCGCCGGGAAGTAGGCGCGGTCGCCCAGATGCCGGCCACCACGCACCATCGCGAGGTTGACACAAGCATGTCCGCCCTGCACGACCACGGCAATGATGTCGATATCGACGTCGCCGATGGTTTCCATGCTCTGCTGATGCAGCACGCGCGAGAGCGCCGTGATCTGGTCGCGCACCAGTGCCGCTTGCTCGAATTTGAGCTCGCCGGCAAAGGCATGCATCTTCTTCTCGAGCGTTTCCATCAGCTCGGTCTGACGGCCGCGCAGGAACTGCGCCGCATTCTCGACATCGACGGCGTAATCGTCTTTTGATATCAGGTTCACGCAAGGCCCGCTACAGCGATTGATCTGATGCAGCAGGCAGGGCCGGGTACGGTTCTGGAAGACCGAATCCTCGCAGGTACGCAGCAGGAAGATTTTTTGCAGAATCTGTATGGATTCCTTGACGGCCCACGCGCTGGGGAAAGGACCGAAATACTGGCTTTTCTTGTCGACTGCACCCCGGTAATACGACATGCGCGGAAAATCACCGCCCGAGAGCTTCAGATAGGGATACGACTTATCGTCGCGAAAGAGAATATTGAAGCGCGGCTGCTGCGTCTTGATCAGATTATTTTCCAGCAGCAGCGCCTCGGCCTCGCTGCGGGTAACCGTCGTCTCCAGTCGCTCGATGCGCTCGACCATCATCGCAGTACGCGGGCTGCTGAGCGTCTTTTGGAAATAACTCGATACGCGCTTTTTCAGGTCACGTGCTTTGCCCACATACAGCAGCTTGTCTTGCGCATCGAAATACCGATAGACACCGGGCAGATTAGGCAGGCGCGCGACTTCCTCGAGCAATGCGGAGCGTCGATCGTCTTTTTCCTTGTCTGCATCGGCTGCAGAAGCTTTCTGCGTTTCCTTGTCTTTAGCGGCCATCGTTGGCAGGCAGTGGAGAGTGGCTTAGATCGAGGCGGTCAGCTTTCGTGCCGCCTGATACTGCGCATCGTGTTGCAGCGTATCCCAGTCCAGTGCCGCCGAGGTCGGCACCAGCGCCGCGATGCGCTGCGCCGATCGTCGGGCATCGATGGCATGGGAAGGATCCAGTCCTTCCAGCAGCTGATCGGCCTTGTCGGGAGAATTACAGATCAGCACCATGTCGCAGCCGGCGGACAGCGCTGCATGCGCGCCCTCCACCACGCCACCGGCGACGCTGGCGCCCTCCATCGACAAATCGTCACTGAAGATCACGCCCTCGAAGCCCATCTGGTCTCTGAGCACCGACAGCCATTTTTTCGAGAAGCCGGCGGGGTGCTGGTCGAACTCCGGATAGATCACATGCGCGGGCATCACACCCGAGAGGCTCATGCCTAGCCAGCCATAGGGCGCGGCATCCTCGGCAATAATGTCCTTGCTCTTGCGGGTATCGACCGGAATCGCCACATGCGAGTCTGCCTCGGCAAAACCATGTCCGGGAAAATGCTTGCCGCAATTGGCCATGCCCGCCAGCGCCAGCCCGTGGTTCAGGCTCTTGGCCAAGAGCGTGACCACGCGGGGGTCACGGTGGAAGGCACGGTCGCCAATCACTTCAGACTGACCATAGTCCAGATCCAGCACCGGTGTGAAGGAAAGGTCGACGCCGCAGGCGCGCAGCTCGGCCGCGAGCACATAACCGACCGCCGTCGCGGCCTTGCAGGAGTCGAGCACGTCCTTGTCCCACAGCTCGCCAAGCTTGCGCATCGCGGGAAGACGCGTAAAACCATCGCTGCGGAAGCGCTGCACGCGACCGCCCTCATGATCGACCGCGATCAGCACTCCGGGACGGGCCTCATGAATGGCCGCGCACAATTCCACGAGTTGCACACGGTCGGTGTAGTTGCGCGCGAACAGAATCACACCGCCGGTGAGCGGATGACGTATGCGGCGCAGGTCATCGTCGTTCAGGGTCGTGCCGACCACATCGAGCATCACGGGGCCGAGCGGGCTTGCCTGGACAGGCTGGTTCATATTTTCTCCACGATCACGAAAGCGACTGCGTATTCTGCCTCATCCGTCAGCGACACCTGTGCGGTGAGGCCTTGCTGCTGCATGAACTCCGTCAGCGCACCACTGGTGACGACGATGGGTTTGCCACTGGGCGCATTCAGAAACTGTACGGCACGCCAGGTCATCGGCATACGCATGCCTAATCCGATGGCCTTGGAAAACGCCTCCTTCGCAGCGAAGCGCGTCGCCAGAAAGCGCACGCCGCGAACCTCGACCTTCTGCTTGCGGCGCAGATATTTTTCCATTTCCTGAGGGCCGAGAATTTTTTCGGCAAAGCGGTCACCGTGTCGCGACAGCGCCGCGGCGATCCGGTCAATACGAATGATGTCAGTGCCGATGCCGGAGACCATCGCCTCGCCTCTGCGCTAGCCTTTGAGCGCCTGCACGCGCGAACGAACCATGATGGCCTTCATCTCGCGTATCGCATTGGCCCAGCCGACGAACACCGCATGCGCGACGATCGCATGCCCGATGTTCAGCTCGGCGATATCCGGTATCGCGGCAATCGCCTGCACATTGGTGTAATGCAGCCCGTGGCCCGCATTGACTTTCAGGCCCTGCTGCACGCCGGTCGCGACGGCACGGCGAATACGCTCGAATTCTTTTTGCTGCGCGTCGCCTTCGGTGTCGGCATAACGGCCCGTGTGCAATTCGATCACGGGCGCACCTGCTTCCGCAGACGCCTTGATCTGTTCGTCATCGGCATCAATGAACAGAGACACGCGAATATCGTGACGGGCGAGCTGGTCGATCGCGGCGCGTACTTCGTCGAAATGACGGATCACATCCAGCCCGCCTTCGGTAGTCACCTCCTCGCGACGCTCGGGCACCAGACAGACATCATGCGGCCGGATGCGGCAGGCGATGGCGACCATCTCTTCGGTGACGGCGGATTCCAGATTCATCCGGGTCGTGATCTTCGGACGTATCGCTTCAAGATCGGCATCACGGATGTGGCGGCGGTCTTCGCGCAGGTGCAGCGTGATCGCATCGGCACCAGCCTGCTCGGCCAGCACAGCCGCTTCGACCGGATCCGGATAGACGGTACCGCGCGCATTGCGCAGCGTGGCTACGTGATCGATGTTGACGCCGAGGTCAATGACCTGGCCCTGAGGATGAATGAAGCTCATGTCAGTTCTTTTTGGAGGCAGCGATTAACAGGGGTTACAAGTGCAGCAGATCGATCAGGATCTGCCGGGTATTCAGAGGCGCGCCGTTCAGATGGTACGACAGCAGATAGCGCATCAGGAATTTGCTCTGCTGCTGGGTGGTCGCGTCGGTGTAGTCGCCCGCCTCCATGTCGATCAGGGTCTTGCCATTGACGACCGGTGCAGTATCGCTGGCCAGCGCTTCACGCGGGCCGCGCTCGGGATCGATCACGTACAGCAAGTCGGGTTCGACCGCTTCGCCCGATCCGGCCACCGTGGCCAGCGAGGCCGCAACGCCGGTCTCCCTGAGTAGCGCCAGCTCGAACTGGCGCAGCACGATGGCAGCCGGCTCGTCATGCGCAAGCTGGTTCAGCGCCGACACATAATGATCAAACAGCGCCGGATGCGGATCGTCGCGTGCCAGCAGCTTCACCATCAGCTCATTCAGATAGAAGCCGCATAACAACGCAGAACGCTCCAGCGGCAGCAAACCGCCTATCCACTCGGCGGTGGTCAGCGTGCGCACCTCGGATTTGCCCGTCCACCCCAGCTGCAACGGCTGAAAAGTCTGCAGCACGCCACGCAACTGCGAGTGTGGGCGCTTGGCGCCTTTGGCGATCAGGGGCACGCGCCCGTAGTCACGCGAAAAGACTTCGACGATCAGGCTGGTCTCTTTGTACGGATAGCTGTGCAGCACGAACGCCGGCTGGCTGGCCACCCGATGCTCGCGCTCGGCAGGACGCGCGCGAGCTGCCTTGCTGCCGGCACGACGAACCTCTGGCGTGGCTTCGTTCATGGCGGCAAGCGTGACGGGAGCGTTCATGGCGGCAGCCTTGGCAGTTTTATTCGTAGCCGTAGGCGCGTAAGCCGGCCTCGTTATCCGCCCAGCCGGATTTCACTTTCACCCATATTTCAAGATAGACCGGACCATCGAACAGCTTTTCCATGTCCAGCCGCGACTGCGTGGAGATTTCTTTCAGGCGCTCACCTTTGTGCCCGATCAGCATCGCCTTGTGCGCGTCACGTCCGACCAGTATCGCGGCGAATACGCGGCGCAGCCGGCCCTCCTGCTCGAATTTTTCAATCACCACGGTGCTGGTATAGGGCAGCTCATCGCCCACGAAGCGAAACACTTTTTCGCGCACGATTTCGGCAGCGAGGAATCGCTCGCTGCGATCGGTGATGTCATCCTCACCGAAGATGGCCTCACCGGCAGGAAGATGGGTGCGTATCTCGGCTTCGAGCCGGTCGAGCTGAAACCCCTGACGCGCGGACACCGGCACGATGGCCGCAAAATCGCGCTTCGCGGCGACCTGCTGCGCAAAGTTCATCAGTGCCGCCCTGTCCTTGAGCTTGTCCGATTTGTTGATGACGAGGATGACCGGAAGTTCTTTCGGCAGCAACTCGATCACCTTCGCATCCGCATCGCCCCAGATGCCCGCCTCTGCCACGAACAGCACGACATCGGCGGCCGTGAGCGTATTGCTCACTGTCCGGTTCAATGTCTTGTTCAGCGCATTGTTGTGCCGAGTCTGGAAGCCCGGCGTGTCCACATAGATGAACTGAGCATTCTCGCGGGTCTGTATACCGGTGATACGGTGACGGGTCGTCTGTGCCTTGCGGGACGTGATGCTGACTTTCGCGCCGATCAGCTTGTTCATCAGCGTCGACTTGCCCACATTCGGGCGACCGACAATCGCGATATAGCCGCAGCGAAAATCAGCCGCTGTTGTTTCTTCTGTCATGCGGATTGGCTGCCATCGGAGGGGGTTTCATCGGCATCGAGCAAGAGCTCGTCCTGCTCACGCGGGATCGACATGCGCGCGGGCTTGCCTTTCTCAGGCTTGGCGGGCTTGTCGCTGCGCGCTACTGACTTGGGCTCGGGCGCATCGGGCTGGAACGTGGCGATGCCGGCCAGCTTCAGCTGGGTCGTGCGCTGCCGGGTTTTCTTGGGCAGCGAAGGCGAGCGAACCAGCGCGTTCTGCACCGCCTCCAGCGCCAATTTGGCAGCGGCCTGCTCGCCGGCACGACGACTTCCGCCAGCGCCGAACACCTGAATGTCCAGTTTGGGAATCAGGCACTCGATCTCGAATTCCTGATTGTGCGCGGCCCCATGAGTGGCAATGACGTTGTACTGTGGCAGAGGGATCTTCTTGCCCTGCAAGTATTCTTGCAGCAGTGTCTTGGCGTCCTTGCCCAGCGTGCGCGGGTCAACGATTTCAAGAATGGGCTCGTAGAGCGTGCTGATGACTTTGTAGGCCACATCAAAACCGGCATCGAGATAGATCGCGCCGAACAGGGCTTCGAGCGTGTCGGCCAGTATCGAGGGACGGCGAAAGCCGCCGGACTTGAGCTCGCCTTCGCCCAGTCGCAGGCATTGGGAAAGCTCCAGCCGTTGCGCGACTTCATACAGCGATTGCTGCTTGACGAGATTGGCGCGCAAGCGCGACAAATCTCCTTCGTCGATCTTGGTATAGCGATGGAAAAGTAACGAGGCAATCACGCAGTTGAGCACCGAGTCGCCGAGGAATTCGAGGCGCTCATTGTGCAGACTGCTGTGACTGCGGTGGGTAAGTGCCTGCTGCAGCAACGCAGTGTTACTGAACGTGTGGCCCAGCCGGCTTTGCAATAAATCGATATCCATTGGCAGCACCGTGGTCATTTGGCAGGTTGGTCGGCAGTATCGCCAGCCTCTTTGGGCCCGCGATAGGCGATCACGAGGCTCGCAGAGCCGCTCAGCGGTATGCGCTTTTCGTAAGCGAAGCTGACTTTCATCGCATCGCCCGATCCCTCGATCAGCAAATCCTTGCCTTGCACGGCCTCGACGTAGGCGACCGAGGCCAGCCGGTCATACGCTGCGCGCATTTCCGAGGGCGTCGCCGACACGGCCGACGCCGCCTTGACGGCCTTCTCTATTGCCCAGTACTCAAGCACGCTCGGCCCCACCTTAATCATCAGCAATCCGGCCGCGCCGAACACTGTCAACGTGGAGAGAAAACCAATCAGCGAAAAGCCCTGAATGCTGAGATCAGACTGCCGGTCCGGTAAATCGCTCCAGACCGCCGCCCTCATCGGAAGCTTCCTATGCGCTTGAGGTTGCCGAGGTTCATCCAGACAAAAAATGCCTTTCCAACAATATTCTGATCCGGCACAAAGCCCCAATAGCGCGAATCCAGACTGTTGTCTCGATTATCGCCCATCATTAAATAATGTCCAGCCGGCACCGTGCACTCGAAACCTTCGAGGTTATAGCGGCAGAGCTCATGCTGGGGGAAGGCATCCGGGCTGGCGACATAGCCGGGCACCCGGTCATCATTCAGGATTTCGTGCGCGACACCGGTCAGGTTTTCGCGGTAATGGCTGTAATAGCTGAGGCGCTCTTCATCCAGATAGTCAGGCAGCTTCTCGTAGGACACTTCCTGTCCATTGACGATCAAACGTTTGTTTCTGTACACGATGTTATCTCCCGGGATACCAACCACTCGCTTGATGTAGTCGAGTGAAGGATCTTTCGGGAATTTAAACACCATCACATCACCGCGCTCAGGATTGTTAATGGAAACGACTTTTTTATTAACAATTGGTAGCCGGATGCCATAAGTGTACTTATTAACGAGTATCAGATCGCCAATCTGCAGGGTCGGAACCATCGAACTGGAAGGAATTTTGAACGGTTCGAACATAAACGATCTGAAAAGAAACACGGCCGCGATGACGGGAAAGAAGCTGCCGGTGTAGGCAATCCAGGTCGGCTGGCGCTCCAGTTCGGCTGCAAGCTGCGCGCGTGCGACCGGATCGGGCTGCACACCGTTTTCCAGCAGGCGCGCACTGCGTGCGTCAAACTCTTCCAGCGCACTGGTCGCTTCACGCCGGCGCATCGGGGCAAGATAGAAACGATCCAGCGTCCAGACGACACCCGTCGCCAGGGTCAGCAAAAACAGTATCAGCGCGAAATTACCGAGGATGGATTGCAAAGTCATGATGGCGTTTATTGGATTTTTCGGGACAGAGGGCGCTTATTTTTCGTCGACTTGCAGAATCGCCAGGAAAGCCTCCTGCGGTATCTCGACCGAGCCCACCTGCTTCATGCGCTTCTTGCCGGCCTTCTGCTTTTCCAGCAGCTTGCGTTTACGGGTGATGTCGCCGCCATAGCATTTGGCCAGCACGTTCTTGCGCAGGGCTTTCACGTTCTCGCGCGAGATGATGTTCGAGCCGATCGCGGCCTGAATCGCGACATCGAACATCTGGCGCGGTATGAGTTCGCGCATCTTGGCGGCGACTGCGCGTCCGCGGAATGGGGCATTCGAGCGATGCACGATGATGGCCAGCGCATCGACCTTGTCGCCATTGATCAGCATGTCGACCTTCACCACATCGGACGAGCGATATTCCTTGAACTCGTAATCCATTGATGCGTAGCCGCGCGAAATCGACTTCAGACGATCGAAGAAATCGAGTACGACCTCGCCCATCGGTATCTCGTAGGTCAGCTGCACCTGCTTGCCGTGATACGACATGTTGATCTGGATGCCGCGCTTCTGTGTGCAGAGCGTGATCACTGAGCCCACATACTCTTGCGGCATGTACAGATTGACGGTGACGATGGGCTCACGGATGTCGTCGATCTTCGACGGCTCGGGCATCTTGGACGGATTGTCGACCATGATGGTCGTGCCATCGCGCATCAGTACTTCATAGATCACAGTCGGCGCGGTGGTGATGAGATCCATGCCGAATTCACGCTCAAGGCGTTCCTGCACGATCTCCATGTGCAACAGACCGAGGAAGCCGCAACGGAAACCAAAGCCCAGCGCCTGCGAGACTTCCGGCTCGTACATCAGCGCAGCGTCATTGAGCTTGAGCTTTTCAAGAGAATCGCGCAGCGCGTCATACTGATTGGCCTCGACCGGGAACAGACCGGCGAACACCTGAGGCTGCACTTCCTTGAAGCCGGGCAGCGGCTCGGCAGCGGGCTTGGCGGCCAGCGTGATGGTGTCACCGACTTTGGCGGCTTTGAGTTCCTTGATGCCCGCGATGATGAAACCCACCTGCCCCGCCGACAGCGATTCGCGCGCCACCGACTTTGGCGTGAACACACCGACACTCTCGACCAGATGCTGGGCACCGGTGGCCATGAGCAGAATTTTTTCTTTCGGGCGCAGCGTGCCATTCATCACGCGCACCAGCATCACCACACCGACGTAATTATCGAACCAGGAATCGACGATCAGCGCTTGCAAGGGCGCCTCAGGATCACCCTTGGGCGGCGGCACCTTGGCAATCAGCGATTCGAGCACATCTTCCACGCCCAGGCCTGTCTTGGCCGAGCAGTGCACCGCATCGCTGGCTTCGATGCCGATCACGTCCTCGATCTCGGCAATCGCATTGTCGGGGTCAGCGGACGGCAGATCGATCTTGTTCAGCACCGGCACGACCTCCACGCCGAGATCGAGCGCGGTGTAGCAGTTGGCCACCGTCTGCGCCTCGACACCCTGCGACGCATCGACTACCAGCAACGCGCCTTCGCACGCCGACAGCGAACGGCTGACCTCGTAGCTGAAGTCGACGTGACCGGGGGTGTCAATCAGGTTGAGGTTGTACACCTGCCCATCGCGCGCCTTGTACTGCAGTGCGGCCGTCTGCGCCTTGATGGTGATCCCGCGCTCGCGCTCAAGATCCATGGAATCGAGCACCTGGGCTTCCATCTCGCGGTCGGACAAGCCGCCGCAAAGCTGGATGATCCGATCCGCCAGCGTGGACTTGCCGTGATCGATGTGGGCGATGATTGAAAAATTTCTAATATTTTGCATTCGTGCGGCGGGTACAAAAAAAGCGCTCTGAGCGGGGCGAGTCCCCAAGCGAGCGCCTTGTTTTGAAAGCTGTTCAGACCCGCCATTTTACCGGATTTAGGGGTGCTTCAGCCGAATCCGTCGGGCAGCGGCAAGGTCGGGCCACGATCAGGCTTTAGCCAGAAAAACCCGGACCGTGTTTTCATTCAGGAAATAATGGCATAGCTGTTGTTCGGGCTGGCCATCACGCTGCCCGACCAGCACCGGCACCAGCTCATCGTAGCGCGCGAGAAGGTCGTCATTGCCCTCGGCATCGATATCGATCACGGTCACAGGCACCTCGTCGCCCGCCAGATGCTCCAGCGCCGACAGCATGTCGTCGCAGAGATGGCAGTAGCTGCGGGAGTAGAGAATAAAGCGAGGCATTACCCGACGAGTTTTGATGTTGAAGAAAAAATTTTGAAGA
>JACCDH010511150.1_pt1 | contig 30947 bp, 24 predicted proteins | sample 7442481 | NCBI WGS metagenome assembly JACCDH01 (sample SAMN15323433, study PRJNA562643) | freshwater metagenome | isolation source: river surface water | place: USA:Blue River Watershed | collected 2017-08-15
AAACCGCCGACGATTTCACCTTGCGCCATGTCTTGCTCCACTAACTGTTTCAGCCCCGAAGGACCGAGATTGGGTTTATCAACGGAGAGGATGAGTCAAGCACTGCCCGGAGCCCGGACCTGCCAACCCGATCTTGGCTGATCGACCCGTGGAACCCGACTCCTGTCTACCGTATACGGGGCAAATATTAGCCCGTATACGAGGCATTTCCGAGCGATACTATTCCTCGCTTTTCCTGAAGTCAAGCATTCACCCTATCGTTTTCATCAAGTATTTTCGCGGCTTTGCAGCATGAATTTGCCTAAAAACTTGGCTTGACGAATATTTTCAGAGCGTTTATAAATCGGCTCATTATTCCTGAAACAGCAGAAATAAATTACGTATACACTGTAATTTCAGGATATCGTTTTTATGAATAACATTTTCTGCGGCCGCCTGGCAAAGCTTGCGCTCAAGCGTCAGACAGCTGCATGGCGAGGGCCGAGTGTTGGACAAAACTAAATTCGACGGGTCGGAAATCACGCGGCCTCAGGGGGCCGACGCCGACCCGACCGCGGGCATATCGGCGGGCGTACGCCATATTCTGGACAACTTCCAACTCGAGGAAATTGCGTCTCACTTGTTGCGCCGCGCGCATTTTCATGCAGAGGACATGTTCGCGCGTGAATTCGCCAATGAAGGAATCACGCCGCGCCAGAAGGCCGCGCTGATCAGCATCTACAAGCACCCTGGGCAGAGCCAGAAGGGGCTGGCCGAGAGCCTGTTCATGGACCACAACACGGTCGCCGACATGGTCTCGCGCTTGGTCGCGTCAGGCCTGCTCGACAGGAGAACCGCGATCGAAGACAAGCGGGCGTACCAGCTGTTCCTGACCTGCTCCGGCGCCCAGATGCTGGACCGAGTGATGGCGCGCGACATGGAAGTCGAGCGTCGGCTACTTGAAAAGCTGCCCGAAGAATATCGCCCTTTGTTTTTGAAATGCCTGCGCATCATCATCACGTCCGAGACGCAACACGGGAAATCGTGACACCGATTATCCCTTTTCGTCATCGATTGCCATCATCGTTAATGGAGACCTGTAGTCATGGAGATTAATTTCGGAGCAATCATTCTGGCCATTGTGGTCATTGTCATTGCCATCGCCATCTTGTGGTGGATCATGTCCAAGCTGTACCAGCGATCCACCACAGAACAATCTTTTGTCCGCACCGGATTTTTGGGTGGAAAAGTAGTGATTTCGGGCGGCGCGTTCGTAATCCCTGTGCTGCATGAAATCACGCGCGTGAACATGAACACGATGCGCATCGGCGTGTCGCACCGTGACGAGAATGCGCTGATCACACAGGACAGGCTGCGCGTGAATGTCGATGCTGACTTCTACATCCGCGTGACGCCGGAAAAAGGCGCGGTCAATGCGGCAGCACGGTCGCTGGGCTCAAGAACCAATTCGGTCGATGCGATCCGCTCGCTGCTCGAAGCACGCTTCAATGATGCCCTGCGCACCGCAGCAGCCCAGCAGACGATGGAAGTGCTGCACGAAGATCGCGGCGCCTTCTCCACGAAGGTGAAAGAGCTGGCGCTGGCTGGCATGTCAGCCAACGGACTGGAAATTGACAAGGTGTCGATCTCTAAATTCGACCAGGCGTCGCGCGAATTCTTCAATCCGAACAATGCGTTCGATGCTGCCGGCCTGACCAAGCTGACCGCCGAGATCGAAGAACGCCGCAAGCGTCGCAACGAGATCGAACGGGACTCGCAGGTGGCGATACAGCGCAAGAACCTCGAGGCCGAGCAGCAGATGCTCGAACTGCAGAAGGAAGAAGAGTATGCGCGCCTGATGCAGGAACGCGAAATCGCGGTGCGCCGCGCGATGGAGCAGAGCCAGATCACGGTCGAGGCGGCCGAGATGAAGCGTGCGTCCGAAGTGGCCGAGGTGTCATCTGCGGAGGCCGTCGAGAAGGCCCGCCTTGGTTCGGATCGTTCGGTTCGCGAAGAGCGGGTGCGCGTTGAACAGCAAATCAAGGAAATCGAGATCCGCCGCTCGCTCGAGATCGAGCTGGCGGAAACCAAGCGCATGAAGGCGATCGAGATCGCGCGCCAGGAAACGGAGATCGAGATCGCCGAAAACTCGAAGCGTCGCAATACCGCACTCGCATCCGCAGAGGAAACCCGGGCCCAGACCGTCAAGGCCGAGGAATCCGTCGTGTCGGCGCGTGAGCTCGAGCGTGCCGAGCGCGAGAAGGCACTGGCACTGATTGCCGCCGCACGCGAGGTCGAAGCAAAAGGCATGGAAATCGTGAAAAGCGCCGAAGCCGAGCGTGACGCGGCCGCGCAGCAGGCCGAACGTATTCGCCTGATGGCGCAGGCTGAAGCCGAAGCGGCCAAGTTGAAGACGCAGAGCCTGGAGCGCAAGTTCGCAGTGGAAGCGCAAGGCCGCCGCGACATCAACGAGGCCGAGAACGTCATGTCGTCAGAGGCAATGGCGCTGAGAGCAAAACTCGCGGCCATCGACCGTATCGAGACCGTGATACGCGAAAGCGCGAAGCCGCTGGAGAACATCAGCGAGATCAAGATCATGCATGTCGATGGCCTGAACGGCAGCGGATCGGCCGGCGGCAGCGAAGCGGGGGACAACAAGGACACCCTCTCGGACCAGGTGATGAAAAGCGCGCTGAAGTACCGTCTGCAGGCCCCGCTGGTCGATTCCCTGCTCGACTCGGCAGGCATTCCAAGCACCAACCCTGCGTCCCTGCTGAAGCCCGACGCGGGCCATTAAGTCCGCACTTGTCGCGCGGAGCGATCGCATCCGCTCCGCGCACTACTGCTGCCCGCGCAGGCACGCAAAGCATCACACTCCATTCCCCTTCTCCGCCTGTTCGGGCCAACTCAGGTTAATGCCGGCAATTCCCGCAAGCGCAGCACTAGCTGCATTCCACAAAAGTCTATCGAACCTCCTACTGCCCCTCCTCCCCGTTTGATGGCACGCAAGGCGCGCACCCGCCGTAGCGAAAGAATCGCTTCACCGCCTTGAATCCCGGAGAGTCAAATGGACCGCTGCCGCAGCCTTCGCTTCGTACTGGCCGTCCTCGGATTTGTCGTCGCCCCTAGCACGTACGCGCAACAGGCCGGCGATACCATCGTCAGCGTTGGCGTTGCATCGCTGAACCCGAATGCCGGGCTTTCCCCCGTGAATTCAAGCTCGCCGGTATTCACGGGCCTGCTGGCCGGCACAAGGGCCGACATCAGTTCCACCACGACGGCGACGCTGGGCGTGCTGCACATGTTCACCGACCACCTCGGCGCCGAGCTGACGCTGGGCGTGCCGCCGACACTGGACGTCGACCTGGTCGTACCGAACGGCACGCCGCCGCAGAACCACCCGAACGCCGCAAAGGCACGCGCGTGGACGCCGGCGCTGGTCGGCAAATGGGTGTTCAATTCACCGGGCAGCGCATGGCGTCCTTACCTGGGCCTCGGCGTCAGCTATGCATATTTCGACCGCATACGCATCAACCAGTCGGACCCGCTGGTCGTCACGCTGGGCGGTGGGTCGGCCGATCTCGATTCGTCATGGGCGCCGGTCTACAACGCGGGCGTCATCTACCGCATCAATGACAGGTGGTCAGTGAACGCCTCCGTGTCCTATATCGACCTGAAGACCGATGTCACGCTGCGCGGCAGTGGCGCTGGCGCCGGCGTGACGACACGCACGACGCTGGATATCAAGCCGACCGATATCGTGGTGCGGGTCGGATACCGGTTCTGAGACCGGGTCAGGCTTATTTCACGTCGACAGTGATCGATTTGCGCAGCTGTTTGCCATACGAGCGATGCGCGCCGTCGGCGAACTGCATCGTCAGCCGATGGCGGCCCGGCGGCAGCGTGATCTCCGTCTCGGTCTGGCCCTTGCCGAAGTGGCGGTGCCGGTCGTCCATGGGTATGACCGCGCCTTCCGGTATGTCATCCGTATCGATCAACAGGTGATGGTGGCCGGTGCCCTCGCTCATGTCGCCGGCAGGCGCGACCTTCATGCCCTCGAGGGCGAACTGGATCTTGAAAGTGGAAGGCACGGTCGCGCCGTCCCTCGGCTCGATGAAGTCGACCGACTGCGCTTGTGCGGCAGACGCGAAGGCGAGCGCAACGAAGGCGGTCGCGGCAATGACAAATCTCATGGCATGGCTCCGTGGTTGTTGGACGTTTCGATCATAGCAAGGTCGCGCCAAGCATGCGCGACCTTGCGCAGGTATCCGCCAGCCGGCCTCAGCGCCGCCGCAGTCGCTGGCTCTTCGCAGTTCGCTCGGAGAAGCCTGCCGGCTTGCGGCGTATCCATGCAACGAAGCGCGCAATGTCAGGATGCGACTGCAAGGCTTCGATGGTCGCATAGCGCTGCGCCAGCTCTTTCTCGGTCAGCAGCGCATGGATCTGCCGGTGACAGATTCGGTGTAAAGGGACGGTATCGCGTCCGCCCTGCGATTTGGGGATCAGGTGGTGCAGATCAAGTTGCGGACCATCGACCGGTCGCCCGCATAGCTTGCACAGGACACACTCCCTCGGGGGTGAATGGTCCTGAGTTGCCTCGATCAGTTTTCTTCGGATGCGGCCTGCCATCACTACAGGGTACAAAAAAATAGCCCGCGCAGTGCGCGGGCCTAACCCGAGTCTTCGTCGCCGAAGAGCAGGGAGGAGACAATCAGTACGTTACTGCCAAACGGTCCACGGTGTTGCGCAGAGAAGCACGGAAATCCTTGCCCATCTCGGTCGGCGGCACCCAGCCGTGACTCCGCCACAGCGACTGCACGTTCTCCGAAACTGCACGGCGCTGGCTCGACGGCCGTGGGACGATGCCCAGCGATTTCGAGGTCGTTTCAATAATGGTCTTGGCCTGTGCCTGCATTTTCCGGCTCCTTTTCCGCAAATTAGTTCTTGATACCAGAATCAATGCAATCGCCGTGCCAGTCGGAATGCCGACAGCCTTGCAGGCTTGCCAAAACAAAAAGGCCCGCGATCGCTCGCGGGCCTTTTGGGGGAAGGACTGGCGCGCTTACTTGCCGCGCAGGCCGTCGAACACTTCGGCGAAGCCGGGCTGGTTTTCGTGCGAGATGACGCTGCGCGCAGCCTCGATCACCAGCGGCACCGGATGGCCGCGCAGCGTCTGCACGATCATCTCGTTGATGACCTTGTAGACTTGGCCTTCTTCGTCAATGATCTGGCCGAGGCGGGCACCCAAGGGCTCGAACACGCCATAGGCCACGAACACGCCGAGGAAGGTACCGACCAGCGCGCCACCGATCAGGCCGCCGAGCACCGGCGGCGGCTGGTCGATCGCGCCCATGGTCTTGACCACGCCCAGCACGCAGGCCACGATGCCCAGCGCAGGCAGCGAGCCGGAGATGTTGCCCAGCATTTCCCTGAATTTCAGTTCATCGTGATGGTGCTGCTTGATCGCGTTCTTCATCACGTCGTCGACCGCATCGGCGTCGAGGTTGCCCTGCGCGATCACGACCAGTCGCAGCGTGTCACAGATCATGTGGACGATGGAGTGGTCTTTCGCCAGCTTCGGGTATTCGCCGAAGATCGCGGAAGAATCGGGGCCTTCGACGTGCGCTTCCAGTGCGACGGCGCCCTCTTTCTTCATCACGTTGAGCAATTTGCCGACCAGCAGGATCAGGTCGAGATAGTCTTGTGGCTTCCACTTGGGACCCGCGATCACGCGACCGATACCGGCGAAGCCACCCTTGAAGATGGACATGCTATTGCCGATCAGCTGCGCCCCGATCGCCGAGCCCACGATGATGAAGCCCTCGATGGGAGCGGCTTTGATAATCGGCGCCATTTTTCCGCCCGCCATGATGAAGCCGCCAAACACGCAGCCGAACACGACAGCCAATCCCACGAAAAAAAACATCTTCCTCTCCTTGTGCAAGCCGAACCACGACCAGATCGTACCGGCCGCACGCTATCGACTTGTTTATCGACACGAGCCCGAATAATTCAAGCCTGCATACCGACGTTATTATTGCAATTGTGAAACAAAGCGCAGAATAACGCCACCCTTGCCACGTTGGCATGGCCAGGGAGCACGGTTTATTGTCTTCTTGAGAATAGTCAGGGCAGCAGCCAGCACCACAGGCCGACGCATTCGCCGGTCGACCACTGGATCAGGAAATCGACCAGCGCGCCGACCAGCATCGCAGGCACGCCAAGATAAAGCAGGATCAGGCCCCAGCCGGCCAGCGTCAGCCGGGGCTTGCCGAGCTCGTGGCCGCGAATGCGGGCAGGGTTGCGTTTTTGGGGAGGCCGGTTCATGGATGAGTTCCGGCACCGATTATAAGCAGATGATGGAAACAATCTGGAACAAGACCTCGCGCGAGCGTTGGGATGCGGCTCACGCATCGCTCGGCGCGGCAATGCAACAGCACTGGACCTATGGCGCCAGCATGCGCGTGCCCGGCATGCAGGTGCATCGCGCCGAGGTGATCGTCGACGGCCGCAGCGTCGCGCTGGCGCAATTCGTGTGCCGCCGCTACGGCTTGCTGTTCGGCGTTGCACTTTGTACGCGCGGGCCACTTTGGCTGGCCGAGGTGCCGGATGCATTGAAAGCCCGCATACAGCGCGAACTGAAGCGCACACTGCCGCTGCGGCGGCCTCGCTTCATCCTGTTCTCCCCCGACCTGGCCGAGCCCTCGCATGCGAGCATGGCGACGCTGACGCGCGTGCTGACCGGATACTCGACGGTGATCGTCGATCTGTCGCAATCGCTGCAGCAACTGCGCGCAGGACTCCATGCTTACTGGCGCAACCGGCTCGCCGCCGCCGAACGTTCCGGGATTTCGATAGCAACGGTCGGCAACGCGCCGCACGAGTACCGCTGGGTACTGGATGAGGAGCGGCGGCAGCGCGAGAGGAAAAATTTCTATTCGCTGCCGCTGGGCTTCGTCGACAACTACATCGACGCCGGCGGCGCCGCGGCGGCGCTGATACTGAAGGCCGAATACCAGTCGCGGCCGGTGGCCGCGATGCTGTTCCTCCTGCACGGAACGTCCGCCACCTATCACCTCGGCTGGAGCAATCCGCAAGGACGCGCGCTGAATGCGCACAACCTGGTCCTGTGGAACGCATTCGAGCAGTTGAAGCAGCGCGGCATCGAGAAGCTCGACCTCGGCGGCGTGAACACGCATGACTTGCCCGGCATATCGCGCTTCAAGATCAATACGGGCGGCAAGGTCGTTACTTATGCCGGTGGGTATGTTTGATCGACAAATGGCGGGTTTCGCTTCGCTCTACCCACCCTGCAACGGAGCGCGATACAGCCAGACCGGTTTGCCTTCGACGCTCTGCAGCCGTGCGGTGGGCTTCAATTCTTCGGCGACGAACTCGAGGCTGACCAGCCAAGCGCCGGGCTTGAGCTCCGCCCTTGCCTTCGCCACCGCGCGCGGCATGCTTTCCGGGCGCTGGAACAGGTAAACCATGTCATAGCCCGACCAGTCCGCCTTCCACATATCGCCCTGCCGTATGCGCGCCCATGGACAGAGCAAGGCAGTCAATGCGCGCAGCGGCCAGCTCCATTCGATGCCATGCAGCCTCGCCTGCGGATACACGCCGCGCAATGCGCGCAAGCCGTGGCCCAGGCCGCATCCGGCATCCAGCACCAGCGCGCCTGCGGGCAGCGGTGCGCGTGACGCCAGTTCACTCAATGCCGCCGCCGGCGTCGGGAACAATGGCGCGTCGCGCCAGGCATTCATCGGGTACACGAGCGCCACCAGCAGCAGCGGCAGCAGCCACGCCCATGCCGGCAGGCTGACGGCGCCTGACAGCAGCAGCGACAATGGAAAACCGGCGGCAACCGCGATGCGGCGCCAGAAGGTGCCGGCCATCACCGACAGCAGCACACCGGCCACCGTCGACAGGCTGACTGCCAGCCATGCAGGCCAGGCCAACCTGAGCAACAGGCCATACAGCAGCCAACTGCCGCCCCACGCCAGCAATGCGGGCAAGGGCCATCGGATCAGGGAGTGCGCGGAAGAATTCACGCGGCGATTATAGGCTGCCATTAAAATTGGAGGGCCTTCGAGGCTCTGTCAACATGCTGGCGGTCGCGTTGGGGGCGACTTGACGTACGTCCGTACTGTCTGCGACGCCCCCGGCTTGCCACCGACTGCATCGCTACGCGGTACCCATCTTGATAGAGCCTCTTTGACTTACCCCTCCCCTTTGAAAAAGGAAGCGTCCATGAAAGTGAAGCAGATCCTGACCGGCGTCGAACTCGTGATCGCCGACCTCGAAGTCGAGCTGAACGGCGCGCTGCGCTCGTCGCACACGCTGTGCGCGTTGCTGAAGGATGACCATGGCAAGGAAGTGATCATCCCGCTGAACACGCCGGACGGTCGCCCCATCTTCATGAACCCTGAAAACGCGATCGCCGAAGGGCCGTCCGGCCACTGAACCCATGCAAATCCTGACCGACACCTTTCATCGCTTTTTCGACTCCGAGAAAGCAAGCGGACTGTTGCTGATCGCCTGCACCGCGGCCAGCCTCGCGCTGGCCAATTCGGCGTTCGGCCCCGCATGGCTGGCCACATGGAATGTTGAGCTGGCAGGACTGAGCCTCGGGCACTGGATCAATGACGGCCTGATGGCCGTGTTCTTCCTGATGATCGGGCTGGAGCTCGAGCGCGAGCTGTACGTCGGCGAACTGTCGAATTTCAGGAACGCGCTGCTGCCCATCATCGCAGCCATCGGCGGCATGGCGGCACCGGCGCTGGTTCACTATGCGTTCAATCAGGGCCTGCCCACGCAGGCCGGCATCGGCATACCGATGGCCACCGACATCGCTTTCGCGCTCGGCGCGATGGCGCTGCTGGGCGCGCGCGTGCCGCCGGCGCTGAAAGTGTTCGTCGTCGCGTTCGCCGTGATGGACGACCTCGGCGCGATCATCCTGATCGCGCTGTTCTACAGCGGCGAACTGTCTTTGCCGCATCTGGCGGGCAGCCTCGGCGTCTGGCTCGCGCTGCTGGCACTGAACCGCTTTGCGCGCATCGCGTCGCTGCCGGTCTACCTGCTGGGCGGCATCGTGATGTGGGCGCTGATGCTGAAGTCCGGCGTGCATGCGACGATCGCCGGCGTGATGCTGGCTTTCGCGATTCCGTTCTGGTCGCGTGGCGAGAATGAGCCGTCGCCGTCGCTCCGCCTCGAAAACCTTTTGCACAAGCCGGTCGCCTTCGTCATCCTGCCGCTGTTTGCGCTTGCAAACACCGGGGTCGTGCTGGACGGCACGCTGTGGTCGGCGATGGCCGAGCCAAATGCGCTCGGCATCATGGGCGGCCTCGTGATCGGCAAGCCGGTGGGCATATTGCTGCTGTCGCTGGCGGCGACCACGCTTGGACTGTGCGCGCTGCCCGAAGGGCTGGACTGGCGCCACCTGCTGGGCGCAGGCATGCTGGGCGGAATCGGCTTCACGATGTCGATTTTCATCACCAACCTCGCGTTCGGTGCACAGCCCGAGATGGTTGATGCCGCCAAGCTGGCAGTTTTCAGTGCATCGCTGCTGGCCGGAGCGCTCGGATCGGCGTGGCTGTGGGCGGTCGGGCGCGCCGCCGCAGGCAAGTGATCAGAGGAAGCGGTCGAGCAGCTTGCGCGAGCCGCGGTCAAGCGCGCGAATGTCATGGATGCGGTAGGTCACGCCGTGGCTGTCGGTGATCAGCAGGCCGCTGCCTTTCAGACGGCGGATGTCTTCCTCGCCTTTGAGCACTAGCACGTTCAGTCCGCGATCGGTCTGCACCTGCCAGCTGCTCGGCGTCGAGAAGGTCGTCACCGACAGCAGCCTTTCGATCACCGGAAGGAATTCGCGCTGGGCGATTTCTTCCTGCACCAGCGCACGCGCATCGGCGTCGAGCTCGGAGAGCGCAGTGATGAAGACGAGTTCATGCCCGTCGGCGCTGACCAGCGAGATCTGCTCGCCCGGCGCGTCGATCGGAAATGCCTGTACCGGCAGGACGCCGACATGCACGTCGCCGCCCTCATCGGTGAAAGTCAGGCGGCCATGACTGTCGCGGTGCAGCCGGTGCGCGACCGGGATCCATGCCTTGCCGCTGGATTCTTCGATCATGTGCCTGCCTTTGCCAACGGGATGTGCAGCGGCGCCGGGCCCTTGTCCTCGACGTCGACGTTGCGCGCCTGCGCCTCGTACAGCCGCCAGTAAGCGCCCTGCTTCGCCATCAGCTCGTCATGCGAGCCAATCTCGACTACTTCGCCGCGCTCGAGCACGATCAGCCGGTCCGCGCGGCGCAGCGTCGACAGGCGGTGCGCGATCGCGATCGTCGTGCGGCCCTGCACGAGGTTGTCGAGCGCCTTCTGTATCTCCTTTTCGGTCTCGGTGTCGACGGAAGAGGTCGCCTCGTCGAGCATCAGGATATGAGGATTGATCAGCAACGCGCGCGCGATCGAGATGCGCTGGCGCTCGCCGCCGGACAGCCCCTGCCCGCGCTCGCCGACGATGGAGTCGTAGCCGTGGCGCAGCCGCAGGATGAATTCATGGGCGTGCGCGGCGCGCGCGGCGGCGATGATCTCGGCCCGCGTCGCGCCCGGCTTGCCGTAAGAGATGTTCTCGGCAATCGTGCCGTGGAACAGGAAGGGCTCCTGCAGCACGAGGCCGATGTGCTTGCGGTAGTCTGCGACCGCGTGACGGCGCACATCGATGCCGTCGACCATGATCGAGCCGTCGGTCACGTCGTAAAAGCGGCAGATCAGGTTCACCAGCGTGCTCTTGCCGGAACCGCTGTGGCCGACCAGGCCGATCATCTCGCCCGGGCGGATCTCGAAGTTGATGCCCTTCAGGATGCGCCGGCTGCCGTGGCGGAAGCCGACGTCGCGCAGCGCGATCGTGCCCGGCACCGGCGCCATCGGCACCGGATTGGCAGGCTCGGGCACGCTGGAGCTATGGTCGAGGATGTCGAAGATGCGCTTGGCGCCGGCAGCGGCCTTCTGCGTGTGCGACACGATGCGGCTCATCGAATCGAGGCGGCCGTAGAAGCGGCCGATGTACGCGATGAACGCGACCAGCACGCCGACGGTCACGCCATGATGGATCACCAGCCAGACGCCGAAGCCCCAGACGATCAGCAGGCCCACTTCGGTGAGCATCGTGACGGTCGGCGCGAACAGGCTCCAGGTGCGGTTGAGCTTGTCATTGACGGCGAGGTTGTGCATGTTCGCGTCGCGGAAGCGCTGCGACTCGCGGCCCTCCTGCGCGAAGGCCTTCACCACGCGCACGCCGGGAATGGTGTCGGCCAGCACGTTGGTGACGTCGCCCCAGATGCGGTCGATCTTTTCGAAGCCGGTGCGCAGGCGGTCGCGCACCGAGTGGATCAGCCACATGATCAGCGGCAGCGGCAGCAGCGTGACTACTGTCAGCCACGGGTTGATGGTGAACAGCACGACGGTGGTCATCGTGAGCAGCACGACGTCGGTCGCGAAGTCCAGCGCATGCAGCGACAGGAAGATGCAGATGCGATCCGATTCGTTGCCGATGCGGGCGATCAGGTCGCCGGTGCGCTTCGCGCCGAAGTAGTCGAGCGACAGCGACATCAGGTGGTCGAAGGTCGCGGTACGCAGGTGCGCGCCTATGCGCTCGGACACCAGCGCCAGCAGGTAGGTTCGCCACCAGCCGAGGGCCCATGCGGTCATCGCCGCGGCGAACAGGCAGGACAGGTAGAAGATGACATCACGGGTGTCGATCTCGTTGCCGGTCTGCTGCGGGATCAGGATCTCGTCCATCAGCGGCATCGACAGGTAAGGCGGCACCATCAGCGCGGCGGTCGAGGCCAGCGTCAGGAAGAAGCCCAGCAGCAGCTGCATCTTGTACGGCCTGGCGAAACGCCACAGCCGGAACAGCACCCAGGTCGATACCGGTTCGAGCAGCTCGCGATGGCAGACCGGGCATTCCTCGCTCTCTTCCGGCAGCGGCGACTGGCAGCTCGGGCAACGCGCACCGACCTCGTCGGCCGCTTGCACCTTGCCGGCGCGTGCGGCCTGCAATTTTTCGAAATTCTGGATGAACCGCAGAGCGCCGACTTCCTGCTCCAGCGTGAAGCGCCAGCGCGCGAGCATGCGGGTTTCGTCGTGCAGCGCGAGCATCGCCACGCCGCCATGGTCGCCGTGATCCAGGCTCAATGAAGGACCGAGCGGCCAGCTGACCCACCCCTGCCCATCCGAATCGCTTATTATTCGCTCCGTCGTCAGCAATACGCGGCAGGAAACGAACTGTAACGATGCGTTCAGGTCGGGCTCCAGCGCCGCGACAATGTGCTCACCGGCCCGCAGCAACGGCGCAGAGTGCTCTGCCGTGCTTGCGCCGTCGCCTGAAGAGACCGAAAAGGTGGGTGCGCTGGACGCCATGAATCAGGAATGAAGTATTGCTAGCTTGTCGAAAATTCGAATGAACCGGAGCGGTCTGCCCCGTTTGCAGGCAGCGCGGATTGTCGCCGAAGTCGGCTTTCCAGTCCAACCAATCCGCTATCTTACCCTTTTGTCATAATCCCAACCCGATGACCTCCGCCGATACCCAGACCATGCCCGCGGGCCCGCTGGAAATCAAAGTGCCGCGCATTACCTACCTGCGCGGCCCGAACATGTGGACCTACACACCCGTGATCGAGGCCTGGCTCGACCTCGGCGTGCTGGAGGAATGGCCCAGCAACAAACAGCCGGGTTTCATCGACCGGCTGTTATCGGTTTTGCCACAAGTGGCCGCGCACCACTGCAGCCCGGGCGTGCCCTACGGCTTCGAGCAGCGGCTGCGCGACGGCACCTGGATGGGCCACATCCTCGAGCACGTGATCATCGAATTGCTGGAACAGGCAGGGCTCGAGGCCGGCTTCGGCCAGACCCGCGAGACGACGAAGTCCGGCACTTACCGCATGGTGTTCCGCGTACCCGACGAAACCGTCGGCCGCACCGCATTCGCGTCGGGCCTGAAGCTGATGCACGCGGTGATCAACAGGCAGCCGTTCGAACTCGAGCCGGAACTGGCGAAGATCCGCGTCGCGATCGACGAGTATTACCTCGGGCCGTCCACGGCCCACATCGTCTCCAGTGCGTCCAAGCGCAAGATACCGCACATCCGGCTGAACCAGGGCAACCTCGTGCAGCTCGGCTATGGCGCGCTGCAGAACCGCATCTGGACCGCCGAGACCGACCTGACCAGCGCAATCGCCGAGGGCATCGCCGGCAACAAGGACCTGACCAAGGCGCTGCTGCGCAGCTGCGGCGTGCCGGTGCCGTACGGCGAAGTGGTGCACAGCGTCGAGGAAGCATGGGAAGCAGCCGACGACATCGGCCTGCCGGTGGTGGTCAAGCCGCGTGACGGCAATCGCGGGCGCGGCGTGATGCTGAACCTGCGTTCCCGAGAAGAAGTCGAGGCCGCGTTTGCGGTCGCGCGCGCCGAGGACCCCGACGTGATCGTCGAGCGCTACATCGAGGGCGACGAGCATCGCGTGCTGGTCGTCGGCGGCAAGGTGGTCGCGGTTGCGCGCGGCGAGAGCGCGTGGGTGAACGGCGACGGCCAGTCGAGCATCGTGCAGCTGGTGGATCAGCAGATCAACAGCGACCCGCGCCGCGGCAACGCCGACATCCATCCGCTGGAGACGCTGGACCCGCGCACGCACAGCGTGATCCTCGCGAACCTGCAGCGACAGCGGCTGACGCCGGAATCGGTGCCGTCCGCCGGGCAGCGCGTGCTGATCACGGCCAACGGCAATCACTCGATCGAGTGCACCGAAAAGATCCATCCGGAAGTTGCGCACCTGTGCACGCTGGCCGCGCGCGTGGTCGGCCTCGATATCGCCGGCATCGACCTGGTCTGCAAGGACATCTCGCAGCCGCTGGAGCCGCAAGGCGGCGCAGTGGTCGAGGTGAATGCGGGTCCCAGCCTGCTGATGCACCTGAAACCGGCGGAAGGCCAGCCGCGCCCGGTCGGCGACGCGATCGTCACGCACCTGTTCCCTGAAGGCCAGCGCGGACGCATTCCGATTGTCGGCGTGGCCGGCAGCGAGGGCACGACCCAGATCGCGCGACTGGTGGCCTGGCTGATGCAATTGTCCGGCGCGCGCGTCGGCGTCGCCTGCCGCGACGGCCTGTTCGTCGGCTCGCGCCAGCTGGAGAAAGGCGACTGCGCACACTGGGAACCGGGACAGCGCCTGCTGATCAACCGCAATGTCGAGGCTGCGGTGTTCGAGAACGACCCGATGACCCTGCTGAACGAGGGCCTCGCGTATGACCGCTGCTGGGTGGGCATCGTCACCGACAGCAAGCCGGTACCGGGGCTGGACGAACAGCTGATGACCGAGCCCGAGCACCGGTACAAGATTTTGCGCACGCAGGTCGACGTGGTGCTCGAGACTGGCGCGGCCGTGCTCAATGCGACTGACGACACTGTGCTCGAGATGGCGAAGCTGTCGGACGGCGACGTGCTGCTGTATGCGCAGGACGGCAAGCATCCGGCACTTGGCAAGCACCGTGAATCGGGGCGGCGCGTGCTGTACATCGAGGACGGCTTCCTCGTGCGCGCGCATGGCACCGCCATCGCGGACAAGCTCAACATGAAGCGCGACTTGTCGCCGGCCGCCGCCGCGCTGCCGCCGGACGTGCTGCTGGCAGCGATCGGCGCCGCATGGGCGCTCGGCCTCGACGCGCAAGTGATCCGCACCGGCCTCGATACCTTCGGCACGGTACAGCCGCAAACACTCGTCATTGCATAACAACATGGAACTGAAGCAAACCAGGGCCCTGCGCGGGCCGAACCTGTGGAGCCGCTACACTGCCCTCGAGATGGAGCTGCAGTGCACGCCGGAAGAATGCGAGATCGATCGCCTGCCGGGCTTCGTCGACCGCCTGCGCGCGCTCTGCCCCGGCGTCGCCGACCTGCGCGCGCCGGGCTATCACGGTCCGCTGACGATCGCGCACGTGCTCGAGGCGACGCTGCTCGCCCTGCAGGTGAAGGCCGGCTGCCCGCTGTCTTTCTCGCTGACGAATACGACACCGGTGCCGCACTTGTACCGCGTGGTGGTCGAATACAGCGAGGAGGAAGTCGGCCGGCTTGCGCTGACCTTCGCGCTGCAAGTGTCTCAGTATGTATTCGAACTCAGCACCGGCAAGCTGCCCCCCGATGCCGCTGCGCCCGATGTGTCGACAATGCTCGACGAGCTGCGCGAGCTCGATGAAGACATTCGCCTCGGGCCGTCGACCGGATCGATAGTGAACGCGGCCGTTGCGCGCGGCATTCCTTTCCGTCGCCTGACCAGCGGGAGCCTGGTGCAACTGGGCTGGGGCTGCAAGCAGCGCCGCATACAGGCGGCCGAAGTCGATTCGACCAGCGCGGTCGCGGAAACCATCGCGCAGGACAAGAACCTGTCCAAGCACCTGCTGCACGCAGCGGGCGTGCCGGTGCCGCTCGGCGCGCCTGTGGCGAACGTGGATGAGGCGTGGGAAGTCGCACAGCGCATCGGCCTGCCCGTCGTCTGCAAGCCGCAGAACGGCAGCCAGGGCAAGGGCGTGACGGTGAACATCGAGAGCCGCGAACAGCTCGCGCTGGCGTTCGAGTCGGCGACTGTCGCGGCACGCGGCAAAGGCCCGGTGCTGGTCGAGAAATTTTTCCCCGGCAGCGACTACCGGCTGCTGGTGGTCGGCAACAAGCTGGTGGCTGCAGCCCGCCGCGACCCGCCCATGGTGATCGGCGACGGCAAGCACACGGTACGGCAATTGGTCGACGTGGTGAATGCCGATCCGCGCCGCGGCGACGGCCATGCGACCTCGCTGACGAAGATACGTTTCGACGACATTGCGATCGCCTGCCTGTCGGACCAGAAGCTGACGCCGGAGTCGGTGCCCGAACAAGGGCGACGCGTGGTGCTGCGTAACAACGCCAACCTGTCGACCGGCGGCAGCGCGACCGACGTCACCGACGACGTGCATCCGGAGGTTGCGTCGCGCGCGATCGACGCGGCCGCGATGGTTGGCCTGCATGTGTGCGGCGTGGACGTGGTGGTCGAGAGCATCATGCGCCCGCTGGAGGAACAGAACGGCGGCATCGTCGAGGTGAACGCCGCGCCCGGGCTGCGCATGCACCTGACCCCGTCCTACGGCAAGGGCCGCAACATCGGCGAGGCAGTGATGCAGCAGATGTTCGGGACCGGCGACGACGCGCGCATACCGGTGGTCGCGGTGACTGGCGTCAACGGCAAGACCACTACCACGCGGCTGATCGCGCACGTGCTGGCGACCAAGGGCCTGTGCGTCGGGATGACGAACACCGACGGCGTGTATGTTGGCGGCCGGCAGACCGACAGCGGCGACTGCAGTGGCCCGAAGAGCGCACGCAACGTGCTCGCGCATCCGCACGTGCAGGCGGCGGTGCTGGAGACGGCACGCGGCGGCATGATGCGCGAGGGCCTGGGCTTCGACAAGTGCTCGGTCGCGGTAGTGACCAATGTCGGCGACGGCGATCACCTCGGCCTGAACCATATCCACACGGCGGAGGAAGTCGCACGGGTCAAGCAGATGGTCGTGCAGAACGTCGCGACCAATGGCTATGCCGTGCTGAATGCGTCCGACCCGCTGGTGGCGGCGATGGCACCGCACTGCCCGGGCAAGGTGATCTTCTTCGCACAAAACCCGACCCATCCGCTGCTGGTCACGCACCGCGCGCGCGGCCACCGCGTGGTGTACGTCGAGAACGGCGATATCGTGATTGCCGAGGGCGCGATGCACCACCGGCTGAAACTGGCCGACGTGCCGCTGACGCGCGGCGGCCTGCTCGGCTTCCAGGTCGAGAACACGCTGGCGGCAGTCGGCGCGTGCTGGGCACTGGACTTGCCGTGGCTGGAAATCGTCGCCGGCGTGAAAAGCTTCAACAATGACATCAAGGGTGCGCCGGCACGCTTCAACCTGATGCCGTATCGCGGCGCGACCGTGGTGGCCGACTACGGCCACAATCCGCATGCGATGCGAGCGCTGGTGGCGGCATTCGACGCCATGCCTGCGGCTGAAGGCATGAAGCGCACCGTGGTCATCAGCGGCGCCGGCGACCGGCGCGACGAAGACCTGCGCGAACTGACGCGCGTGCTCGGCGATGCTTTCGACAATGTCGTCCTGTACGAGGACGCGTGCCAGCGCGGCCGCGAAGACGGCGAGGTGGTTGCGCTATTGCGTGAAGGTCTGCAAGGTGCGAAGCGGGCGTCTCATGTCGAAGAGATCCGCGGCGAGTTCATAGCGATCGACCGCGGGCTGTCGCTGCTGAAGCCGGGCGACCAGTGCCTGGTGCTGGTCGATCAGGTGCAGGAGGCGCTGGCGCACCTGGCCGGCCGCGTGGCCGAGGGTTGAGTTGAATGGGCGGAGCCGGCAACACGCCGGACTCCGCCGCCGTTCGGCGCTGCCGAACTCAGTGTGACCGTGGGCCGAACACCCGGTCAATCTGATCGGCGGACAGCGCCGCGTCGGTCCAGTTGTCCAGCTCGGACTCGCTCGCCTCGCCCAGCTTGTCATCAACCCACGGCGGCACGTCGCCAAAGCGCAAGCTCATTACTCGCTTCAGCAACTGTCGCCTGGCCTCGATGCGCCCTTGCTGCATCCCTTGCTGCATCCCTTGCTGCATCCCTTGCTGCATCCCCTTGTTGAAGCCTTCTTCGGCGGCCAGCTGTTCAATGGAGGTTACGTAAGGCATCCTGCTCTCCTTTTCGAGTGTTTCCAGATCCTGCCTGAATTGCCGGGTCAGTTCGGCCGGCAGGCGCATCATCCAGTCGATCACCTTGAACAGATTGATCACCTGCTGCCTGCCCCAGTCTCGCCGGTACAGAATTTTGGCTATGCGCCATTTCGCTGCATACCGTTCGAGCGCGTTGTCGCAAGTGTCCCTGGTCAGAAGATGTGCCAGCGTGACGATTGCAAACGGATTGCCATTATCAGCCAGCCTCGCCTCGCTTCCTACCCAGTCGAGCAATTTCGCAACAGGAAATTGCAAGCGAAGCTGGCAGCCGCATGATTCGTATTGAAAGTTGTCCGGACGCCAGTAAGGCCGATCATCGGCCAGCACTGCGAGGCTCACTATCGGATGACGATAACGGTCGTACAGCCTGTAGTGATAAACGAACATGCGCTCCGCAAAGGTCTGCTGTGCATCGCCCTGAACCTCTATATGCAGATAGATCCACTCGGGCTTCCCGCCCTGCCGAACCACACGTACCAGCTTGTCGACGAAGCGCTTGCCGAGCTCTGCATCCTGTACGACGGCGCGCAGCTCCTGGTCGAGAAACTCATGCGGCTGCGACCAATCGATCTGCGCGTGAGCCACGGGAAAATAAAAATGCAGGAAGTCTGCGAAGTATCTCTCTATCGCTTCCTTCCAGGGACTGTCGAAATCATCGGCCACTACAGGCTCCGCTTGTCGCTGGACGCATCAGAATGAAGCAGACCTGAAGATGAGCGCGGAAGGTTGGCAGTGTCGGTTGATGGAATACGGTCGATTCCCGGAGAGTTATCGAATGATGTAGCAAACATGCAGCGCGGGAGACACGACACGTCCGATCAGTATTACGATGGATCGCAGATCAATATATCCGAACACAAAGGCTCATGAAGCACGAAGCATCAGGGCAGCATCGACATCCTCCGCTGCTCGAAGATTAAACTGCGTGGAAGACGCGAATCAGCCGCGCATTGACGGCGGCATCTTTACCTTCCAGCCAGTTCGCCTCTCGAGCGCGTCAACATCGTCGCGCGTGTCCAGATCGAGGATGAAGTGTTCGTTGACCGTATCATGCACGTGCACCATCTCCGGGTGATTGTCGATGAACTTGCGGCCGGCAATGTCGGCTCCCGAAGCCAGCATGTCGGCAATGAGCTTGCCGTCGAATGCCACCGGATTGCCGCGCTGGCCCCTGACGACCGGATAAACGATACGGGTGCCCGGCAGCCTGCTGCCAAACGCGGCGATCAGTTCGCGCAGCTCGGCGCTGCCAACCATGGGCTGGTCTGCCAGCGCAACGATAACGAGATCGAACTGCGCGCCGAGCGCCTCCATGCCGATGCGCACCGAGGTCTGCTGCCCCTGCTCCGGATCGTGGTTGCGAACTATGCGCGCTGCCGGCGTGTCGATCGCCGCTTCGACCTGCTCGTGGTAGTGACCGGTGACGATCACCAGATCGTCGATGCCGGCAGCGCGTATCGCCGCCAGATGACGCGTGATCAGCGTAACGCCGTCGAGCGCCAGCAGGCACTTCGGCACATCGCCCATGCGCGAGCCCTTGCCCGCTGCCAGCAGCACCATCCCCACCTTCAAGCCTGAGTCATCCATATCCGTTCCTGCTCCTGAAGCGGCAAGATCTTGCCGCTTGTGTGGCATCGTATCGCCGCATCCGCTTTGCGAACCGCGATTTTCCGTCATTCCGCCGCAGTGGAACACAAATTGCAGAGACCGGGGCATAACAACCTGATTTGCCATCATGGCCACCACCGTCACCACAACGACTGCCGGCGCCGCCTCAGCCACGGGAATTAGCCAGGAACCGTCTGCGCTGCAGATGAAGACCGAGCTCACGGCCGCGCTGATTGCCGCCGGCATGAGCGATGCGAAGCGCACCGACCCGACGCCAAAGGGCTTCCCGCCCGGCGTCAGCTGGACCGATGCGTACCGCATGGTGTCGCGCCGCGTCGAGGACAACAATCCCGCTACCCCGGGTACGCTGATGCTGTCGCAAGACCTGCTGAAGCAAAACCTCGCCGCGACCCGGACGCTGACGGCACTCGGCGTGAAAAGCCTGTCCGAGTTCCCGCGCGGTACCTCGGTCGTCGGCGCCATCGATACGCTGTACCGCACCACCAGCAATGGCAAGCTGGCATCGACCTTCGCCAAATCCGGCATCTATGACTTGTCCGGATTCCCGGCGGGTACCACGCTGTTCAACGCCTACAAGCTGATCGAAGACCCGGCAAACCCGGGCCAGATCTCGCTCGACGCGTACAGGAGCTACAAGGAGGCGACTGCCGCGCTGAAGTCGATGGAGATCACCTCGCTCGTCAATTTCCCGCGCGGCACCACCATGCCGCAGGCAGCGGCCATGCTCGAGCCGAAGGCCGACCAGATGCTGGCGATGCTGCGCATCGACAAGAGCCGCTTCAAGGACCCGGGCATCTCGTCGCTGACGGCCATCTCCGTCCTGACCCGCCTGCCGGACACGATACGCGAGATGAAATCGCTGCCGCCAGGCGTCAGCTCGGCAGAACTGGCCCGACAGGCAACGGCCGCAAAGAAGCTGGTCACGCTGGGCTATGACAGCCTCGCGCCGTTCGCAGCGATGTCCGGCTATGCAGGCAAGACTGTCACCGCCACCGATGCCTACACGCTCGTCACGCAGGTGCCGCCACCGGCCGACCTGCCGGTACCGGCCTCGGCCAGCAGCGCGCGGCTGTTCACGCCGACGGTCACGCCGGCAAAGACCAGCTATGGCCAGCCCAACCGCGTGACCCAGTCGGTCTACATTCCTCCCGAAAACCAGAAGGTCAAGCCGAATCCGCCGGCGACGACGGTCACCGTCGTGACTGCCGCCGACGTGATTGCGTTCAACAAGAGCTTCTGGGGCACGAAGACGCCCTGATCGCCCCTCGCCCGCTCGCCTCGCCTGATCCCGAGGCCAGCCCGCGCCGATGGTTTGATGCTACATTCGGCGCGTGTCACGCCGGCAAGCCGGCCATCCCGCGATAACTAAAAGGCAATCCCGACCATCGGGACAAACCAAGGGGAGCGAGACGATGAAGCGCATCATCCTGTACTGGGTGGCGATGGCCATGCTGGCGTCGATGCCGCCGGCCGGGGCTATCGAAGTGACCTCGGCCACGCCGCTGCAATTCACCGACAAGGACACGCTGGTCCTGAAGGACGCCGGATGGAGCGTGGAACAGGCACGCGAGCGGCTCGCCGAATTCACTCCCCCGCCGCCGCCGGCCGGCGTGCGCCACAACGAAAGCTACTGGATACTGAACCGGCTGCACAGCGGCCTCGACAGCGACCGCGAATGGCGCATCGACCTGGCCATCTGGGACCAGGTGCAGCCGTTTGCGATCTACGACGACGGACGGATCGAGCCCTTGCAGCGGTTTGGCGCCTACTGGGGCAACTACCTCACCCTCGGCGACGTCAACCCCACCGTGCAGACGATAGGCCAGACGCACAGCCAGTTCGCCACCTTCACGCTGCGCCGTGGCGAATCGGTGCTGCTGCTGACGAAAATAACGCATGCAGGCAGCTTCCAGCCGACCACGTTCACGCCCTCGTTCTCCGACCACGCGCGCATGATGGAGCTGCGCCGGCTCGGCATGCACATCGAAGGCACACAGGTTGGCATCCTGATCGCGCTCGGGCTGTTCGGCTGGTTCTCGGTGCTGATGAACCGCGACCGCACCAGTCTCGCGTACGGCATCTGGATCATCTTCGCGATGCTGTCCGTCACCAGCCTGCGCGTGCATGACGGCCAGCGGCTGTTCGAGTTCTACCTCCCGCTCGAGGGCATACGCGTGCGCCACTCGACGCTGTCGTCGGTGCTGGTCAACATCTTCGCGTACTGCCAGTCGATGTGCTACGTGATCTTCGCGCGCAATTTCCTCAGCCTTAAAAAGCACATGCCGCGCGTCTACGCGATGAGCAACGTATACATCGCGCTGACTCTGGTGCACCTGACCCTGGTCTGCTTCATCGACCACCAGATACCGCAGAACCTGTTCTGGACGCCGCTGTTCACGATGATCATGCTGATGCTGCTGACCATCTTCAGCTGCGCGTACCTGCGCTACCGTCAAGGTCTGCGCGTCGCGAAGTTCTTCATGTTCGCGATGGCGCCCTACCTGTTCTTCCGCTCGATCTTCTTCCTCGGCCTGATCAACGTACCGTCGCCGTTCACGCTGCTCGACAAGACCGGCATCGGGCTGTTCCTGCAGAGCTCGACCACGGCGCAGGCGATGGGCATGTGCGCGGAAGCGATCATCATGGCCTTTGCGGTGATCTCGCGCACGCGCTGGCTGCAGGAAGAACTGAGCCAGCGCATCGAACAGGAGAACCAGCGCCTCGAGGCCACCGTCACCGAACGCACGCGCGAGCTCGAGGCCAGCAAGCGCGAGCTCGAGGCGCAGCACGAGATCGTGGTCGACTCGATACGCTACGCCAGCCGGCTGCAGAAGGCGCAGCTGCCGCGGCTGCAGCGACTGGCCGGCTATTTCGATTCCTTCCACGCGATCTGGGAGCCGCGCGACACCATAGGCGGCGATGTCTGGTGGGCGTCGCCACCGGACGAGCGCGGACGCATCACGCTGGCGGTGGCCGACAGCACCGGGCACGGCGTGCCGGGCGCAATGCTGTCGGTGCTGGTCAGCACCTCGCTGGAGAAGATCTACGCGGGCAATTCCATGCTTGACCCCGCTTCGGCGCTGATGGCGCTCGACAGCTCGCTGCGCGGCGCATTGAACCAGGACAGCGCGGACGCCGAGAGCGACGACGGCTGCGATGCGGCGATCGTGCGCATCGACCCCGCCGCGCGCGAGATGGAGTTCGCCGGCGCCAAGCTCGGGCTCTTGCGCGCGCGCGCCGATGGCAGCATCGAGCGCATCCCGCCGTCGCGCCTGTCGCTCGGCTACCGCGACCCGCCGCATGAAAAGCCGCAGGTGCACCGCTTCTATTACGAACGCGGCGAAAGCTTCGTGATCGTCTCCGACGGCTTCACCGACCAGGTCGGCAGCCGGGAAGGCCCGCCGCGCGCGTATGGCTACCGGCGGCTGCATGAGCTGCTCGAGCGCGTGAAGGAACAGCCCGCACCCGAGATCGCCGAGGCCATGCGCCGCGACCTGCAAGAATGGCAAGGTCCGCAACTGCGGCGGGATGACGTGACCGCCGTCGTGTTCAAGCCGGCCTGAGCCTGATTTCTGGTCAGCACGGAAGCGGAGGGCGCCCGGCTTCGGTTTTTCCGAAACCAGCTTCTGACCAGCTTCCTGAAAAATCTTCCTTTTACTGACATAATCCTTGCCCATTGCTGACAACTAGCTGACAAGAATGATTAAACGCTGGGCAAGACCTCCCTCCGCCATGCCGGAACGACAAGATCCGGCTGCAATCCTCCGTCGCAAACTGCACTCCCTGCTCATCCGGTTGGTGGCCGGCGCCGCGCTAATAGTGGGCCTGCCGCCGATGGCCGCCGCGCAGACTGCGCCGAATCCACCCGACGTCGACATCGTTTCCATCGATGATCTGGTCGACGCGGCACTGACGCATAACCCGTCGCTGAAGGCCGCGCAGCGCGGCGTGGACGTCGCGACCGCAGCCACCGTGACCGCCGGCGCGCTGCCCAACCCGCGGCTGGAACTGAGCGGCGGCCGCAACGGAGCGAGCGCGACCTCTTCTGCCGGCAGCATCAGCGGGTTCGGCGTCAGTCAGCTGATCGAGAACCCGGCACTGCGCCGCGCTCGCGTCAGCGGCGCGCAGTTCGCCGAACTGGGTTCGCGCCAATCCTTCGCCATCACGCGCAACGAGCTGGTCGCGCAGGTCCGGCTGCGCGCCTACGAATACCTGCTGCGCCGCCTGCAGGCGCAGGAAGCAGCCGAGTCGCTGTCCCTGCTGGAGCAGACGCGCGAGCGCATCAAGGTACGCGTCGAGACCGGCGAGACCGGCAAGCTGGACCTGATACGCGCGGACGCTGAAATCGTCAACGCGAGCCAGCGCGAGGAAACCGCGCGTCTGCAGATCAGGCAGGCGGCCACGACGCTGAACCGCCTGGCCGCCGGCATGCTGCCGCCGCGCTGGGAGCTTGACGCGGAACTCGATGACGTGGTCGCGGTGCCCGCCCTCGACCAGCTGAAGCAGGACGCGGCCAGGCTGAACCCGGAAGTGCGCCAGCTCGAGGCAGAACTGGCGCGCACGAAGGCGCGCATCGAGGAGACCAACGCGAGCCTGCTGCCGGGTCTCGAGCTTCGGCTGTCGCAACTGCGCGAACCCGATCGGCGACAAGACATCGTCGGCGTATCGGTGCAGATACCTCTGTTCGACCAGAAGCGCGGCCCCAAGGCCGAAGCGATAGCCGAGCGCGAGCGCACGCTCGTGCGCCTTGAGGGACGGCGCGCGGAACTGATGCAACAGCTTGAACTCGCGTGGCGCGCGGTCGAGATCGCCAGCGTGCGCGTGCGGGCACTGTCGGAAGGCGCGGTGCGCTCGGCTGACGCCGCCCTGCGCGTGGCCGAGGCTGCCTACCGCTACGGCGAGCGCGGCATTCTCGAAGTACTGGACGCGCAGCGCGTGCTGCGCAGCGTACGGCAAGACCTGTTGCTGGCGCGCTTCGAGCTGAAGGCTGCGCAAATCGAACTTGAAGCGCTCTCTGGCCGCTATGCCAGCGACCGATGAATTCCCATCCCACCTGGACAACAGAATGATGAAAAACGTCCCCCGTCACACCCTGCTCCTGCCGCTGCTCGCCGGCGCCCTGCTGATCGCCGGCTGCGGCAAAGGCGACAAGCCCGCCGCCGACGCAGCCGCCCCGGCGAAGGTTCGCGCCGAGTCCAAGACCGCCGATCCGATGCTGGTCGAGCTGACGCCCGAGATGGCCAAGCACTTCCGCGTCGAGCCGGCCACGATGAGCGAACTGTCGGTCGAGCAGAAAGTCGCCGGCCGCATCGAGGCCAATGAACGGCTGACGATGCGCATCGGCTCCGCCGTCACCGGCCGCGTGATGCAGGTGCTGGCCGAGGTCGGCGATCGCGTCAAGGCCGGCCAGCCGCTGGCCACCCTGTCGAGCCCGGAGCTGACCAACGCGCAGCTGTCCTTCCTGCGCGCGCAGTCGGTGAGCAAGCTGGCCGAGCGCGCGGTCGAGCGCGCGCAGGCGCTGCTGGCGGCCGACGTGATCGGCAGCGCCGAGCTGCAAAAGCGCGAGGTGGAACTGTCGGTCGCGCGCGCCGAGCTGCGCGCAGCGAACGACCAGCTGCGCCTGATCGGCCTGTCGCCGGCGGCGATCCAGCGGCTGCGCGACACCGGCGCCATCGCGTCCGAGGTGTCCATCACCGCGACCCGCACCGGCATCGTCATCGAGCGCAAGGTCAGCCAGGGCCAGGTCGCGCAGCCGGGCGACCCGCTGTTCACGGTGGCCGACCTGTCGAATGTGTGGGTGGTCGGCGCCTTGCCCGAACAGGATGCGAACTCGGTGCAACTGAACCAGAGAGTCGACGTCGAAGTCGCCGCGCTGGGATCGCAGAAACTGTCGGGCCGAATCGTGTTCGTCAGCGACACCGTGCAGCAGGACACGCGCACCGTGCCGATCCGCACCGAGGTCAGCAATCCGAAATTCGAACTCAAGCCGCAGATGCTGGCTACGCTGACGCTGAACGGCAAGCGCGTCAAGCAGCTCGCGGTGCCGGCATCCGCAGTCGTGCGCGAGAACGACCGCGACTATGTGTTCGTGCAGCTCGCGGACAACCGCTTCCGCCTGACCGAGGTCACGCTCGACGCGGCGTCCGGCGAACTGCGCCCGGTACGCAAGGGCCTCGACGAGGGCACGCCCGTCGTCGTCGACGGCAGCTTCCATCTGAACAGCCAGCGCAAGCGCGCCGAGCTGGAGTGACGCGATGAACGGACTGATCAAGGCGGCGCTCGCGCAGCGCCTCGTGGTGGTGGTGATCGCGCTCGCGCTGATTGGCTTCGGCGTGCGCGCGGCGATGAAGCTGTCGGTCGATGCTTTCCCTGACGTGACCAACGTACAGGTGCAGATCGCCACCGAAGCGCCGGGCCGCTCGCCGGAAGAGGTCGAGCGCTTCGTGACGGTGCCACTGGAAATCGCGATGACCGGCCTGCCCGGGCTGACCGAAATGCGCTCGCTGAACCGCAGCGCGCTGTCGATCATCACGCTGGTCTTCACCGACCAGACGGATGTCTACTTCGCGCGGCAGCTGGTGATGGAGCGACTGATGGAGGTGCGCTCGCGCCTGCCGGAAGGCATCACGCCGGTGCTGGGGCCGGTGTCGACCGGCCTGGGCGAGGTATTCCAGTACACGCTCGAGCATCCGGACGACGGCAACCGCAAGCTGACCGAGGCCGAGCTGATGGAGCGCCGCTCGATACAGGACTGGATGGTGCGGCCAATGCTGCGCTCGATCGCCGGCGTAGCCGAGATCAACTCGTTCGGCGGCTTCGAGAAGCAGTACCAGGTACTGGTGAATCCGGACCGGCTGCGGCACTACCAGCTGTCGATGGACGACGTGCACGCATCGATCGCGAAGAACAATGCCAACTCCGGCGGCGGCATCCTGCCGCTGGGCGCGGAACAGTACCTGATCCGCGGCGTGGGCCTGACGCGCACCGCGGAAGACATCGGCAACATCGTGCTGAAGGAAGAGCGCGGCATCGCGGTTTATGTGCGCGACGTGGCCGAGGTGAAGATCGGCTCTGCGGTGCGGCAGGGCGCGCTGGTGAGGGACGGCGTGACCGAAGCGACCGGCGGCATCGTGATGATGCTCAAGGGCGGCAATGCGAAAGAGATCGTCACCCGCATCAAGCAGCGCGTGAATGAAATTAACGGGAAGCAGATGCTGCCCGGCGGCCTGCAGGTCGTGGCCTTCTATGACCGGACCGAACTGGTCGACGCGTCGCTGTGGATGGTCGGCAAAGTGCTGATGGAAGGCGTGATCCTGGTGATCATCGTGCTGTTCGTGTTCCTCGGTGACTTGCGAAGTTCGCTGGTGGTGATTGCGACGCTGGTGATCACGCCGCTGGTCACCTTCATGGTAATGAACAAGATAGGCCTTTCGGCGAACCTGATGTCACTGGGAGGGCTCGCGATCGCGATCGGCCTGATGGTCGACGGCACCGTGGTCGTCGTCGAGAACGTGTTCCACAAGCTGGGCCATGCGAAGCCCAGCGAGCGGACGAAGATCGTTCTCGATGCGACGATCGACGTCGCCAAGCCGACGATCTACGGCATCTCGATCATCATCCTGGTGTTCCTGCCGCTGATGACGCTGACGGGCATGGAAGGCAAGATGTTCGGCCCGCTCGCACTGACGATCGCGATCGCGCTGGCCGTGTCGCTGGCGGTATCGCTGCTGCTGTCGCCTGCGCTGTGCTCTTACATCCTGAAGGGCGGCAACGACCATGACACGAAACCGATCGCGTTCATGAAGCGGCACTACCTTGCGCTGCTGAACATCGCCATGGGCGCGCAGAAGAAAACGGTGGCCGCGGCCGTGCTGTTGCTGCTGGCCTCGTTCGCGGTGTTCCCGTTCCTCGGCAAGAGCTTCATACCGATCATGAAGGAAGGCTCGATCACGCCGACCATCATACGTATGCCCAGTATTTCCATCGACGAGGCCGCCAAGATCGACCTCGAGGTGATGCGGCGCGTCAGCGAGGTGCCGGGCGTGCGCTCCGCCGTGTCGGTGCTGGGACGCGGCGAGTCGCCGGCCGATCCGTCGGGCCCGAACGAGTCGAACCCGATCGTATCGATTGACGCCGAGGCCGGCCGCACGCAGATCGAGATCGAGGAGGACATCCGCAAGCGCCTCACCGACCTGCCCGGCGTGCAGATCGTGATGAACCAGCCGATCGCGCAGCGCGTCGACGAGATGCTGACCGGCGTGCGCTCGCAGCTGGCGATCAAGATCTTTGGCGACGACCTGAGCGAGCTGCGGCGCCTGTCCGAGCAGGTCGCGCAGATCGTCAAGACCGTGCCCGGCGCGCGCGACATCCGCGTCGACCGGTTGTCGGGACAGCAGACGCTGACCATCGACATCGACCGGCGCGCGATCGCGCGCTACGGCATCAACGTCGCCGACGTGCACGCGATCATCGAGACTGCGATCGGCGGCAGCGAGGTCAGCCAGCTGTATGAGGGCGAGCGGCGCTACGCGATACAGCTGCGCTATCCGGAGAGCTACCGTAATTCGGTGGACGTGATCCGCGAGACCATGCTGCGCACCGCCGACAACGCGATGATCCCGCTGGAGAGCGTGGCTGACGTGAAGGTGGTCGACAGCCCGCCGATGATCAACCGCGAGACTGGCAAGCGGCGCGTGGTGGTCGGCGCCAACGTCGAGGGCCGCGACCTTGGCGGCTTCGTCGCCGAGGTTCAGCAGAAGGTCGAGGCGCAGGTCAAGCTCCCCGAGGGCTATTACTTCTCGTGGGGCGGCCAGTTCGAGAACATGCAGCGCGCGATGGGCACGCTGATGGTGATCGTGCCGCTGACGGTCGCGGCGATCTACTTCCTGCTGTTCCTGATGTTCAATTCGGCGCGGCTGGCGGCGCTGATCATCACGGTGCTGCCGTTCGCGTCGATCGGCGGCGTGTTCGGGCTCGCGCTGACCGGCGAATACCTGTCGGTGCCGGCATCGGTGGGCTTCATCGCGCTGTGGGGCATCGCGGTATTGAACGGCGTGGTGCTGATCACCTACGTGCGCCGCCTGCGCGAGGACGGCATGCCGATCGCCGAGGCGCTGCGCGAAGGCTGCGCGCAGCGCTTCCGGCCGGTGATGATGACCGCCACCGTCGCGCTGCTCGGCCTCGTGCCCTTCCTGTTCGCGACCGGCCCCGGCTCCGAGGTGCAGCGGCCGCTGGCAGTGGTGGTGATCGGCGGCCTGATCACGTCGACGCTGTTGACGCTGGTCGTGCTGCCGGTGCTGTACCGCTGGTTCGAGCCGCCGATTGTCGAGAGCGAGGAGCACCGTCGCGAGCGACTCACCAATGTCGAAGTCTGATCGGCTAGAGGCTCGTTCAATATGAGCGCCGCGAAGCGGTGCGGTCGCTGGCAAGGCGGGGGCGTCGCAGACAGTACAGACGTACGGCAAGACGCCCCCAACGCGGCCAGCGGCAATTTGAACGAGTCTCTGAGGAGCGTCGGGTTAAACTCGCGTGATGGACACCGCCCTCTCCCCCGCCGACCTCCCTGCGATCCGTGAACGCAAGGCACAGACCGTACTGCTGCTGAATGCGAACGCGGCCGGCGGCCGCGCCGGCCGCTACAAGCGACTGATCGAGCAGCAGACCGCGCGCCTCCCGCAACGACCCATGCTTTTCGTCAGCCAGGATGCGCAGACCGCGCGGCGCCTGGTCGATGCGCTGCCGGCCGGCAGTCGCGTGATCGTGTTCGGCGGCGACGGCAGCGTCAGCGAACTGCTGCCATCGCTGGTCGCCGGGGGCCATACGCTGGGGCTGGTGCCGGTCGGCAGCGGCAACGACACCGCCCGCGCACTCGGCCTCGGGCGCATGAAATGGCAGGCAGCGCTCGAGCATGCGCTGCAGGCCAGCGCCACGCCGGTCGATCTGGGCGAGCTCAGCTGCAAGAACGCGCGCGGCTTCGAGCAGCGCCGGCTGTTCATCTCCAGCTTCAATGCCGGCTTCGACGCCGCGGTAGTGCAGCATTCACTGATGTTCCCGTCCTGGCTGACCGGCATGCCGCGCTACACGCTGGCCACCCTGGCCGAACTGTCGGAGCTGCGCAGCTTCGACCTGTCGGTCGCGCTCGACGGCCGCGCGATCCATGCGGGGCCGGTGCTGCTGGCCAGCGCGCTGAACACCAGCACCTATGGCGGCGGCATGCAGATCGCGCCAACCGCGACGACGGACGACGGCGCGCTCGACCTGCTGCTGGCCTCGCAGATGGGGCTCTTGCGCGTGCTGTCGCTGCTGCCGCGCATGCTGGTGGGGCGCCACCTCGGCGAGCCGGGCGTCATTCACCAGTGCTTCGGCAAGCTCGAACTGAAGGCGGTCGACCCGGTGCCGATGGCGGCCGATGGCGAATACCTCGGCGAGTGTGTCGAGGCGACAGTGCAAGTACGGCCGGCGCTACTTTCAGTACTGAGAGCCTGAGTGCAAGCGCGCTGCGCTATGATGTCGGCCAATCCCCTCGGAGGAACAGCATGATCGAACTGCGGCTGATCGGCTGCAATGGCGGCATAGGCGGCGCCGGCCGCCATACCACTTGCTACGGCATCGGCGAGCGCATCGTGATCGACGCCGGCACCGGGCTTGGTACACTGCCGCTCGAACAGCTCGCGCGCATCGACCATGTGGTGCTGACGCACGCGCATCTCGACCACATCGCCTGCCTGCCGCTGATGGTCGATTCGGTGGCCGCACTGCGCGACAAGCCGATCATCGTATGGGCGCAAGCCGAAGTGATCCGGCTCTTGCGCACTCACCTGTTCAACGACCAGATCTGGCCGGACTTCACGCAGATCCCGACGTCGGAGCAGCCGTTCATGCGCTTCGAAACCATGCCGGACCATGGCGCCGACATCGATGGCTACACCTTCAGGCCGCTGCCTGCCGAGCATGGCATACCCGCCTGCGGCTATCGCGTCGAGTCCGGCGGCAGCGCGCTGGCCTTCTCCGGCGACACCGGCGATTGCGCGTCGTTCTGGGATGCAGTGGCCGAAGATGCACAGCTCAAGGCGGTGGTGGTCGAATGCTCCTACCCGATCGCGATGACGGGCATGGCGGCGCTGTCGATGCACCTGCACAGCGGCGAGGTCGCAGTGCGGCTGGGCAGCTTGCCGTCACGCGTCACCGGCGTCGTCGTGCACCGCAAGCCCGGCCTCGAACAGGTCATCGCACAGGAACTGTCGGCCGCCCTGCCCGGCCGCGACATTCGACTGCCCGTGCCGGGCGACGTTTATCGCTTCTAGCTGCCAGCCTCCAGCCTTCCCGCTTCGCCAACGGCTATCGGCCCCGCGCGGCCTGCGACGGTCTCACGCAAAAAGCCATCATTTCATACCGTTATTTTTTTGAAAACTGCTTGCGCCCGCGTTCTTCATTTGAAAACGCTCGCGCAAGATGAGCGCATTGTCATGCGCATCGTCCGGTCAATCTTGTTAACTTCAGGAACATTGTGTACTAAGATGGCCGCGGCGCAGAACAACAACGAATTCTCCGCAGCGTCCCGCTG
>JACCDH011085968.1_pt1 | contig 30905 bp, 25 predicted proteins | sample 7442481 | NCBI WGS metagenome assembly JACCDH01 (sample SAMN15323433, study PRJNA562643) | freshwater metagenome | isolation source: river surface water | place: USA:Blue River Watershed | collected 2017-08-15
ACCTTACTCAATCGTTGCGTAGACTGGTCGCTGCAGCCCTCGTGCTGTTGACCATGCCTGCGTTTGCGCAGCTGAGCGGTACGTACACGATCGATCCCAACGGAACGGGAACGAGCAACTACGCATCCTTCACTGCCGCAGTTTCGGCGTTGACGACCTCAGGTGTAAGTGGCCCGGTTACGTTCAACGTAGCTGCCGGCACCTACAACGAGCAGATTGTCATCGGCGCGATCACTGGATCGAGCGCGACCAACCGCGTGACCTTCCAAAAGGCTCCTAGCGCCACCGGTGCTGCGGTGCTGACGTTTGCCGGAACCACTACGGCCAACTACACCATCCAACTTGCTGCTGCAAGCAACCTCACGTTCAAGGACCTCACCTTGGCGAATACAACGGTTGCCGGACAGACGGTAGGTGGAATTGTGGAGTATGGCGGCTCAACGTCCAACATTCAATTCATCAACAACACCTTTAATGGCAACGCGGGTACGAACACGTCGAATGCTTGGGGTGCGATCCGTTGGGGTTCTTCGCCCACAACGGGTTACGGAATTGGCGTGTGGAAGTTCATCGGCAACACGTTTAACAATATTTCCTACGGGGTAAACATCAACGGCTCGTCTACGATCAACGCGGACACGGTGGTGGTTCAAAACAACACCATCAACGGAAGTTACTACCACATTTACACGAACTACGCGAAAAACGTATCGGTAACCGGTAACACCATGAATACTACCGTTGGCATGGTCGGATACAACTACTTGTGGTACCCGTCACAGTCCGTTGTGTTTAACAACAACACCATGACCCGCATGACCTACGGTCTCTACAGTGCGGTAACGTCAAACAACACCGGAGCGCTCACCTACACGGTGAACAACAACACCATGACGAGTGCGCCTACGGCTACGACGAACTACGGTCTGTACATCTCAGGCTCTTCTACAGCGGCCAACGCAATTGCCCGCCTCACGGTTAAGAACAACAACTTCTCGTTGAACGGTTCATCTTCAAACTGGGGTATCTACGCCTCGTACGTCAACGCTACGGTTGCCAACCCGTCGGAAATCAGCAACAACATGATTGCTATTGCGGCAAGTGCAACGGCGACCGCGTATGGTTTCTACCCGCTCCACGTGGCCAACATGAACTTTGACCACAACACGATCCATGTGACGGGCGGTAGCGCTACCTCAGCACGTGGCATCTACCTGAACCGTGGCACATCAGTTTCGGCATTTACGGTTGGTGGGCTGAATATGCGCAACAACATCGTTTCGAACACCGGCTTAGGCTATGTGGTTGAGATTGCTTCAACTGCCAACACCGCAGCGATGATTGGTGCGGTGAGCAACAACGCCTACCAGGGCAACGCGGTGAATCCGTTCCGCGCGGGCACCACTCCGGTTAACTACACGACGCTTGCCGACTGGCAAACGGCGACCACCAAAGACGCCGGCTCTGCGTTTGGTACCATTTTGTTCTACAACAACAGCGACCTGCACGTTCAGAACGCGTTGGCAAACAACATGGGAACGCCCCTCGCGGCCATTACGACCGACATCGACGGACAAACCCGCTCCACGACGACTCCTGACGCCGGTGCTGACGAGTACAGCCCGCTTTCGTGCGTTTCAGCTGCCGTAATTACCGTTCCCACGGTAGGCGGCACGAGCGCAACGGCGTCATGGACCACCACCAACACTCCGGCTAGCTACAAAGTGCGCTACCGAGTTCAGGGCGGAGCCTCATGGACCACGGTTGCCCAAACGGCTGCCACCTTGAGCTTGACCGGACTTCAGTCGTTCACGACCTACGAGGTTCAGGTTAAAGAATTCTGTTCGGCTACCGACTCGTCTATTTGGTCCGGATCGACGACGTTCACCACGGCGATTGTTCCGAACTGGACGGAGAACTTTAGCGGCGGATTCCCTCCGACTGCTTGGTCACGTGCTCAAGGACGCGCCCTGTCGCCCTCTACGACGTTCACGTCCACAACGTCATCGAGCTGGGGTTCTGGTAACTACGGAAACGTAGCGGGCACCACTAATGGCATTTCGGCTCGTGTGAACCTGTGGAGCACGAACCATTTTAACTGGCTCATTACCCCCCCGATCGAGATTCCTAACAACGCGCTGTCATACCAAATTGAATACAATTTGGCACTGACTACCTACTCAGGTGCTAACGCTACCTTCTTGGGAGTTGACGACACGCTTGCGCTGATTGTAAGCTTCAACAACGGAGTTACTTGGGATAAAGCAAACACGGTTAAGCTGTATACAGCTGCAGATACGATTACCCCAGCGGGTTCGCTCGTTACCCTCGCGGTTCCTACTTCATGGAAGGGTCAAACGATTCGCTTGGCTTGGTACTCGCAGTCAACTGTTTCAAATGCCGACAACTACGTATTTGTGGACAACTTCAGCGTGAAGGACAACGCAACGTGCCCGATCACGGCAACTCCGACGGTAACGTCTGGAACGGCTTGTGGACCGCAAGCGGTTACGTTGAACGCTACTTGGGCGAACACCGCCAACCACCAGCACATCTGGTTGAGCCCAACTGGACGCGTGGTGGGTCAAGGCACGACGTACACGACTCCGGTTATTTCTGCGGCTACCACACAAAACTCACAGTTGATCGTAAAAGACAACAGCGTGGCTCAAGTGTTGGGTGGACCGACCCTTACAGCGACCAACCCCGCAGGTGGTGGTGGCAACTTTACCAACGGCACGTGGATTTCGGTTAACCAGGCCATGATCCTTGACTCGGTAACGGTTAAAGCGTTCAGCACGGCAAACGGTGGCACGATCAACTTCCGCGTTCGTGTGTACGAAAAAGCAGGTGCGAAGACCGGTAACACGGGTGCGCTCATCATGGCCTCACAGCCGATGACGGTAACGACGACCTCGACGACGGGATCGCTTCACAATGTGGCGGTTAACCTTCCGCTCATGCCGGGTGCGTACTACCTGAACCTCGAGTTCCTGCCCAACACGACGGGTACCCTGTTCCGCTCAACGGCGCTGCCGACCGGACAAACCTATCCGTTCTCTGTGGGTAGCCTTGCCACGATTGACTCCGTTCAGTTTGGCGCCACGGGTACCAACGCTCGCGTATACTACCTCTTCAACTGGAAGGCCTCTAAGGTTTGTGCCGGTCCGGTAGTTACCACGAACGTGAACTACTCTGCCGTACCGTCTGTAGCGCTTCCGCACCTTTCGGACTTTGCTACGGGAGCCCCATGTAACTGGGTAGCTACGGGAACCACGGGTTCTGCCACTTGGCAGGGCAAGACGTCCTACACGGGCAACGGCTACACGGCTACCTCGCTGAACGGAACTCCGTTTGTGATGGTAGACGACGACGCGGCGGGTAGCGGTGCGTCTACGCCGAACTCAGTATTGACGACTCCGGAATTCCCGGCGCTCGGATACGACACCCTGAAGATGAAGTTCTTGAGCGTGTTCAAGGGCGGCTCATGGGGAGGTAAAGGTTATGTTGAAGTATGGCGTCCGGTCAACGGCGTCTTCGGATGGCAGACCATTGACTCCGTGAGTGCCGACGAAGGCATTGGCGCAACGGCCACGGGCTGGGCACCGGTAACCAAGACGTACAACGTCACGGCGTACCAGAGCAACCAGTTCAAGGCGCGCTTCCGCTACGACGACAAGGGCAACTGGGCTGGCTGGTGGGCCATGGACAACTTCGAGTTGTTCGGCACCCTGTCTCAGACGGGCAACGTTCGCGTCGCCATCACGACCGACATCTACGGTTCTGAAGTGAGCTGGAAGATTGTGAACACGGCCAACAAGCTGGTTTACGCTACGGGCGGTCCGTTCCCGGACGTTACTCCGTACGTTGCAGCTACGGCTACGCACATTGATACGGTTGCGCTTCCGGTTAACGGCACCTACGAGTTCCGCATCACCGACAGCTACGGTGACGGCCTTACCGACGGAACCAACACGGGTACCTACTTGGCTCAAGTTCTTTGTGCCTACGGTCCTAAGTTGATCGACCAAGGTTCAGGCGCCCTCCCGAACGACCCAGGTGGTTCGGTAGCCAACGTTCCTTCGTACGACAGCGCCCTGTTCGACATGGATTGCCGTCAGCCGGCTACCTACCATGTTTCAGTGAACATGAACCAGCAAACGGTAAGCACCAACGGCGTACACATCGCCGGTAACTTCCAGGGCTGGAACCCGGGCTCAACCGCGATGACGGACGCCAACGGCGACGGTATCTACGAGTACACGATCAACACCTTCGTGGGTGAGAAGATTGAGTACAAGTTCATCAACGGCAACGCATGGGGTAGCGACGAAACCGTGCCCTTGGCATGCCGCTACAACAACTCATGGAACCGCGGTGACTCGATTGCCAACGTGGCAGATACGGCTGAAACGGTATGTTTCGCCCTCTGCTACAACTGTGCAGGGGTAACCTTCCAGGTGGACATGAACCAAGTTTCTCAATCGTTCACGACGCCTGAGGTCAACGGTCTGTGGAACAACTGGTGCGGTAACTGTAACCCGATGACGGACGCCAACGGCGACGGCATCTGGACGGTGAAGCTTCCGCTCGCAGTGGGTACGACTCAAGAATACAAGTTCTCTGCGGACAACTGGGCTATTCAAGAGCAAAACAACCCGGCGGCACCGTGTACCAACGGTAACGCGACCTACACGAACCGCGTGTTCACGATTCCGGCTCAAGACACCGTATTGGGTGTAGTGTGCTGGTCGCAGTGTACCGCTTGTGACGTCGACGTGACCCTGAAGGTGAACATGGCGTGGGAGAAGGCCAACAACGCGATCAGCGCCAACGGCGTGCACGTTGCAGGTGACTTCCAAGGCTGGAACCCCGCTACTACCCCGATGACGGATGCCGACAACGACGGTATCTACGAGGTAACGGTTAACGTACCGGCTAACTCAAGCATCCAGTACAAGTTCATCAACGGCAACGCATGGGGTCAAGACGAACCGGTTCCGAGCGCTTGTGCGGTAACAGGTACCACCAACCGCGGTGCAACGTTCGCCTACGACGACAGCACCATGGCACCGGTATGTTTCGGTAAGTGTACCGACTGTGTGGCGAGCATCGACGAAGCCCTGCAGAACGTAAGCTTGTTCCCGAACCCGAACCGCGGCCAGTTCCAGCTCGTGCGCATGGACGCTTCTACGAACGTAGAGGTGAGCATCCTCGACCTGCAAGGCAAGGTTCTGACGGTTGCCAAGTGGAACGAAGGCGCTGAGTCGCTCTCGGTTGACCTGAGCAACTTCGCCAACGGCGTGTACATGGTCCGCCTGACTTCAGAAGAAGGCAGCCGCACTCTGCGCGTCAGCGTTCAGAAGTAATTGACTCCCGCAAGGGATGAGAGGCCGCTCCGCAAGGGGCGGCCTTTTTTTTTGACCCTATCTTTAACCGCTGGAACCCATTCCCGCAGGATTGATGATGAAGCGCTTTGAAAACTACGTGCTGGGCCAGTGGACGCCGGGCAGCGACGCCGAATATGTGGCGCGACACGCCGTAACGGGCGAAGAGCTGGGCAGCGTGTCGAGCTTGGGGCTGGACTACGCCGAGGTGCTGGATTACGGGCGCCGCGTGGGCGGGTCCGCGCTGAGGTCCATGACGTTTCCGCAGCGCGGGCTCATGCTCAAGGCGCTCGCCATGCACTTGCAGGCGCGCAAGGAGGATTATTATGCCGTGAGCTATGCGACCGGGGCCACCCGCGTGGATTCGTGGATCGACCTCGAGGGCGGCATTGGCAACCTGTTCACGTATGCTTCGCTGCGCCGCGAGTTTCCGGATTTGCCCTACCACGTCGACGGCGGCTTGGTCAAGCTTTCGAAGGGCGGAACCTTTGGTGGGCAGCACCTGATGCTTCCGCGGCGTGGGGTGGCGGTGCACATCAACGCCTTCAACTTTCCGGTGTGGGGCATGCTCGAGAAGATCGCCGTCAACCTTTTGGCGGGCGTTCCGGCGGTGGTCAAGCCGTCGGAATTCACGAGTTTTTTGACGGAGCGCGTCGTGCGCGACATCATCGCGAGCGGAATTTTGCCCGAGGGCGCGCTGCAGCTCGTGGTGGGCAAGGGCCACGGAATTCTCGACCCGGTTCAGCGCCAAGATGTGGTGACGTTTACGGGTTCCTATGCTACGGGCTACCGGCTAAAGTCTACAGGCCGGTTTGCCGATTTGGGCGTTCCGTTTAACCTCGAGGCGGACTCGTTGAATGCGACGGTGCTCGGCCCTGACGCCGTAGCCGGAACCCCCGAGTTTGATCTTTTTGTCAAGGAAGTCGCCAAAGAAATGACGATCAAGGCCGGCCAGAAGTGTACGGCGGTGCGCCGAATCCTCGTTCCGGAGGGCCAGCTCGAAGCCGTGCAAACCGCGGTGGTGCAGCGCCTCACGGGCGTGCGCGTTGGCGATCCCGCCCAGGAGGGCGTGCGCATGGGCCCCTTGGCGACGGCCCTGCAGGCCGAGCGCGTGCGCGAAGCGGCCCAAGTACTTGCGGGCGAGAACGAGGTTGTGCACGGCGCGGTAGACGGGGGCGCAGACGGAGCCTACTACCACCCCGTGCTGATGCGCTGCGCGCGTCCGCTCGAGGCCAATGCAGCCCACCGCATCGAGGCCTTTGGTCCGGTGGCGACCTTGATGCCCTACCGCGACGTGGCCGAGGCGGCCCAAATAGCGGCGATGGGCGGCGGATCCTTGGTTTCGTCGATCGTGACGGCCGACCGCGACGCGGCCAAAGAATTTGTACTGGAAGCCGGCTACAGCCACGGCCGGGTGCTGGTGTTGGACGCGAGTTCCGCCAAAGAGAGCACGGGACACGGCTCGCCGATGCCCTTGCTCACCCACGGCGGACCCGGACGCGCCGGCGACGGCGAAGAGATGGGCGGAATCCGCGGCGTGATGCACTACCTGCAGCGCGTGGCCGTTCAAGGACACCCCAACGTGCTTAGCCATGTCGCCGAGCGCTACTACCCGGGCGCCGACCGTCCGGAGGCGAGTCCGCACCTGTTTCGCCAGCATTTTGAGGACCTGCGCGTCGGAGATACCGTCACGACCGCGACCCACACCGTCACGCTGCAGGACATCGAGGACTTTGCGGAGCTCAGCGGCGACAAGTTCTACGCCCACATGGACGCCGACAGCCTCGAGGGCACCATTTTTACGGGCCGCGTGGCCCACGGGTACTTTATTCTGAGCCGTGCGGCCGGACTGTTTGTGGATCCGCCCAAGGGGCCGGTGCTGCTGAACTACGGCATTGACACCTGCCGCTTCACCAAACCCGTGTACCCGGGTTCTACGATTCAGGTGAAGCTTACGGTTCAAGAAAAGATCGACCAAGAGAAGCGCAGCCCCGAGGACATTGCCAAGGGCATCGTCAAGTACTACGTCGAGGTGGTCGACGAAACGACCGAGGTGGTCGCCGTGGCCACCATTTTGACCATGGTCAAAAAGCGGAACCAGGCATGAGCTTTCTGAATCCCAACCTCGACCTGAAGCCCGGCAACTACGCCGTGATTTTTGCGTCGGAGCGCCCCGTGAATCCCAGCCCCGAGGGGTACGACGCCATGGACGATGCGACGATGCGGGCGGTCGAGCAGATGGACGGATTTTTGGGCTACGAGGTGGTGCGAAACGGAACCGACGCCATTTTTGTCAGCTACTGGCGCGACGCGGCGGCGGTGGACGAATGGCGCAAGGCCGCCCTGCACGCTGAAGCCAAGAGTGCGGGCCGCGAACGATGGTACGACGGCTACCGCAGCGTGGTGTGCCCTATTGAACAACTCAGCTTTTTCACGCGATGAATCCCAACCCCAACGAAGGCTACGTGCGCGTCGAACGCCGCGGAACGGTTAGCCACATCGAGTTTTTTCACCCCCAGAGCAACTCGCTGCCCAGCGCGGTGCTGGCCGACTTGGCTCAAGCAATCCGCAACGAGGGCCAGGACCCCGCAGTCCACGTGATCGTGCTGCGCAGCGGCGGCGATCGGGTATTTTGCGGCGGAGCCAGCTTTACGGAGCTCGCCAGCATCCGCACCGAGGCTCAGGGCTTGGCGTTTTTTAGCGGATTTGCGCACGTGATCAACGCGATTCGCACGGTTCCGAAGTTTGTGGTCGGACGCGTGCAGGGCAAGGCCGTGGGCGGTGGCGTGGGGCTGGCCTCAGCCGTTGACTACTGCGTCGCGACCCAGCACGCCGCGGTCAAATTGAGCGAGCTCGCAGTGGGCATCGGCCCCTTTGTGGTCGGACCCGCTGTGGAGCGCAAAATGGGCCTCAGCGCCATGAGCCAGCTGGCGATTGACGCGACGGAGTTCCGCAGCGCCGCCTGGGCCCAGCAGTACGGACTTTATGCCCAAGTGGTGGACGACGCGGCCGCCCTGGACGCGGCAGTGGACGCGCTGGCGGAGCGCTTGGCCGGCCAGTCGGTGGAAGCGACGGCGGCCCTGAAACGCGCCCTTTGGCACGGAACGGAGCACTGGGACGAGCTCCTGGTCGAACGCGCCGCCATCTCGGGAGGATTGGTGCGCACGGACGAAGCGCAGCGCCGCATTCAAGCCATGTTGACGAAGTCATGAGCCGACTGCTGCTGGCGGCCTTGGGCCTGTGGAGCGGCAGTTTGTGGGCCGCGGGCGACACGACCCAGTGGTCGTTTCCGGCCATTTATGGCGTGAGCTTCAACCAGACGGTGCTGCGCCAATGGAATGCGGGCGGACAAAACAACTTGGCGGCCGGAGCCATTCTGCGCCAGCAGGCCATCGCGGTGCGCGGAAAATGGCGCTGGGAGCAGCTCCTGGACGCCACCTACAGCCTTAACATCCAAGAAGGGGTTACCCGCAAAATCGACGACAAGCTCGAGTACGCGACGCGCTACGACTACCTGCTTCGCCAGGATCCGCTATGGAAGCTTTCGGGATTCGCCAGCTTTAAAACGCAGTTTGTCAAGGGCTTCGCCAAACCGGGGGACTCAGTTTATGTTTCGCGTGCCCTGGCGCCGGCCTACGGAATCGCGGGACTCGGGCTGACCCACAAGGCCGACGGGTTGGACCTGTACGTGTCGCCGGTCACGGCCAAATTCACCTGGGTCCTCGACAGCGTGCTGAGCGCGCAAGGCGTGTTTGGGCTGGCGCCGGGCCAGAGGTTCCGCCAAGAACTGGGCCTGTACGGCAACGCCCGCTACCAGCATTCGTTCCCGAAGGGCATTAAAATGGACCTGCGCCTGAACGCGTTCGCGAACTACTTGCAGGCCCCGTTCAGCGTCGACCTCGACAGCGATTTGCTGCTGGTGTACAAAAACAAGGGTCCGCTCAGCGTCACCTTGCGGAGCCAAAACTTGTTCGACCGAGACGTGCTGCTGCGCGACACCAACGGAGACGGCAAGCTCGACGCTTCGGGCATTCAAACCAAGCAGTTTATGGGCCTCGGACTCACCTACGAATTCGGTAAAAAATGAAAAAAGGTTCCGCGCTTCACGCGTTTGAATTGATGGCCACGGCCAAGGCGATGGCCGAGCTGTACGAGGCCCACAAAGAGGTGACGGCGACCTACGTGCACGCCACCGCGCGCGGACACGAGGCCATTCAGCTCGCGCTGGCGACGCAGCTCGAGCCCAACGACCTTTTGTACCCCTACTACCGCGACGACGCGATGCTTTTGGGCATCGGAATGACGCCCTACGACCTCATGCTGCAGCTGCTGGCCAAGCGCGACGACCCCTTCTCGGGCGGGCGCACCTACTACAGCCACCCCTCGCTGCGCGACGCGGACAAGCCCAAAATTCCGCACCAGTCGTCGGCCACCGGAATGCAGGCGATTCCGGCGGCTGGAGCCGCCATGGGCATCCAGTACCGCGAAAAGCAGGGCCTGACGGCTGAGTGGGGCGGAGCCAAGCCCATTTCGGTCTGCTCGATCGGCGACGCCGCCATGACCGAAGGCGAAGTGAGTGAAGCGCTTCAAATGGCGGCGCTTAAGCGCTTCCCGCTGCTGGTGCTGGTCCAAGACAACGGCTGGGACATCTCGGCCAACGCCGCCGAAACGAGGGCCGCGAACGCCGCACAGTACGCCCAGGGCTTTCCCGGAATCGACGTCGTGCAGGTCGACGGAACCGACTACGCCGCGTGCTACTCCGCCCTCAAGGACGTGCTGCGCACGATGCGCAAAAAGCGGGGACCGGTGCTGGTGCACGCGAAGGTTCCGCTTTTGAACCACCACACTTCAGGCGTGCGCATGGAGTGGTACCGCGACGACCTCGACGAGGCCCGCGCCCGCGATCCCTTCCCGAAGCTGCGCGCCGCCCTGCTGGCCGACGGACACAAGTCCGCCGAGCTGGACGCCCTCGTCGACGCCGCCCGGGCCCGCGTGCAGGCCGACTACGAGCGCGCCCTGGAGGCTCCGGACCCCACGCCCAGCGATTTGTACACGCACCGCCTGGCTCCGACGCCCGTGACCGAAGAGCGCGGAACCCGCGAGCCCGCCGGCCGCGAGCGCAGCGTGATGGTCGACAGCGCCCTGTTTGCCGTGCGCGAAATCCTCGACGCCCACCCCGAAGCCCTGCTCTACGGCCAAGACGTTGGCCGCCGCCTGGGAGGCGTATTTCGCGAGGCCGCCACGCTCGCCCAGCAGTTTGGGGACGACCGCGTCTTCAACACGCCGATTCAAGAGGCCTTCATCGTCGGAAGCACCGTGGGCATGGCCGCCGTGGGCCTCAAGCCCATCGTCGAAGTGCAGTTCGCGGACTACATCTGGCCGGGCCTCAACCAGCTGTTTACGGAGCTTTCGCGTGCCCACTACCTCACCAACGGCAAGTGGACGGCCGACATGGTGCTGCGCGTTCCCATTGGGGCCTACGGCAGCGGCGGACCCTTTCACTCGTCGAGCGTGGAGTCGGTCGTGACGGCCATTCGCGGAATCAAAGTCGTCTATCCTTCGAACGGCGCCGACCTCAAGGGCTTGCTGAAGGCCGCCTACGCGGACCCCAACCCCGTCGTGGTGCTCGAACACAAAGGCCTGTACTGGTCCAAAATCAAAGGAACGGAGGGCGCCAAGACGGTCGAGCCGGACGCCGACTACGTCATTCCCATCGGCAAGGGCCGCATTGTGCGTGCCGCAGAGCCCGAGGGCGAACCCACCGCCCTGGTCGTAACCTACGGCCGCGGGGTGTACTGGGCGCTCGAAGCGTCTGCCGGAATGCCCGTCGAAGTCCTCGACCTGCGCAGCCTTTCTCCCTGGGACGAGGCGCTGGTGTTCGCGCGCGCCCGAGCCCACGGACGCATTTTGGTGCTCACCGAAGAACCGTCTGTTCAGCCGTTTGCGCGCTCGATTGCCGCCCGAATTCAAGAGGAGTGCTTCACCGCCCTCGACGCGCCCGTGCGCGTGCTGGGCGCCGAGGACACCCCAGCCATTCCGCTCAACAAAACGCTGGAAGCCACCTACCTCCCCAATGCGGACAAGGTGCGGGTGGCGTTGGAGGGGCTGCTAGGGTACTAGCTAGGGCCCTCCCTACTTTAGAGTTTAATAATTCGGTGCCGTAAATTCAGATTAGCATTGGACAACAGCAGCGTGTAAACACCATTAGGCCACGAGCTTATGTTAAGTTCGTCTATGGCGTCGCCGTAATAAAGAATGGATCCGTTGTGATCGAACAACGTAATGGAGCCTTGAAAACCGCCTCCAATTCGAATTTTACCTGTAGTGGGATTAGGGAAGACCTTGATATAACTCGTATTGGCCGGCTCTATACCGATACCATTGACCACATTTAGAACACCGGAATTTGTTGTGTCCACACTGCAACTCCCTGAAATAACACAACGAAATTTTTTACCGCTCAACGAAGGAGTTACTCCGGTAATAATGAGCGAGTCTGAAAGCGCCCCACTAAAGTTCGATTGATTTGTAAGATTTACCCATGTCGTACCAGAGAGCATTTGCCATTGGTACGAAGCTGATGAATCGGTGTGTTTACACTTAAAATTTGCCCAGCCCACTCCGGTAAATGCTGTGAAATCTTGAACCTGAACTGATATTGAGTCAAAGCAAAGTCGGAATACACGAACGTGGCCGGAATACGGCCCGCCGCCGCTGTTAGCGGGAGCGCCCACGGCGACAGTATACCTATCGGGCATGCATACATCTTTTCCTGACCCATCAAAAGCTGCCTCACCGTTAATGTCGACTCCCTGCTGCACCCAATTGGCACCATTCCAAAAGAATACGCGAACGTGGCCGGAATTTGAGCCATTTCCGTCATTGGCGTCTGCACCGATAGCAACAGTATGTTCATCGGGCATGTGAACCGAAATGCCGGAACCGTCATTATTGCTTTCACCATCTATATCATTTCCTTTTTGAACCCAAGAGGAGCCGCTCCACTGGTACACACGAACGCTGCCCTGATAAATTCCAGTTCCATTGTTTCCGTAAGCGCCTGAAGCTAAAGTTGTGGCGTTAGGCATTGAAATAGAATACCCAAAATTGTCTCCGGGACCTTCAGCATCTATGTCCGATCCAAGTTGAGTCCACGAATTGTTGAGCCAATGATATACGCGGACGTGGCCGGCATTATTACCAGAGGCATCGTTGTTCGAAGCGCCAATTGCCACGGTATTTGGGTCGGGCATTACTACGCATTGACCTGAGAAATCAGCTTCAGCTTCACCATAAATAGTCCCCCCCCTTTGAACCCACCCATTGTTTAACCAATCATAAACACGAACCGCACCGGCATTATCTACTGAATTGTCGTTTTGAGGTGCGCCGATAGCGACGGTATTGGCAGTGGGCATGCTGACAGAATACCCGCAACTCTCATTCGGAGATAGACCATTAATATCACTCCCCTTTTGAGTCCATGCCGTTCCATTCCAATAAAAGATGCGAACGTGCCCAGCAGTACTTCCTCCTCCGATATTCTGTTCTGCGCCAATGGCAATGGTATTGGCGTCGGGCATACTCAAACTCTTTCCAGACCAATCATTCGCCGCTTCACCATTGATATCTAGCCCTTTTTGAACCCAGGTTGTTCCTACGCGCATATAAATGCGCACATGTCCAGCTTCATTGGCGGTTCCAGAATTGTGATAAGCACCAATGGCCAAGGTATTTGGGTCGGGCATGTCCAATGCGAATCCGGAAAAGTCAAACGAGTTCTCCCCGTCAATATCTTGTCCAATTTGAGTCTGCCCAAATCCGAAGTATGCACTGAAGATGTACACGATTAAAGCGGACAAAATTTTAAAAGAATCAGCCATACTAGCGTGTTTTAAACTGAATTAAATGAACTTGTTTTGTGTGCAATATTGGAATACTAATCAAGAACGAAATCCATTCGAAAGGTATTCGATAATTGTGCCTCAGAACTTTATCCGACCTAAAGGTAAATAAGTACTTGAGCGACTTAAATGTGTGGTGCACGACTTAAACGCGCTCCAAAACCACTGCATAACCCTGGCCGACCCCGATGCACATGGTGACAAGGGCGTAGCGGCCTTGGGTTTCGTGCAGGGCTCGGGCGGCCGTGAGGGCGAGGCGGGCACCCGACATTCCGAGGGGGTGACCCAGGGCGATGGCGCCGCCGTTGGGGTTGATGCGCGGATCGAGGTCGTCGAGGCCGAGGCTGCGCGTGACCGCGAGGGCCTGGGCGGCAAAGGCTTCGTTGAGTTCGATGTGGTCGATGTCGGCCAAAGTGAGTCCGGCGCGCTGGAGGGCGAGCTGGGTGGCGGGCACGGGGCCGATGCCCATGATGCGGGGCTCGACGCCAGAGACTCCGCTCGCGACGATGCGGGCAAGGGGGTTCAGCGAATGGGTGCGCAGGGCGTCTTCCGAGGCGACGAGGAGGGCGGCCGCGCCGTCGTTCAGGCCCGAGGCGTTGCCCGCGGTGACGCTTCCGTGGGGGCGGAAGGCGGGGCGCAGCCCCGCGAGGCCTTCGAGGGTCGTGGCGGGCTTGGCGAATTCGTCGTGAGCGAAGACGACGGGGTCTCCTTTGCGCTGCGGAATGGAGACGGGGGCGAGTTCGCCGGCCGTGAAGCCGCGGGCAACGGCGGCTGCGGCGCGCTGCTGGCTGCGCAGGGCGAGGGCGTCCTGGTCCTCTCGCGAGATGGCGAACTGGTCGGCGAGGTTTTCGGCGGTTTCGCCCATGGCATCGGTGCCGTAGAGCCGCTTCATTTCGGGGTTGACGAAGCGCCATCCGAAGGTGGTGTCGTACATCTGGCTGTCGTTGCCGTAGGCCTTGGAGGGCTTCGACAGGGCGTAGGGGGCGCGGGTCATGTGCTCGACGCCTCCGGCGAGGAGGAGGTCGCCTTCGCCCGAGAGGACGGCGCGCGCGGCGTGCTGAACGGCCGATAAGCCGCTGGCGCAGAGGCGGTTCACGGTTTCGGCCGGCGCCGTGTGCGGAATGCCGGCGAGCAAGGTGGCCATGCGGGCCACGTTGCGGTTGTCTTCGCCGGCCTGGTTGGCGCAGCCTAGGTAGGCGTCGTCAATGGCCGAGAGGTCGAGCTTGGGGTGGCGGGCGACGAGGGCGCGCAGCGCGTGGGCGGCGAGGTCGTCGGCGCGGACGGCGCTCAGGCTTCCGCCGAGGCTGCCAATGGGGGTTCGTACTCCGTCAACTAAGAATGCGCTTCGGGTTGCCATGGGCTGTCTTTAAAAAATACGGTTCCGCGAAAGTGGGCCACGTCCGTGCCGTCGCGGCGCACGAGTACGTCGTAGCGACCCAGGGTTTTGCTGCGGTGGCGCTCCACGGCTTCAGCCGTGAGGAGGTCACCGGCGGCCACGGGCTTGAGGTGGGCGATGCTGGTTTCGATGGACACGGCGTGCTGGCCGTGCCCGTTGCTGGCGAAGGCTAAGGCGCTGTCGGCCAGGCTGTAGGTGAGTCCGCCGTGGGCAATGCCAAATCCGTTGAGGGCCTCGGGGCGCACGCGGGCTTCGAGGACGCAGCGGCCCGGTTCCGCCACGAGTACCGTCACGCCGAGCCATTGGCTGAAGGCGTCGTGGCGCATCATTTGGGCGACGATGTCGGGGGCGTTCATGCTTGGCCGGAGGCTCCAGGTTGTTCGACGGACTCTTCGAAGCACCCGATGAGGATGTCGACGACGAGCATGAGGTTGTGCTGGTCGGCTTCGCCGCGCGGAAGGCCCGAGCGCAGCTCTTGGTGCAGGAAGTTCCGCACCTCGGCGTGCACAAAGGGGGAGCGGGCGACCTGCTCGATGCGCTCCAGGTCGAGGACCTCTTCTTCGGCCTCAAGACCTTCGAAGGCCTCGACTACCTCGGTGGTGACGTCGGTGATGCAGGCGTCAGAAATGGTTCCAACGGCGAGGCCCATGCTTCGAAAGCCCTCGCGCAGCACCATGGCGCTGCGCACCAGCTGTTCGTGGACGTCGTCGTCGAACTCTTCGCTCAGGCGGATCAGCCACGAGAAGAGCATGGGCTGTTCGTCCAAAAACGCTCCGAGGTTGGCGCCGTATTCTTCGTCGGTCCAGCTGCGCACGCGGTCCACCGCAGACATTAGGTAGTTCATGAGGCAGAAATTTGGTCGTGAATCCAGGGGCACACGCGGTAGCGCGAATCCCCGGTGCGTCGGTGCAGGGCTTCGATTTGGTCGCGAACCTGGGTCCAGCCCCACTCGCGGCCCCAGGCGATCAGGCCTTTGGGGTAGTTCACGCCCTTGAGCATGGCGGTTTCGACGTCGGTTTCGGAGCCGATTCCGCGGTACACCGCATCTGCGGCCTCGTTGATGAGCATGGCTACGACGCGGTCGACCACCACGCGGCCCAGGGCCTCGTCCCGGGTGGGCTCAGGAAGGGTCGCCCCGTTGCGGTAGTCGTAAAATCCGCGGCCCGACTTGCGGCCCAGCCATCCGGCGTCGAGCAGGCGCTTTTGGCTCAGGCTGGGGCGGAACCGGGGGTCGTAGTAAAACTGCTTCCAGACCGTCTCGGTGACCACGTAGTTGACGTCGTGCCCAATGAGGTCCATGAGGGCAAAAGGACCCATGCGGAATCCGCCCAGTTCAGTCAGCGCCCAGTCAATGGTCGCCATGTCGGCCACGCGTTCCTCCAAAAGGTGCAGGGCTTCGCCATAAAACGGCCGCGCGATGCGGTTGACGAGAAAACCAGGGGTGTCCTTGGCCACCACCCCCACTTTTCCCCAGGCGGCGACCGCGGCGACGCAGGCCTCGACCACTTCGGGGGCCGTGGCGATTCCGGGCACAATTTCAACCAGCGGCATCAGCGGAGCCGGGTTAAAAAAGTGCAAGCCCACCACGCGTTCGGCTCGCTTCACTCCGGCGGCAATTGACGACACGCTGAGCGACGAGGTGTTGGTTGCCAAAATGCAGTCTTCGCGCACGACGTCGTCGAGGGTGGTGAAGACCGACCGCTTGGCGTCGAGGTTCTCGTAAATGGCTTCAATCACCAAGCTCACGTCGGTCGCCTCGCGCAGCACGTACGCGGGCTTGAGCTGCAGGGTGTAGGCAGAACGCTGCGCGTCGCTGATTTTGCCCTTTTCTACGAGCTTATCCCACACGCCGCGCACGCGGGCAATGCCGTTTTCAAGGGCGGCGTCTTGGGTGTCGTACAGAAGGACCTCCCAGCCGGCTTCGACCAGCACTTGGGCGATGCCGCCGCCCATGGCGCCGGCGCCCACCACCATGGCTTTTGGGTTGAACAGGAAAGGGCTCATTGGCCGCGGAATTGGGGTTGGCGTTTTTCGAGGAATGCCGCGACGCCCTCGGCGAAGTCGTCGGTGGCTCCGGCGCGGTTTTGCAGGGCGCGTTCGCGTTCGAGCTGCTCCGCAAGGCCGTGAAACACGGTGGCGTTCAGGGCCTCTTTGGTGAGCGCAAGGGCCTCGGTGGGCAGGGCGGCCAGCTTTTGGGCGAGGGCCAGGGCCTCGTCGGCCAGGGCCTCGTCGGCCACGACGCGGTACACCAGACCGTGGCGCTCCGCCTCTTCAGCCGAAACGCTGTCGGCCAGCATCATCCAGGCGCTGGCCTTGGCAAATCCTGCGAGGCGCGGAAGCGTGAGGGTTCCGCCCGTGTCGGGAATGAGGCCAATTTTGCTGAAGGCTTGGATGAACTTGGCGGAATGCGCCGCCACGACGACGTCGCCCGCGAGGGCCAAGTTGGCGCCCGCTCCGGCGGCCACCCCGTTCACGGCCACCACGACGGGCTTGCGGAGCGCGCGCAGCAGCAGCACTAAAGGGTTGTAGTGTTCTCCCAGGATGCGGTCGAGGCCGGGACCTTGGGGATCGACGGCTTCACTCAAGTCTTGGCCGCTGCAAAACGCCTTGCCGCTGCCGGTCAGCAGCACGGCCCGCACTTCGCGGCTGCGGTCGGCCTCGGCGAGCACCTGCTGGAGCTCAAGGGCCATGCCGCGGTGGAACGCATTAAATACTTCGGGGCGGTTGAGCGCTACGCGAAGCGTGCTGCCGTGCGTCGAGACGTCGAGGAACTTATACATACTTCAAAACAGAAATTAGTTCGTCGCGCAATTCGGCTTTAATGCGGTACCGGCGAAGGCGGCGGTCGTCTTCGTTGGAAGTGCGCTCGATGAACGAAGGTACGCCCAAGAACTCCATGCCCTTTTCTTCGAGCTCCTGAAGGACGGTGCTTCGAATTTTGCGCTGGTTGTCCCAGGACTTGTCGTCAATACCCAAGAGCTGGTTCAGCTCGAGGGTAGTAATGCTCTGGTTGGCGTTCAGGAGCATGAGGTGCTTAAAGAGTATTTTTTGGGGCGTCGTTAGCGCTTGGGCAAAGAGTCGCTCAGCCACAGGTCGGCTGCGCTGGTAGCGGAGTATAAGGACCGTAAGCCCACCAATTCCCAAGAGCAGGGACAAAATAAGGGTGATGCTGGAACGAACTTGATGGAGCCAATTGGATTCGTAGATGGGGCCGAGCTCGACGTTGCTTGGGTTGGCCAGCAGTTCATCTAGGGTAGTTCGGATGATTTTCACGTGGTCGTTGGTGGCCGTACTGGCGGTTTCGATGATGAGTACTCCGTCGGGGTGAACGATGATTCCGCTCAAGCCGTCGAAGGGGCGTGCTTGGGTATTGGAAATGCGGGTTTCAATGAGGCGGTTCTCCACCAAGTTGCCCAGCAGGACTTTGTTGCCCTCGAACAGCAGTCCCCAGCGGTTGTCCCAAATGGAAAACCCGAGCTGATCTTGGTTGTTGAACATGTCGAGGTTCACCCGGGGAGCTCCGACATAGCGGTAGCTCCGCTCCTCAAGGTCCACATCGTAAACGCTGTAGGTGACCTCGGTCCCGTTAAACTCCGTGCGGCTGGACACCACCATTCGAAGGGCGCCCGGACGAAGGGCTGTGTAGAATCCGTCGCCGAAGCCTTCGATGATGTTGGGCGTCATGACCTCACGCTCCCACTCGCGCAGTTCGGCATCGTAGTACAGGGCGTGGTCGGTGACCCGCCACAAGCCGTAGCCGCCGAGGCTCCACATGCGCTGGCCGTCGAAGTACTTGAGGGCTCCAAAATTGTAGCCGCTGAAGTAGGTCCGGTCGTGGCGTTCGACCGTCCCGTTGCGCCGCATGCAGTAGACCACGCCCGAACCCGAGAAGCTGATCAGCGTGGTGTCGTGGGTTTGAAGCACCGAGGGCTGCGGGTGCACATGCTGCCTGAAGATGTCGGGCATTTCAGGCAGGGAGTCGTATGCAATCCAACGGTTTCCGTTTAAGTAGGACAGCACACCTTGGTGAAAGTCGAGCATTTTTATGCTGTCGTTGTGGTAGAGGAAGGCCACTCCCTCGCGGTTGCTCTTATTCAGCGAGGACTGCGCACATAACGAGCTGCAAAACAGAAGAATAAGGCTGGGTGTGAGAAGTCGTTTCACTCGGTGAAAATACGTGAAAGAATTTTATTCTCACAATTTCTCACAATGAATAGTATGCGTTTTGGGTCTTTGTCGCACATTTGTCCTGAAACCACAAAGGGCTTCACACCAAACCAACCAAAAAACCCTGGGCCCTGCGCTCGGGGTTTTTTCGTTTAAACCCCTTGGGCGCGCCCTTCAAATGCACTTAAACGCTTCAAACGGTTCCGCACAGTCAAGGCAGCGGTGAAGGGCTTTGCAGGCGGTAGAGCCGAACGCCGAGATGCGCTCGGTGTGGGTGCTGCGGCACTTGGGGCAGGCCAAGGGCTGGTGCAGCCCGAGAAGCGAGCGCTTGTCGCTGCTGCGCCGCGGAGGCGGAGCGATGCCGTAGTCGGCCAGCTTGCGCCGGCCCTCCTCGCTGATCCAGTCGGTCGTCCAGGGGGGGTCCAGTACCGTGCGAAGCTGCACGTTTCCGGGGCCAACCAGTTCTTCGAGTGCTTCCCGAACGTCGCGTTCGATGCGTTCGGTGGCGGGACAGCCGGTGTAGGTGGGCGTCAGGTCGATTTCGCAGCCTGCCGCGGTGGGGCGAATATCCCGAACGATTCCGAGGTCCAAAACCGAAAGCGCCGGCACTTCGGGATCGGGCACGCGGCTAAGGCGGAGTTCGAGTTCGGCGCGGGCTACCACGTGGCGTCGGGGTAAGCCCGAGGCAAGCTTTGCATTTCTGCCAAGAGAAACCCGAGCGATTCGCTGTGAATGCCCGACTTGCCGCGCAGCAGCTTGGCGGGAACCGACGGAAGCTCAAGGGTGGCCTTGGCGACGACTTCGCTGACGAGTTCGAGCCAGGTAGCCTTGAGCGACGCGACGTCGGGACCCCATCCGCGCTCGAACGCCAAGCGGTCGACCTCTGCGGGGGTGAACAGTTCTTCGACGAACGGAAGCTGGCGCGCCATAGCCGCCGTCATGCGGCTGCGGCTTTCGGCGGTGCCGTCGCCAAGTCGAACCACCCAGTCGGCGCTGTGCTGGGCATGGTAGGTGGCCTCCTTGAGCGCCTTGCGGGCAATGGCCGCGAGTTCGGCGTCGGCAGAATTTTGCAAGGCCTCGAGCTGAAGCACGTGAAAGGCGTCAAAAAAGAACTGCCGCGCCATCGTGTCGGCAAAGTCGCCGTTGGGCTGTTCCACCAGCACGTGGTTGAGGAATTCCCGGTCGCTGCGCCAATAGGCCAAATGGTCTTCGGTACATCCGCCCCCGAGGCGCTTGGCCGCCAGCTGGTAGTACTGCCGGGCCACGCCCACCAGGTCGAGGGCCAGGTTGCTCAGGGCAATGTCTTCTTCGAGGATGGGTCCGTGTCCGCACCACTCGCTCAAGCGGTGACCGAGTACGAGCGCGTCGTCGCCCAGGTGCAGCAGGTACTGCACCGACGGGTCACATGTGTCCCACTTCATCGGGAATCTCGTAGAAGGTCGGGTGGCGGTATACTTTGTCGTCGGAGGGCGCAAAGAGCACCTCTTTTTCGTCGGGCGCAGAGGCCACAATGGCGCTCGAGGGCACGACCCAAATGCTGGTGCCTTCGCTGCGGCGGGTGTACACGTCGCGGGCGTTTTTCAGGGCCATTTCGGCATCCGGCGCGTGAAGGCTGCCCGAGTGCTTGTGCGAGAGGCCGTTCTTCGAGCGCACAAAAACCTCCCAGAGGGGCCATTGGTCGGGCGTACTCATGCGGCGTGGGATTTAGACAGTGCGGCGGCGGCGGCTTGGCGGCGCGCGGCCTGCTTGGCGGCGTAGGCCGTGGCGGCTTCGCGCACCCATGCGCCCTCGGCGTGGGCCTTGCGGCGGGCTTCCAGGCGCTCGGTGTTGCAAGGTCCGTTGCCGGCGACTACGGCAAAAAACTCGCTCCAGTCGATGGCGCCAAAATCGTAGTGGCCGCGTTCCTCGTTCCACTTGAGGTCGGGATCGGGAATGCTCAAGCCGATGAATTCCGCTTGTGGAACCGTTTTGTCAATAAACTCCTGGCGGAGCTCGTCGTTGGACTTGCGCTTGATCCGCCAGGCCATGCTCTGGGCGGAATTCGGGCTTTGGTCGTCGCTCGGGCCAAACATCATCAGCGACGGCCACCACCAGCGGTTAAGGGCGTCTTGGGCCATGGCCTTTTGCTCCTGGGTTCCGCGCGCGAGCTGCATCATGATTTCGTAGCCCTGGCGCTGGTGAAAGCTCTCTTCTTTGCAAATTCGGACCATGGCGCGGCTGTAGGGACCGTAGGAAGTGCGGCAGAGCATCACCTGATTTTGGATGGCGGCGCCGTCGACGAGCCAGCCCACGGCACCCATGTCGGCCCACGTGAGCGTGGGGTAGTTAAAAATGCTGGAATACTTGGCTTTCCCGGCCAGAAGGTCGTCAATCATTTGGTCGCGCGACGTGCCCAAGGTTTCGGCGGCCGAGTAGAGGTAGAGTCCGTGTCCGCCCTCGTCCTGAACCTTAGCTAGCAAAATGAGCTTGGCGCGGAGCGACGGAGCGCGGGTGATCCAGTTGGCCTCCGGAAGCATTCCAACTACTTCAGAGTGAGCGTGCTGGCTAATCTGGCGTACCAGCGTCTTGCGGTAGGCGTCGGGCATCCAGTCTTTGGGCTCGACCTTGTTTTCGGCGGCGACGTACGCCAAAAAGCGCGCTTCGAGGTCAACAGTTGGGGCCATGGTTTGGAATCAAAGGGTTAATTCTGCTGCAAATTACTGCCGGTAGAACAAAATGCGACGCCCGCTGGTTCGCATTGCAGGCCTAGATTTGTACGCAACTATGTTTTCCTGGTTTAAAAAATCCACCTCCGTGGCCCCGGCTGACGGACTTCTGGCCACTAAGGCCGACCAAAAGGGCGTGAAGCCTCAGTTTCATGCGCTGACCGTGCGCGAGGTGCGCCGAGAGACGTCCGACAGCGTGTCGGTCGCCTTTGACGTGCCTTCGGGCGGGAGCTTTCGCTTCGTCCCCGGACAGTACCTGACGCTGCGCGCCCAGATCGGCGGTGCCGACGTTCGCCGGTCCTACTCCCTGTGCTCGAGCCCGTTAAGTGGCGAGCTGCGGGTCGCCATCAAGCAGGTTGAGGGCGGAATTTTTTCAACCTGGGCCAACACCGAACTCAAGGCGGGCGACGTGCTCGACGTAATGCCCCCGATGGGCAACTTTTTGCTCGAAACCGACCCGTCCAAGCGCCGGCGCTACGTGGGCTTTGCCGCGGGGTCGGGCATCACCCCCGTGCTGTCCATTTTGAAGACGGCCCTGGCCCGCGAGCCCGAGTCGGAGTTCCTGCTTTTTTATGGCAACCGCAAGACGGCGAGCATTCTGTTCAAAAGCGAACTCGAGGACCTCAAGGACCGCTACATGGGCCGGCTCGAAGTGCACCACGTGCTGAGTCGAGAAGACCAGGGCAGCGACGCGCTGTTTGGCCGCTTGGACGCGGAGCGCATCCGCTACTTTGCCGAGCACATTCCGACCCTTACCCAGGCCGACGGCTACTACCTCTGCGGACCGGAGCCCATGATTCACGCCGCCAGCGACGTGCTCAAGGCCTCCGGCGTGTCCGCCGATAAAATCCATTTCGAGCTGTTTACCTCAGCTGCGCCCGCCAAAGAGTCCGCGCCTAAAGCCAAAGCGGCGGCCTCGGGCGACGCCTACGTCACCGTGGTGCTCGACGGCGAAGAGACCCACTTCACGCAGTCTGCCAAGGAATTTGTGCTGGACGCCGCCCTCGACGCGGGGGCCGACGTTCCCTACGCCTGCAAGGGAGCCGTGTGCTGCACCTGCCGCGCCAAAGTGCTGGAGGGCACGGTCGAGATGGCGATGAACTACTCGCTGACCGACGACGAGGTGGCCGACGGCTACGTGCTTACCTGCCAGGCCATGCCGCGCAGCGAGCGGGTGGTAGTGAGCTACGACGCGTAAACGCCGCACGGTACTCGCTTCTGGTTTCTGGCGCGGAGCGCTAGGTTGCTAGTTGCTGGTTTTTCGCATTTGGATGTGCGGAATCCCGTCTTCGTCGTAGACGTCGCCCTCGGGCTGAAACCCGAGTTCGCGGTAAAACCTAAGGAGGTAGTGCTGGGCGCTGATGACGACGTCGGCCCCCGGGTAGCATTGGGCGGCGTGCATGAGCGCGCGGTCCATGAGTTCGCGACCCAGGCCCGTTCCGCGCACCTGCGACGCCGTGGCCACGCGGCCAATGCTGGGCTCGGCGTAGGAGACCCCCGGCGGGACCACCCGAGCCACGGCCACCACCTCGCCTCCTTCGTCTACGGCCCAAAGGTGGTGCGACACGCGGTCCTTGGCGTCGGGGTCGGCGTAGGGACAATGCTGTTCCACGACGAACACCTCGGCCCGCAGCGCGAGGATGCGGTGAAGCGCCTCGGCAGAGAGCGCAGAAAAGGGGGCAAACTGCCACGAAAAAGCTGCCGGCATGCGGGGCTCAAGTTCGTACTTTTACGCTAATAATTTCTCGCTCATGATGCTCAAGCTCATCCAAGACTTTCCGAATCATATTGCTGATTCACTGTCAATTGCCGAAGGTGTTGCCAAGGTTTGGCAGCCCTTACCCCGCAGCGTGCACCAGGTGGTGGTCACGGGACTTGGCGGAAGCGGCATTGGCGGAACCGTCGCGGCGGACCTCTGCGCCGCCACGGCGGCGGTGCCGGTGGTGGTGAACAAAGGATACGCGCTGCCCAATTGGGTGGGCGCCCACACGCTGGTGGTAGCCTGCAGCTACAGCGGCAATACCGAAGAAACCCTTTCGGCCCTTGACCAGGCGGTGTCGGCCGGCTGCATGGTGTCGGCCATTACCAGCGGAGGCGAACTGAAGCGCCGTGCCGAACAGCACGGGTGGAACACGAGCGTCGTTCCCGGCGGAAACCCCCCGCGCTCGATGTTCGGCTATGCGCTGATCCAGATTTTGGCGCACCTGGATTTGGCGGGCGCCGGAGCTCCGGCCGCATGGCGCGCGCAGGCAGCGCAGGCCGTCAAGGATTTGCACGCCCGCCGCGAGGCGCACCTCAGCGAAGCCGAGGCCATTGCCGACACCCTTGAGGGTACGGCGGTCGCGGTTTACGCGGCGACCGGCATGGCCGGGGTGGCCACGCGCTGGCGCCAGCAGCTCAACGAAAACAGCAAAATGCCGGGTTGGGACGCCGAGGTACCCGAAATGAACCACAACGAAATGGTCGGCTGGGCCGGAGGCGGATCGCGCTACAGTGCGGTTTTTCTGCATTCCGCCTTTGACGCCCCCCGCAACCGCATGCGCATGGAGCTGAACGCTCCCGCCATCCGCGCCCACGGCACGCATGTGGCCGAGCTTCACGCCCACGGTGCCTCGCCCCTCGAGCAAGCCCTGGACCTCGTGGCTCTGGGCGATTGGGTCAGCTACGTGCTCAGCGAGCGCAACGCCGTAGACATTATGGACATCAAGGTCATTGACGACCTGAAGGACGCCCTGGGTAAGGCATGAGCCGTCGTTCCGTTCGATTTGCCGACCTGGGCAACTGGACTTACGCGCGCGCCTGGGATTTTCAGGAGGCCATCTTCCAAGCGGTTGTGGACCGCAAAACGGCCAACCGCAAGCTGCCTGAAGCGGAACGCGTTCCGACCCAAGACACCCTGCTTTTTGTTGAGCACCCCCACGTGTACACGCTGGGCAAAAGCGGCGACTTCGGCAATTTGCTGGCCGACGACGAGCGCCTCAAGGCCATCGGAGCCGAGTTCTATCGCACCAACCGCGGCGGCGACATCACGTACCACGGCCCCGGCCAGCTGGTGGGCTACCCCATTTTGGACCTCGACGAGCACTTTACCGACATCCACCGCTACTTGCGCACCCTCGAAGAGGTCGTCATTGCGACCCTCGCCGACTACGGGCTGAAGGGCGACCGGAGTCCGGGCGAAACCGGAGTGTGGCTCGACGTCGGAACCCCCTTTGCCCGCAAAATTTGCGCGATGGGCGTGCGGGCGTCGCGCTGGGTGACCATGCACGGCTGGGCCTTCAACCTCAACACCGACTTGCGCTACTTCGAGTACATAATTCCGTGCGGAATCAAAGACAAAGCCGTCACGTCGCTCCAGCGCGAACTCGGCCGCCCCATCGACGAGGCCGAGGTGAAGGCCCTCGTTGCCGCGCACTTCGCCCGACTCTTTGAGGTGGACTTGGTGGAGACGCCGGTCGACGGTTTGCTCGGGGCGTAGATTCCCCTAACTTGCGGTTGATGAAACGCATTCTCCTTATCCTTGCGGGCCTCGCGCTTGCCCTTACGGCCCTTTATTTTTCGTGGTACGGGTACCTATTTAACGGAATTTACGCGACCTACTTGCAGGGCCGCACCACCTCCGATCCGTTTGACGAGACGCTGTTTGAAGTGGACGAGGTTCCGGCCTCGGACCAACCGATTGCCTGGCCCGTCGCGCTTGGCGCAGATTGGGCGCCCAGCACGGCAACCTCAAACCTGCTTCGGGAGAGCAAAACCGGAGCCCTGCTGGTGTTTGAAGCCGACACGCTGCGCCACGAGGCCTACTTCGACGACTTCACGGCCGATTCCCGGGTGAATTCCTTCTCGATGGCGAAGTCCATCGTAACCATGCTCGTGCAAATCGCGGTGCAGGAGGGCAAAATTCCCGGCTGGGAGGCGAAGGCCAAGACCTACATTCCGGCGCTGCACGGCCCCGGCGCGGAGCGGCTTACGCTTCGGGATTTGAGCTCGATGCACGCCGACTTGGACTGGACGGAAAACTACTACGATCCGTTTGGCGAGACCGCCAAGCTGTACTACGGCGACGACCAGATGGGGCTCATCCTCGAGCGCGAAGTGGGCGACTCGGTAGGAATTCGCTACGAGTACCAGTCGGCGGCGACCACGCTGCTGAGCGTGTGCCTCGAGAAGGCCGTGGGCGAGCCCCTTGCGGACTATGCAGCCCGCAAGCTTTGGGCGCCGCTCGGCGCCGAATCGGGGGCGACCTGGCACGTCGACGGCCAAGGCGAGGCGATGGCGTTTTGCTGCTTTAACGCGACGGCGCGCGACTACGCCCGCTTGGGCCACTTGCTGGTGCACCACGGGCGATGGAACGGCACGTCCATTTTAGACAGCGCCTGGGTTTCGGTGGCGACCTCGCCCCAGTCAGCCGCTTACTACGGCCAGAGCTTTTGGTTGGGCGACGTGGCCGACCCCGCCGGCAAGGCCGCGGACCGACGCTACATGGCGCTCCGCGGGCATTTGGGCCAGTGGATCATCGCATTCCCCGAGACGCAGCGCGTGGTCGTGCGCCTCGGCCGCACCGAAGGCGAGCGCCCCGAGGGTTCGTGGGAGCCCGTTCCCTTTCGTGCCTTAGCCGAAGAATATGCCTGGAGATGAGTGAGTTTCACGGAGAAAACCTGCGCGTCAGCGCAGGCGACGCCGTGCTGCTCCGCGGGCTCAACCTCGACCTGAAGTCGGGGGAGTGCGTGGCCTTGGTGGGCGAATCGGGTTCGGGCAAGTCGCTCACCGCGCTGGCCCTTATGGGCCTACTGCCTCCCAAACTCAAGGCGGAATGGTCGGTGGAGCGCGACGGACTCCCCCGCAAAGCCATGGTTTTTCAGGAGCCGATGTCGGCACTGAATCCGACGATGCGGGTGGGTCGCCAAGTGGCAGAGGCCGCGGAGGCTGCACAGGGCCTCAAGCCCGCAGCCGCCCGGGCCCGAGCCCTTGACGAGCTGCGCCGGGTGCAGGTTCCGAGGCCCGAAGAAGCGATGCGCAAGTACCCCCACGAGCTTTCGGGCGGGCAGCGCCAACGAGTCATGATTGCCATGGCGATGGCGATGGATCCCGACCTCCTGATTTGCGACGAGCCGACCACCGCGCTGGATCACTCGGTGGCGTTTGAAATTTTGGATTTGCTTCGCGACCTGCAGCGCGAACGCGGAATGGCGATGCTCTTCATCAGCCACGATTGGGAGGCCGTCGCCCACGTGGCCCACGACGTGGTGGTGCTGCGCGCCGGAGAGGTGGTCGAGTCGGGCCCGTTAGCCGAGGTGCTGAACCGGCCGCAGCAGCCGTACACACAGGGACTGCTCGCCTCGCGCCCGCCGGAGCAGGGCCGACCGCTGCGCTTGCCGACGGTCCAGGATTTTTTGAACGGAGTACCGCCCACGGCGGCCCAGCGGCCCGTTTTTGAGGGCGGAACCGAAATTTTGGCGGTCCGCGGCCTGCGCAAGTCGTTTCGCGGCAGGCCGGTTTTGCGCGAGGTGGAGTTTGTGGTCCGCGAAGGCGAAACCCTGGGGCTGGTCGGAGCTTCGGGTTCAGGGAAGTCTACAATTGCCCGCTGCCTGGTGGGCCTCGAACAGCCCGACGGAGGCGAGATCACCTACCGAGGCGTGCGCATCGACCAGCTTTCGCGGGACCAGCGCCGCGCCTACGCCCGCGAAATCCAGTACATTTTTCAGGATCCCTTTTCGAGCCTCCCGCCCCGCATGCGCGTGGGGGAGCTCCTCGAAGAACCCCTGCGCGTGCACGGCCTGTGCGGAGATTCAGCCGGCCGAAAGGCCCGAGTGGCCGAACTGTTGTCGGCGGTGGGCCTTCCTCCCGAGTCGGCCGCAAAGTACCCCCACGAGTTTTCGGGCGGCCAGCGGCAGCGCGTCGGCATCGCCCGCGCCCTCGCCCTCGAACCCAAGCTGCTGATTTGCGACGAGTCCGTCGCGGCCCTTGACGTCAGTGTTCAGGCTCAAGTCCTCAACTTGCTCAACGAACTCAAGGACCGGTTCCGCTTCAGCTATGTGTTCATCAGCCACGACGCCCGGGTGGTCCGCTACATGAGCGACCGAACGATGGAGCTAGCAACGAGCAACTAGCAGCTCGTTCCGCGTAGCCGAATTCCGCTACAGTACCATTTCGGGAACCTCGCCCTCGACCACCAGGCGGCCCACGGTTTGGGCGACGATTTGGTCGACGCTGACGCCCGGGGCACGCTCGCGCAAAATGAATCCGCGCTCGGGATCAACGTCGAGCACGGCAAGGTCGGTGACCACTTTTTTGACGCAGCCCACGCCCGTGAGCGGCAGGGTGCAGGAACTCAGAAGCTTGGATTCGCCGTCGCGGTTGCTGTGCTGCATGGCGACGATGATGCGTTCGGCACTGGCGACGAGGTCCATGGCTCCGCCCATGCCCTTCACCATGCGCCCCGGAATTTTCCAGTTGGCAATGTCGCCGCGGTCCGAAACCTCCATGGCGCCCAGCACGGTAAGCTGAACTTTGCGGGCGCGAATCATGCCAAAAGACGTCGCGCTGTCAAACAGCGAGGCTCCGGGAAGGGCGGTGATGGTCTGCTTTCCGGCGTTGATGAGGTCGGCGTCTTCTTCGCCCTCAAAGGGAAAGGGACCCATGCCGAGGATGCCGTTTTCGGACTGGAATTCCACGTCGATTCCCTGCGGAATGTAGTTGGCGACGAGCGTCGGAATTCCGATGCCCAAGTTCACGTACCAGCCGTGGCGAAGCTCTTGCGCGATGCGGCGCGCGATTCCGTTTTTATCAAGTGCCATGGCTTAGTTCGAAGGGTTTTGGGGACGGACGGTTCGCTGCTCAATGCGCTTTTCGTAGCGGGCGCCTTGAAAAATTCGGTGCACAAAAATTCCGGGCACGTGAATCGCGTTGGGGTCGAGCGTACCCGCGGGCACGAGTTCCTCCACCTCGGCGACCGTCACGCGCCCGGCCATCGCCATCATGGGGTTGAAGTTGCGCGCCGTTCCCTTAAAAATGAGGTTGCCGGCTTCGTCGCCTTTCCAGGCCTTGACCAGGGCGAAGTCGGCGTCAAATGCGTGCTCCAGCAGGTAGGGTTTGCCGCCGAACATGCGGACTTCTTTGCCTTCGGCCACCTCGGTTCCGTAGCCCGCCGGCGTGAAAAAGGCCGGAATTCCCGCGCCTGCCGCCCTACAGCGCTCCGCCAGGGTGCCCTGAGGAATGAGTTCCACTTCAAGTTCGCCCGACAGCATTTGCCGTTCGAATTCGTCGTTTTCGCCCACATAGGAGCTAATCATTTTGCGGATTTGCCGCGTTTCAAGCAGCAATCCCAAGCCAAACCCGTCGACCCCCGCGTTGTTGGAGATGCAGGTGAGTTGGCGGGTTCCGCGCTGGCGAAGCGCCGCAATGAGGTTTTCGGGAATGCCACAGAGGCCAAAACCTCCAACCATTAGGGTCATGCCGTCTTCGAGCCCCTCGAGGGCCACGTCAGCGCCGGCGACAACTTTGCGAATCATGGCTTAAAGGTAGCAATGGCTAACTGGCTAACTGGCTAACTGGCTGACTAGCTAACTAGTCAACTAGCTAACTGGCTAACTGGCTGACTAGCTAACTGGCTGACTAGTCAACTGGCCAGTTTGCCGATGGGCCAGTTAACCAATTGGCCAATTAGCCAATGGGCCAGTTAACCGATGGGCCAGTTAACCAATGGGCCAATTAGCCAATGGGCCAATTAGCCAATTGACTATATTAGTAGCCAATACCATAACACCCACCTCATGCGCAAGCATTTCGCCATCCTCGTTTCGGTCTTCTTTTTTTGGGGCTTTGTTGCGGCGAGCAACGACATTTTGATTCCGGTTTTTCAAAGCAAACTCAGTCTGGAGCAGTGGCAGAGCCAGATGATTTCGTTCATCTTTTATGTCGCCTACACGGTGGGGGCGTTGGGCTACCTGCTGCTGACGCGCCTTTGGGGCAAGGACTTGGTGGCGACGGTGGGCTACGGAAAATCTTTGGGCATCGGACTCTGGATCAGTGCCCTCGGAACTCTTTTGTTCATTCCGGCGGCGAACCAGGCTTCGTTTCCGCTCCTGCTGGCGGGGTTGCTGGTGGTGGGACTCGGATTTAGCCTGCAGCAAACCGTCGCCAACCCGCTGGCCATTGCCCTGGGTACGCCCGAAACGGGTTCGCAGCGCCTCAGCATGGCCGGCGGAGTGAACAATTTGGGAACCACGTTGGGTCCGCTCGTCGTGAGCATTGCGATTTTTGGAATCGGAGCTGACGCCAACACGGCCTTAGATATTGAGGCGGTCAAGCTTCCCTACCTGGCGCTCGGCGCGCTGTTTACCTTGTTTGGGTTCATTTTTTGGAAGTCCGATTTTGGCGGACCCGCCGCCGAAGACGCCGAAGCGGTGCAGGTAGAAGCGCCCTCAGGAACCCTCGGACTCACGCAAGTTTGGATGGGCATGATCGCCATTTTTGTGTACGTGGGCGTCGAGGTTTCGACGGCCAGCAACCTTCCGGCCTACCTCGAGAAGTTTCAGGGCGTGGCGCTGCACGAAATCGCGCCCTACGTGTCGCTCTACTGGGCCTCCCTGATGATTGGGCGGTGGACGGCGGCCTCGGGCGCCATGGGCCTGAGCGGAACCGCGCGCCAAGCCATGCGCTGGGTGATGCCGCTTGCCGCGTTTGGCGTATTCCTCGCGGTGAACACGGCGGCCGGACACCACGCCTTGGCCTTCCTTCCCTACCTCGCGGCCATCGCACTCCTTACCCTACTCGACTGGAGCACCAAGGGCAATCCGGCCCGCCAGCTGCTTTACTATTCGGTGGCGGGAGCGGCAGCCCTCATCCTGGGCATGAACGCCGAAGGTCCGCTCGCCATTTATGCCTTCCTGAGCGTCGGACTCTTTGCCTCCACGCTGTGGCCCTGCATCTTCACCCTGGCCATTACCGGCCTAGGCGGCCGCACCCCTCAGGCCTCCAACGCCCTCATCATGATGATCATGGGCGGCGGAATCGTAAGCCTTCTCCAAGGTTACTTGGCCGACGACGCGCTGCTCGGCCTGCGCCAGTCCTTCTGGGTTGGGGTGGCCTGCTTTGCCTACCTCGCCTTCTATGCGGTGACGGTGTCGCGCGTCCTCAAGTCGCGCGGTGTCGACCTCGACCAGCTCGCGGCTGAGGGCGGACACTGACCTCCCCAACCTCGCGGGAGGCGCGTCGGCCCCGAGGCATTGCCGCGAAATGCGGCGCAGCGCGCGCGTTTGACTTCGGGCGGACCCCACCCCCTCTTTCGTTCAATTTTGCGCTAAAATTGGCTAAAAATGCCCTCAAATGGGGGGGGGGGGGGGGG